>Ga0187888_1001634_pt1 | contig 20853 bp, 13 predicted proteins | sample June2016WEW_7_40_FD_132987 | JGI IMG/M metagenome (GOLD analysis project Ga0187888, IMG submission 132987) | Peatland microbial communities from SPRUCE experiment site at the Marcell Experimental Forest, Minnesota, USA - June2016WEW_7_40 | ecosystem: Environmental > Terrestrial > Soil > Wetlands... | reverse complement strand
TGCGGCGGTTGACGAGCAGTTGGACCTGATTACCAAGGGGGCGGCGGAGATCATTCCGCTGGAGGCGCTACGCGAGCGCATCGCGCAGTCGCGGGCGTCGGGCGTGCCCATGCGCATCAAGGCGGGCTTCGATCCCACCGCGCCGGACCTGCATCTGGGCCACACCGTGCTCATCCGCAAGCTGCGCCACTTTCAGCAGCTCGGCCACACCGTCATCTTCCTCATCGGCGACTCGACCGCGCTGATCGGCGATCCCACGGGCCGCAACGTCACGCGCAAGCCGCTCTCGCAGGAGGAGATCGACCGCAACGCCGAGACCTACAAGGCGCAGGTCTTCAAGATTCTCGACCGCGACAAAACCGAGGTCCGCACCAACTCCGAGTGGCTGAACAAGCTGGGCTACGCCGGGCTGATTCAGCTCGCGGCCAAGGCTACCGTCTCGCAGATGCTGGAGCGCGAGGACTTCAGCAAGCGATTCACAGAGGAGCAGCCGATCAGCGTGCACGAGTTGCTGTATCCGCTGGCGCAGGGCTACGACTCGGTGATGCTGCGCTGCGATGTGGAGCTGGGCGGGACAGACCAGAAGTTCAACCTGCTGATGGGGCGCGAGCTGCAGCGCAAGGACGGCCAGCCGCCGCAAATCGTATTAATGACGCCGATCCTTGAGGGCCTCGACGGCGTGCAGAAGATGTCCAAGTCGCTGGGCAACGCCATCGGCATCCATGAGCCGCCCAGCGAGATGTACGGCAAGATGATGTCCATCTCCGACGAGCTGATGTGGAAGTACTGGACGCTGCTGACCGACCTGCGCTTGAGCGAGATTGCCGCGCTGCAGGCCGAGGTGGCAGGCGGCAAGCTGCATCCCATGCAGGCCAAGAAACATCTGGCGTGGGGCATTGTGCGCGACTTCCATTCGGCCGCGGCGGCGGACGCGGCGGCGGAGAACTGGGCAAAACAGTTTCAACAGCGCGCCGTCGCCGAAGACGCGCCGGTGGTGAAGATTTCGCTGGCGGCGGAGGGGTTGGTCGTCGAGCTGGGGCTGAAAGAGGGCGCGGTGGTTCGCGTGCCCAAGCTCTTGCAGCTTGCCGGCCTGGCCAGTTCGACCGCAGAGGCGACGCGCAAGCTGGGCGAGAACGCAGTGAGCGTCAACGGCGAAAAGTTCAGCGAGAAGCTATTGAAGAGCGTGAAGCGCGACGAATCAATTGTGCTGCGCCTGGGCAAGAAGAGCGTGCGCGTGGAGTGGGTCAAGTGAGCTGGTCCGAATAGCCGAGCGTTGCTCCATCAACTCGTTGCGAAAGATTCGCGTCTAAGGAGATGAATGAAGTTGAGTACAAAACTTTGTGGTGGAATGCTGTGCGCGATACTCTGTGCGCCGGCGCTGGGCGCGCAGGCGCGGGCGCAGGACGCCAAGCCGATTGTGCAGCAGGCGGTGAACGCCGAGCTTGCGGCCAACCGCGACGACCAGTCGCACTGGCACTACCTGAGAAGCGAGGCGGGCGGCAACTCGTGGATCATCGTCGAGACCGAGCATGGGGCCATCAGCCGCCATGTGCAGGAGAACGGAAGGCCCGCCTCGGCAAAGGCGCTGGCGGAGGACGACGCGCACATCCAGAAGTTCATCCACGATCCCGCGGAACAGAGGAAGCAGCGGGCCAACGGGGAGCACGACGACAAGAGCGCGGTGGAGCTGATGAACCTGCTGCCGCAGGCCTTTCTGTGGAGCGTGGTGAGCGAGACGCCGGAGAGCACGACGCTCAGCTTCAGGCCCGACCCAAACTTCCATCCGCCAGACATGGAGGCGCGCGTGATGGGCGAGATGAGCGGAACGCTGATCGTCGACCGCGCGCAGCATCGCATTCGCACCATGAAGGGCCGCCTGCAAAGCGATGTCACCATCGGCTTCGGCCTGCTGGCGCGCATCAAGCAGGGCAGCACCTTCGACGTGGAGCGCAGGCAGGTGGCGCCGGGCTACTGGGAGATCACTGAGACGCATGTGCACATCCGCGGCCACGCGCTCTTCTTCTATACCATCGGGCAGCAGGAGGACGAGGTGAAAACCGACTTCACCCTGGTGCCGCTGGGCACGACGCTGGACCAGGCGGTTGTGTTGCTGATGGCCGCGGCGAAGTAGGCTTGCTGCTGTGCGGTGCGCACGCGAATGGGCGGCGCGGTATTAAGCGCCTGCGGCACTGTATTCTAAGCCTGATGGCGAAGACTCCGTACCCGCAGACCGACCGCGAGCTGCTCCGGCGCATCGAGCGCTCGGCGGGCCGTCGCGCGGGATACAAGCAACTGGTGCGCGAGCTGGGCCTGGGCGGTGGGCGCGAGCGTCGTCTGCTGCTGGAGCAGTTGGCGCGAATCACCGCCCGCGGCGAGCTGGTGAAGACCGAGCTGGAGCAGTGGGCGCTGCCGCAGGCATCCTTCGAGAAGACTGCGCGACCAACGCGAAGCGATGCCATATCCGGCGAACGGCAGCCATTGCGCGCCACGCGCGATCGGCTGCTTGCGGGTCGGCTCGATCTGCATCGCGATGGCTACGGCTTTGTGCGGCCCAATGGCAGCACCAACCGCGACGACGATCTGTTCATTCCGCCAAAAGAGCTGAACGGCGCGATGCAGGGCGACGAGGTGCTGGTGGATGAGGCCCCGCCGGGCCGCGACGGGCGTCGCTCTGGCCGCATTGCGCGCGTGCTGACGCGGCGAAATCCTACCGTGGTCGGCATCTTTCATTACGCGCGGGCGCGGCGCAGCCGGGGCGCGTGGGACGATGCGCCGCTGCTGCACGGCAACTACGTTACGCCGCTGGATGAGCGCATGACGGGCGCGCCGGGCGGAGGCGCGGTCCTGATTCCAGACGGCGCGGAGCTTCCCGCAACGCCCACTGAAACACCGCATCGTGTACTGGGCGAAGAGGCGCAGACGCAGCAGCGCAAGTGGAGCGATGCGGAGCGCCACGGTTCTTCGGACGCACCGAGCCACACGCCGCTGGAGGGGCTTGCGGTCGATGTGGAGATCACCGACTTCCCTGCTCCTGGCCGTCCCGCGCGCGGTCGAGTGATTGAAGTGCTCGGCCCGCCGGATGCCTTTGGCGTGGACGTTGAGATTGTGATTCGCAAGCACCACCTGCCGCACGTCTTTCCCGCGAATGTGCTGGCGGAGGCAAGCGCGTCGGCGGCGCAGACCGTCGATTCGTTGACGCCGGCTGAACTTGCGCGACACCGCGACTTTCGCGGGCTCCCGATTGTCACCATTGATGGCGAGACGGCGCGTGACTTCGACGATGCGGTGCTCGTCACTCCGCTGGCCAGCGGCAACTGGCAGCTTCAGGTCCACATCGCCGACGTCAGTCATTACGTCCGGCCGGGGACGGCGCTCGACCTGGAAGCGCGCCTGCGCGGCACCAGCGTCTACTTCCCCGACCGCGCGGTGCCCATGCTTCCGCCGCAGCTCTCCAGCGGCATCTGCAGCCTGCGGCCCGATGAGGACCGCCTTGTCCTGAGCTGCCTGATGGAGATCGATGCGCGCGGCGAGGTGCTGGGCTACGAACTCTGCGAGGGAATCATCCGCAGCGCGAAGCGCATGACCTACACCCAGGTGCAGGCGATTCTGGACAGCGAAACGGATGCGGCATCGGGCGCGGACAAGACCGTGCGCGTACACTTTTCTGAACTTGCAACTAATTTTGAGCAGATGTACCAGCTGGCGCTGAAGCTGAATGCCAAGCGCCACCGCCGCGGCTCCATCGACTTCGATCTTCCGGAGCCGGTGATCGAGTTCGATCCGGAGGGCAACATGCAGTCGATCGTGCGCTCCGAGCGCGGCTGGGCGCACCGCCTGATCGAGGAGTTCATGCTCAGCGCCAACGAGTGCGTGGCGCGGTGGATCGAGTCGAACGCAATTCCCGGCATCTATCGCATCCACGAGACGCCCGACCCCAAGCGCATCCTCGACTTCGAGGAGACGGCCAGCGGATTTGGCTACTCGCTGGGATTCTCCAGCCTGCCTGTGAAGCGGATGACGATGAAGTCCGACCGGCGCGACGCTAGCAGAAGCGGGCGCGGGCGCGAGGTCCGCTCGCACGAGATCGCCGAGTCGATTCCCGTGACGCCGCAGATGTATCAGCGGCTCACCGCGAAGATCGCGGGCAAGCCGGAGGAGCGCATCCTGAGCTACCTGATGCTGCGTTCGCTGAAGCAGGCGCGCTACAGCGAGCGGAACGAGGGCCACTTTGCGCTGGCCAGCCCCTGCTATACGCACTTCACCTCGCCCATCCGGCGCTACCCGGACCTGATCGTCCATCGCCTCATCCGCGACCTGATTCGCGCGGGCGCCAACACGCGCGGCGGCGCGATTCTGAGCACGGACCCGCAGCCATGGGGACTAAACACTAAATCGGTTACAAATGTAAAACTCGCGACGCGAAGGCCGGAGCCGTATACGTCCGAGCCGATCCCCGAGCCGGAGTTGGCCGCAATCGCCGCCGAGTCCAGCCAGGCTGAGCGCCGCGCCGACGACGCCGAACGCGAGCTGATGGAGTGGAAGAAGATGCGCTTCATGGAGGACCGCGTCGGCGACGACTTCCAGGGCATCATCCTCTCCTGCACCAAGTACGGCTTCTTCGTCGAGCTGGACGATCTCTTCATCGAGGGCCTGGTTCCCATCGCGTCGCTCAGCGGATGGGGCTCGGACGAGCGCTTTGTCTTCCGCGACACCGACAAGCAGATCGTCAGCACGCGCTCCGGGCGGGCCTTCAAGATGGGCCAGCGCGTGCATGTTCTGCTCGACCGCATCGACCGCGAGCAGCGGCGGCTGCAGTTCGCGCTTGTGCCCTCAACTGAGCAGACCGTCCCGAAGCCGCTGCGCAAAGGAAATGCCGCGAAGGCCGCGGAGCCGACCGGCAACAAGGGCAAAGGTTCGGCTCTGGCCCGCGCGGGCAAGCGGCGCGGCAAGGCGGACAAGACGAAGTCCAGGGCGCGTGGACGGGACAAGAAGGCCAAAGGCAAGCGCAGATAATCCCCGGTACAATCAATAGAGACTCAGGAGAGAACACACATGGCGCACATGGTTTTTTGCTCGAAGTACAAGGCTGAGATGGAAGGGCTGGACGAGCCGCCGTTCGACTCCGACTTCGGCCAGAAGATTTATAAGAACGTCTCCAAGCAGGCGTGGAGCGAGTGGGTGGAGCGGCAGAAGATGCTGCTCAACGAGTACCGCCTGCAGCCCTGGACGCGCGAGGCGCAGGAGTTTCTGGTGGAGCAGATGAACGGCTTCTTCTTCAGCGAGGGCGAGGGCGGCGCGCTGCCCAAGGAGTACGTGGCGCCCACCCATTGAGTCTAGGTTCGTGACGTGAATCAGCTTAACAATTGGTCGGGACGACTGGATTCGAACCAGCGGCCTCATCCACCCCAAGGATGCGCGCTACCAGGCTGCGCCACGTCCCGACTTGTTTCGCGCGTCGCCCAGGCGGGCAACGGCAGAGGTAGTTGCCTTTAAGTGTACAGGAGCCACACTCCTCGCTGGGTTACAAACCACCGCCTTCCAGTGTTGCTCATCGCAGCGTTGAGGAAAGCGTTGCCCTTGACAACGCCTTCTCCCTTATCGATGGGATAAAAGATCGGGCAGACCACCACAACGATGTGATACGCTGGTGCGCGCCGCGAGGCCAAAGAAAAAAATGTGGCCAGAAGGGAAATGTATGTCAAAACGTGAACTATCACGGCGCAGTTTCTTTGCAGCTTCGGCGGCAGCGGGAGCCGCGGTGCTTGCCCACCCAGTCAACCTGGCCGCGCAGGCGGCCGGAATTAAAGCCGGCGATATGCCGGACCTCACCATCAAGGAGGCGAAGATCTATGTCCTCGATCCGTCGAGTTGGCGGAACTCCGGGGCAGGTCTAAGCGGCGGAGGCGAGATCGCCTCTATGGTGACCGCTAGCGGAATTGAGGGCAATTTCACCCTGGGGAACCGGGGTAACCCGCCGGGGTGGGTTGACTTCGCCAAGGCCAACTGTGTTGGCAAGAACCTGTTTGATGTTCTTCCCACCGTCTCCTATATTCCGCTATCGAACCGGCCCGGCGGCGGCGCGGGAGCAGGAACAGCCGGTGCGGCTGGTGGAGGGCGCGCAGGGGCCGCAGCCACGACCGCAGCTGGCGCCGCGGGAGCAGGTGCCGCAGCGCCGGCACCGGCAAGAATGGGCGGAGGCGGCAGAGGAGGTGCGTTTATCGGAGGATTCAACCCCGGTTTTAACAGCCGGCCTCATGGAACCGGAACTCCGGGGCCGAATGTTCATGCCGCGGCCTGCGACTTCATCCTGTGGGACATCCTGGGCAAGGCGGTGAACCGTCCCATCTACAAGATCCTGGGAGGCGCCAAGGACAAGGTGCTGGCCTATGCCAGCTCACAGCACCTGGCCACGGTCGAGGACTACGTTCCGGACGTCCTCAAGGCCAAGGCTGCGGGATTCAAGGCCTACAAGATCCACCCCGGCGGAGGCCAGCACAAAGACGGCGGCCGCATTCCCTCCTACCTGGGCCACATCGACGAGATCAAAGAAGTGCGCAAGGCAGTGGGAGACGACTTCACCCTGCTCTACGACGCCGTTCAGGCATACAACTACTACGAGGCGCTGCGCGTCGGCCGCGCCCTCGACGAGTATGGCTACGATTCCTTCGAGGACCCCATGCAGACCACCGACCTCGAGGGGCTGATTGAACTGCGCAAGCACCTGGATGTGCCCACCGAGGTTGGCGAGTTCCTTACCGACATCTACGACTTCGGCGAGTACATCAAGCGCGACGCGATGGGCATCGTGCGGCTGATTACGGACAACGTCGGCGGCATCACCGGATCATTCCGGGTGGGTCAGTTGGCCGACACCTTCGGCATGCCATGCACGCCGCACAACTGGGGCACCTTCTTCGACATGGCCGCGGCCTTCCAGGTGGAACTGGCCCTGCCCAACTGTTACTGGTTCGAGATGGTGTGGCCGTGGGAGTACGCGGACCGTCCGTATGTGAAGCACAAGTTCCGCGTCGACGCGGACGGCTACGTTGCTGCGCCAACCGACCCCGGCATGGGATATCCGCTCGACATGGCGGTTGTCGACAAGCTGCTGACCCGGATCGACCGCTGACGCACTCCGTTCTTCTCTCTCCTGGCGCAACCTGCCAGCGAAATGCCGCCCGCCGAGGCCGTCGCCGTCGGCGGGTGTCCCTACACAACCTCATCCTGGGTGCCCCATCCTCGCGCCAGTCTTACCGCGCATGGGTGGGGTAGTGGCCGCGCCCAGTGCATAATAATCTAGCCCTCTCTTTGGTCCCCAACCGACTGGCCGCAGCGTCTGGCTAAGCTTCAGGCGCCCTCCGGGTCGCAGTGGGCCTGCTCTTCGTTTAGACCCCGGGCTTCCACACCATCTGCGCCAGCAGCAGCAGCATTTCCGCGGCCAGCAGGGCAATAATGATCCACTCCAGCACGTGTTCCTCGTGCGCGGCCCTATACTCGCCCATTCGCTGTCCGCTCATCTCGTAGATGCCCTCGAAGACCTCGAGCTGCGCGTCGACGTTCTCCAGTCTGGCATCGGTCCGCGCCTTGTCGCGCAGCTCCTCGCCCAGCTTCTGGCTGGCCGCCGGCAAGCTCGCCTCCGGATCGTACAGATGCGGTTCGGTCCGCGCCAGGCGTATGCGCCGCTGCAGCACTCGATTCATGCGTTCGCCGACCACGTCGCTGCGTTTCAGATCGTCAGGCGTCACATCGAATGCCAGCGCTTTGTCCTGCTCCAGCTCTGCCCATGTGTCCGCAATCTCGCCCTCGATCCGCCGCAGTTCCCGCTCATAATGAGCGAATTCGACGACGGCGGAGAGCAGCAATTCAGCCTGCTCGGGGTCGCATTGCAGCATGGCATGGCCGGGACGCCACATCAGCTCGACTCCGCGCAGCTTGACGTAGACCGGCGGCGGAGCGCCCGCACCGTTTGTCTTCGCCAGCCATTTTGCAAAGCCTGGTTGCGTCCCAGACGGCGCAGCGGGCAATGGCAAAAGCACTACATCCAGCTCATCGCCGCGCAGCTCGTCCGCATCTGCGCGGTTTGCCGTAGCAGGGGCCGCGTCCAGAACGGCATAACGCGGCGACGGGTCCTGAAAGCTCATCAACACCGCATCGCCGTCCGCGATTGCATCGACGAAGCGAATGCGACGTTGGCTCGCGCCGCGACCGAGGGCTTGGGCAGCTTCGCGCAGATTTTGCACAGTTTCGCTCATAAAGCCGCAGTGTACACGCTCTCGGGAGTTCGCGAACCAATGCGCGCCTCGATCTTCTCCGTCAGGCACTCCGCAACGTAGTCGGCGGAGTCAAGCACGCCGTTGATCGTCGAATCGAACAGGTAATCGCCAACCGCGAAGAGGTTTGGTCGCGCAGGCTCCGGAATGTGGCGCGATTCCATGTCCAGCACCGGCACGCCGCCCGGAAGCCCGTTCACCGAGCCGATCCAGCGATGCACCTGCCCCTCCACAAACAGCTCTCGCCCGCGTTGCAGGAAGGAAGGCAGCGTATCGATCGCCCTGCGAACCAACTGTTCATCGGTATGATTGCTGGCCACCATCGCCTCGTCACCGGCCAGCAGCCAGCCCAGCACGCCGGCGCTCCGGCAGCCGTTGCGCGACGACTCGTCGTACAGGCAGCACCCGCCAAACGCGTCCAGCATTATGTAGGATTCCTGGAACGTCTTCTCCCAGAAGATCTCGCGAAACAGCACGCTGATGCGCAGGTAGTGCGCCGGGTAATCGTAGCGCACGCAGTGGCGATGCATCGCTTCGCCCAGCGCGTCCCCGCCCCATTCGATCAGCGGAACGCATGCGTTGGGCAGCGCCACCACCACAAAGTCGTACTCTTCGCATGCCATCTTTCCATGGCGAACAGACAGGACGCGCAGGCTCTCGTCCCCGGCGCGTTCCACCCGCACCACCGGCTCGCGCAGCAATGTCCTGGCTTTAACCCGCGCCGCCAGCTCCTGGGGCAGCCGTTCTATGCCTCCCTCGATCGTGTACAGCCGCATGTATCGTGCGTCGTTCATCAGATAGTTCTGCAACCCGTACGCCGCGCTGGTGCGATGCGGCTCCGTGGCCAGGTCGCTGTGCACCAGGGTGCGAAGATACCGGCGCGCGGCCTCGTCGGGAACTCGCGCCAGCTCGTCGTAGAAGCTCCTGCGCGTCATCGGATCGTCGTTCGATTCCTTCCAGTCCGAGTCGTAGTACTCCTGCGGGCTCGACCACTCCTTGGCCTGTTCGTCGAATGCAAGCAGCGCCTGCCGCGTTGGTTCTCCGTAGACGCGGCCAACGTCATCCACATCGCGCAGCAACCTGTCGTGGATGACCACCGACGTGCCGCTCATTGGCCTCACCGTCAACCCCAGCTTGTCGACCAGTTCGCGCAGCGGGTCTTCGCCAATATGCGAATAGTCGTACAACTCCGCCGCCCCCGCCTCGTAGGCCACTGGCGCAGACTCGAATTGTTTGGTCAGGATCTTGCCGCCCAGCCGCGAACTCGCCTCGTAGATGGTGGCTGCAAACGGCACACTGCATCGCTGTTGCAGCTGATACGCCGTCATTAAACCACCGGGTCCGCCGCCGATTATGGCAACTCGGCAAGCCCCTGGCACAGCTTTCAACCCTTCCTTATCAGACATCCTGGTGCACTCCCGTGGTCGTTCAGACAGCCAAAGCTCCCGCCTAGGAGGGAACCAGTTGCATCAAGTAGTAACGCATCGAGCCAATCGGCTTATCTTCGCTGTGAAGTTGTGCCTCGCCAACATGTCATCCCGGTAATCTGGTCTCGATCTTAAGCTGTCGAATCTTAAGACGCGATCCCCTCCGCAAAGGCCGCGTATGTGACCCACAAATATGCTCTCGGGACGAATGTTCAACCCCCGGCTGGCTGACAATCGATAGCTCACCACCACGTTTTATCAATGATTTAGCCTCGATGAGCTGCGTTGAGAGCAGTGGGGCGTCCCTTCAAATCCGCCCGCCCCGTTCAGCATTTTCATTCGCATCGATCGATCGCATCTGCCATGTGGGTCCAACCCTTGATCCATCCGGCGCCAATCATCGTGTGCTGAAAAATTGCGGTCCATCAAGGATCGGTCGAGGTTCGAATCGACAGGGCCAAGTTGCGCGAGCAGCTTCTCGGACCTAACGGAACGGATCTTCATACGCAGGACACCATGGATGACCTCAACCAGCAGCCCATCGCTCTGACGATCGAGACAAGGTTGAAGTGCTGCGGCGGCGAAATGCGACTGGTCATTCCGCCCAGGTTAGCGGATCGGGTCCCAGTCAATGCAGTGCCAGCATTGATCAAGGCCATCAGCCGCGCACACGAATGGATACGGTTAATCGTCGCAGGAGAATACAAAAATCAGCGTGCGATCGCCGCGGCCATAGGTCTCCCTGAGCGCTACGTCAGACGGATCATCCAGGGCGCATTCCTGGCGCCTGAGATTGTGGAGGCAATCGTCAAGGGGCGACAGAATCCAGAGTTGACATTGGCGGCGCTACTCGACAAAGTCCCGCTCAGTTGGGCCGAGCAGAACGCAATAATTACTATGGACCAAACGGCTTTGATAGTGCCGTTATATGGTGCTGGCACTCAAACACTAGCCACATGCCGACTCCCCGTTACAAATCGTCGCCACGCAAAACGCAACATTGCAGCAACCATTATCAAACCCTGGGAGTGAACTGTGCGAAGCACGAATATATGTGAATATCAGCGCTGCATAACCTCATTCGTGGATTAAATCGTGAACTCACAGCATGTTGCGTTCATCCACCAATTTACCTGGATGACGCTTCGGTCGTCGGTGCGATGGTCAAAGGCGGGCCTTCGCGATCTCCAGTCCCCGTACTCCGCGGTCAGAAATTCTTCGTGGTCCTCCGGCTTGAGCCACGCGCGGCCGAGAAAATCCATCGGCGCCAGGCCGTAATGCGGAAGCTGGCTGATCATTTCAATCGGTCGCGGATCGCCGGGGCCCGGTGATACGCCGAAGAAGGTGCAGCGCAGGTGGTCGCCCACGGGCTCGTGCAGGAAGAAGTCGAACCGCGCGCCGTCTTTGCGGAACGTATATTCCACCGGAATTCCGCGATTGTCGAGATAGCGGGCGACGGGCTGGAACCCGGCGGCGACGAGCGCCGGCACCGATCTGAGAAACGCTTCATGGTCCTGCTGCAAGATGCCGAAGTCGCCATCCTGGCAGTCGTGCGACAGTACACGACCTTCCCTTGCCCAGCCGATGAGTAGACCTCCAATGACCCAGTAGCGATCGGCCATCGCAGTTTCCGCCAGCGTATCGTGGAGCAAAATCAGGTTTCTCTCGAAGTTGGCGATGCGCATGCGCTCGGCCACGAACGCGCGCATGTTGCGTCGAATGTAGTCCGCGGGCTGCGGTGGAGGAGCATGAAGAATGTCCTGATACACACTAAGATAATCCACTGCAAGGCGGTCCAGACCGTAACGCTGCTCTGCGGTTGCGCGGGCATTTCGCGCCAGTGATGAACGAAGAGAGGGATCTTCAATCAGCCGTTCGACTGCGGCGGCAAAGCCCAGCACATCGCCAAACGGAACGAGCATGCCATCGTGCATATGGCGGACGGATTGGCGCACGGAATCCACGTCCGTCAACACCGGTGGCACTGCGCTGGCCATAGCTTCCAGGACGCACACATCGTGGCCACCCGTGTCGGGGAACGGTGCGTAGGCAAAGATATCCGCCTGACGCAGCAGATCGGCTACATCAGCACGCGAGCCGAGGAAACGGACAGAGGCATCGGAACGGCCATCTTCGCCTATGATCCACAACTCTGCATTTGTGTGCCGGTCGAGGACATGCCGCATCGCATTCCAGAACCATGGCGCACAGCGGTCGGGTCGGCAGACACGCAGGATGACAGTCCGCTCATGGATGGCTGGCGGTCCGGGAGCGAACTCTGTAGTATCCACGGCATTCGGGACCACGCGCACGCAGTTGCCGGGGTCCTGAATCGCGGCCGTGTGCGGCGCGACACAAACCAGCGGACCATCCAGCTCCGGCAGGGCCGTATGGGTGTGCAATGTGGTCAACGTGGGAATGCCAAGACGGCGGGCCGCGCGATAAGCGGCGGGTTCGTAGATGCCGCAGTGAATGTGCAGCAGAGAGAACTGGCTGCGCGTGACGTCGGGTCGGCCCAGAACATCGCGCGTGCTGAGGCAGAGGATTCCATTGCGGCGGAACTCGTCAACCATCGGACCCTCGCGCGGGAACCACGCAGCCGGTTCGAGGCTGCGCGTTGCCTTGCACAGATTCAGCACCAGGCGTTCGGCGCCGCTGCGCCCGCCCCACGAGAGAAAATGCAGCACTCTACCGCAGCCAGGCGAAGACATTGAACCGGTATCGGGAATTGACATAGCCATCGATGCTTTGGTTCACAATTCGTAAGCGAGGAACTCTGAGCGATTCGAGTATCGACTGGAACCAGCTCCGGTCAAAGTAGAGATGCTCCAGGCCGGCATAGCGATTGCGGTAGGAGTCCTCCCCCGCGATACGGCGACGCTCTGCCAGCGCGGCATCGCGCGTTGCCAGATCGGGGACATCCAGCACCAGTACACCCACTTTCGCCTTGGCAACCATCCGATGCAGCACATCTCGCGCGTATTCTAGCGATGGGAAATAGAGGAACACACCGCTGGAGACGACGAAATCGTAGCGTGGCTCAGTCGCCAGCGTGGAAGCATCACCCACCTGCCAGTTTCCCGAAGGCAGATGCTCGTGGGCGTACCCGATCAGTGCAGAAGACGCGTCCAGGCCACCGATTTCACATCCCAGTTGGCCCAATTCGTAGAGCCACGCCCCAGCTCCGCATCCGACTTCGAAGACGCTTGACTGGGCGCTGATGCCGATGGTGTCCGCAGATTGGAGCACATACTTGCTCCAGGGTTCCTCCTCTACGCTGCCGAAGCCAGTATCCATGCCGTCGGCTGCTAGCAGTCGCGACAACATGGAAGGCCGCGAAGGGTCGAGACGCCGTGCGTCCCATACCTCCTTCCAGGTCTGTGCGCTCACGGCATCCTCCCTTCCAGGTGTGCAGAGAGTGCCTCGACCAATCGCAGGTTCTCTGCCGGATGCCGTACGGCTACGCGCACATAGGGCGCGGGTTCGGGAAACCTGGCAGAGACATCCTTGATATAGATGGAATGGCGGGCGAGAAGGGACTCGGTCAGCGCGGTCGCACGTCCCGGATCATCGTGATCCAGTCGGAAGAGCACAAAGTTTCCGGCGCTGGGATAGACCTGGCGGACGCCGTCGATGCGCTGCAGCACGGCTTGAAGCTCGCTGCGATCAGCTGCGGTGCGCTCGAAGGACGCAGCCAGTTCGGGTTTGAACTTGAGCACAATTTCCAGCAGAAACTCGGCCGTGGAGCTAAGATTCCATATCGGAAGGTCTGCCCCAATTCGGGCTACCAGGTCCGTATCATAGCTATACACATAGCCCAGCCGCAGCCCCGGCGCGCCCAGCGATTTGCTGAGGCTTGCCACAATCAGCACGTTGTGCAACGGCGCGCGCTCCAGGCGGTCCAGAAGCGTTGGCTGGCCCGCAAAGCCGGCAAAGGACTCGTCGACCAGAAAGATCGTCTGCGGATTTTGCGCCGCCAGAGCGTGCAGCCATTCAGTGGGAAGCACCGTTCCGGTTGGGTTGTTGGGGTTCACCACGACCACCAGATCGTACTTGCCGGCGCGCGCGGCCAGTGCGTCGCGGTCCACTCCCACTGCATCGAAGTAGACCTCACTCTCTGCGAACCAGCGCGGATATTCGCCAAACGTGGGCGCCGGAATCAGGGTGCGGCGGGGATGGAACAACTCAGAGAGCCTGGGAAAGATTTGCGATGCCCCGTGCAGGCATTGCACGCGTTCGGGATGGCATTGCAACACATAGGCGAGCTTCTCGTTGAGCACCTCTTGGGCCGAGCCGTACGAGCGCACCAGAGACGGCAACGCGCGCCGCATGGCAGCAATCATGGCGTCCGTGGGAAAGTACATATTGCGCATGAAGGTGAAATCCAGCACGGGAAAGTTCCAGTGCCCACCTTTTGCGCGGTCCAATATCCGGCTGCGCAGCTCGGGCTCGAAGGTGAAGCGGGCTGCTGCCAGGTCGTTGGGATCGTCTACCTCGGCCCACTGGCTGCCATCGATGACCTCCGCGCGCACGGTTTCGCGCTGCATGTTGATCAACATGCCCAGCACCAGCTCGTAATAGCAGCCGCTATCAATCACGTTGGCGTAACAGGAGAGCAGGGGCTGAAGGCGTTGCCGGCAAAAATCGCGATCGAAGCGGTAGATATTAAGGGTCTTGTACTTGTCGGAATAGTCAAAATCCTCGGTTTGCAGATGAGGCGGGAAGACCTGGGTGATCGTTCCCGCTTCGACGCTCACCACGGTCCCATCCATGCCCGGCCGATAGCGATCGACCAGGGCGATGTTGCCTCGCTCCGAGGATTGCAGACGGGCCAATATGGACGGATCGAACAGCACGTCGCACTCCACCAGGATGACATCCGAATCGATCTCCATCTGGTCCAGCGCCATGGCCAGGGAGACGATATTGTTAGTCTGGCGATAGCGTTCGTTATGGACAAAGCGAAGCGCAAGATCCGGATATCGCTGGGCAAGATATGCCTCGACTTCGCCGGAACGATAGCCTGTCACCACCAAAATGTCCCTAACCTGGATGGCAAGCAGGCCATCGAGTATGCGGCCGAGAATGGTGTTGTCGCCCACCGGCAGCAGACTCTTATGCAAACGATCGGTGAGTGGACGCAGGCGCGCGCCATGCCCAGCCGCCAGCACGATGGCTTTCATGCCGTGCCTCCCGGTGGTTCGCAGGCGGCGAAATCGAAGCAGGCGCCATCTTTGCCCAGGCGCGTGTGCGCGCCATCGCCGTCGTTGGCCCGGAGATCTTCGATCAGAGAAAATCCGGCCGCTTGCAGGACTGGAAGAACATCGAGAAAGCGCGCGCGATCGCTCCGAGGATATGCAAACCCAGCGTCCGGCGAATTGTCCGCGATGGATTGGTTGTTGAGCGCCGGCTCCATCGTCATCTGGTAGCAGCCGCGAAATGGCGTGGCGTCGAGCGTCTCCTGAAGCAAACCAAGGTTGTGCCGCAGCCGGTCGTAAAAGATGCGGCGTCCCAGGAACCGCTTTACCGACGGGATAATCTGCGTTCGCTGGGCGAGTTCCTCGGACCGGCGGGGGACCAGATACTCGGGCCCGTAGCGATAGCGTTCGAGGAATTCATGGAGAGGAGCGGGCGCGGGGAAGGCATGTCCGTACAGCTCCACCGGCTGCACCTCGTCGAGATAGCGCTGGGGAAAGGCCCAACATTCATCGGGGTAGCCCGGCCAGCTCATCTTGAGCACGCCGTCCTCCTCCCGCCAGGGAAAGAGATCGGCGTGCAGGCTATTGGTACGGCTCAACTGCACGCGCCAGACCAGCGGATCGTTCATATTTAAATAATGGCCGGCGCGGGCGACTTCGTCTTCCAGCATGCGCACGCGTTCCAGATCGTGGCGCAGAATGCCAAAGTCCACATCCCCGTCCCAAGGGACGAACTCGCCCCCGCGCACCGCGCCCAGCACGGCGCCGAAATCCAGCCAGTGCGGGATGCCGTGCCGCCGCAGCAGGTCATGGGTATAGAAAAGAAGGTCCTTGAGATGTTGCGTGCAGCAGGCAGGGCGCAGATATTCCTCGCCCTGCGTCCAGAATTCGCAGCGCTGGGATTCACGCGTGCAGCCGGTCATCGAGGTTACGCTTTGATCTCGATGATCGGGCTGGCAGAGGCCGGCGAAACCGATCCCTGTGCGTTGAAGCACCATCCGGAATAAGTTCCCTGGACCACGGCAACGACCTGCTGCGACGCCATCGCCTGCAACAGAGCGTCAAAATCGCACAGGTTCAGCAAATCCGAGGCTTTGATCTTGCCGGTGAGGTCATGCTTGCCGTGTTCGTGGCTGTCCTCCAGAGGAATCGTCGCCACTTCCTGGCCATTGATGGTAAGATGCGCCGCAGTGGCCTCGGCGTCCGGGGTCATTCGCAGCCGGATGTCGGCGGCCTCGTTGTCGTGGCAGTCGCCGCTGATATGGAGAAACAGCTCACCGTTCACGCGAGTATTTCCGCTGGTGTCCTCGACGTAGGCCTGAAACACCGCCGGGCCGACATAGCCTGGATCGGCCAGGCATTGACAAGAGCCCGAAATATTACATGCCGAAGAAGATGATGCGGACCCCGAGGATGAGCTCAGCCCGTAGGCCGCATTGACATACAAGCTCTCGATGGAGAACGATGCGACCACCGGCGCAGCAAAAGCCGCACCGGCCAGCACGCGCTTTACAAAATCGCGCCGGCTTGGGTCCACGTGATTCAAGACACGATTGCCGATTCCGTCCTTAGACATAAAACCTCCTAGCTGATTTGATTCCAGGGGCCCGGGTTCATGCACCGATTCGATTCCAGGAGCCCAAGTGCAAGCAAATTCGCTACCGTCTCCTCGACCTTGGAAAAGGGAGGATCGGGCAATGAGTACGCCTCCTGAATAAGCGAGGCGATCTCGCGCATCGAGTTCCTCCCCGTGCACAACTCGAGGATGAGAACCGCGCTGTGGTTCAGATGATGGACCCGATCCAACTCCGGCTGGTAAACAACGTAACCATCTTCGGCTGCACTGATGTCCAGTCCGGTTCTTGCCTTTGGATCGGAGTGTCCGAGGGCCATGGGAACTCTGATAGAGACTTTCTGTGAGGAACGCATTGGTGTCAAGAACCAGTTCAAACGAGTGAGACTCCGCAGCTGTGCCAACTCCATTCGCAACAGTATCCGAATAGGAGATCACTCTTCGATGACCCGATGGGATGGTTGGTTGCAGAAAATATTGCCGGAAGACAAGGAATCGACTGTACCGCGTGACACCGCCCAGGGGAGGGCACATCGCCCAGCATCAACGATGCACTGTGCTCATCTCGGGAAGTACGATTATCCGCTGGCGATAGCGGGCCAATGAGCTCATCCATCCGGTTTTAGAGCATTTTCGGAATACACGTAAACTTTTCGAAGATCATACAAGGTGGATTTTTTTGAGGAAAATCCACTGGAATGCCGTGGCTTCGGCCTACACCAATTCCGAAGATGCTCTAGCCGAATTATTCCGCACCCTGCCGGGTTAGTCCTGTGAAACGCCGTTGTGGCAGGCGACCAGATCACTCGTTACGTTGAATTCTCCACAGGTTGATTCTGCGCAGCGTCTCTGGTCCGAATCATGGCTCGATTTGCCCGTGTCGGGTGCCCCTGTATCAATCGGTGAATTGCAAGAAACGGACCTTCGAGGGTCCGATCAGAGAAAAGGCCATTTCACTGGCGGCATTCCAGCAACTGATGAGATTCTCTGGTGCCACAAACTCGTAGATTTCGCCCTGAAACGCGCGGTTTCTTCGATTTAAGCTGAACAAAATAAAAAATCTAAGACTAGATGGCGGAAGAGGAGGGATTCGAACCCCCGATACCCTTTCAGGTACGCCAGTTTTCAAGACTGGAGCCATCAACCACTCGGCCACTCTTCCCTTATTCAAGTCTAGTATGCAACAGCAGCGAACGTAAAAAGACTTCTGCTGTCCCTTCATCTCCAATATCGAATTCGGCCCGCCTGCCTCAGGGCGTCTTGTCGTTGAGCGCGCGCATCGCGGCGAAGTGGTCGGGACTGGCCTCCAACGCGAGTGTGAATTCCTGCCGCGCCTTGTCCTGGTTGTTCAGCCCGAGCTGGCCGAGGCCAACCAGGTAGTGCGCGTCCGCGGCCTGCGCGCGTTGCGCCGGCGTCGCCATAGCCTGCGCCGGACCCTTCATCCCGGTCTCATTGCCCAGCGACTTGGAGCCGGTTGCGATGAGCTGCGCAAAGATCGCCTTGGCGCGATCGTCCTGCCCCAGCTTCTCCAGCGCCAGCGCCTGATAGTACGGCGCGGCCTGCTCCACACGCACTCCGGCAGCCAGGCCACCGATGTTCGCCCGGCTGCGCATCGGCCCATTCGCGCCCGGCCCGCCTGCGCCTACCGAACCCGTGCTCGCTGCATCGTTCCATGCGCTGCGTGCCTTCGCGGAATCGCCCATCGCTTCGTACACAGTTCCGATCCAATACTCAATCTCGCCGCGCCGTCCGCTCACGTTGCCGGTCGCCTCCGCAAGATTGTCGGGAACCTGCAGCGCCGCCTGGTAGTCAGCCAGCGCCTGCGCGTACTGTTTGGCGGCCATCTGCTGGTGCCCGCGCTCCAGGTTGGCGTTGATCCACGAGTCGCCCAGCGAGAACGCTCCGCCGCCCTCCCACGCGCGGAAGAAGCGCGTGCGCAGCAATTGAATCGCCGCGTCCGGCTTGCCGGCAAAGATCAGCAGGTTGACCTCGCGCGCGATCGCCTCGTCGCGGTCGATCACCTTCTGGTGCGCCTCCAGCACGGCGAGGCGCTTGGCTGCCGAGACTCCCTCCTCCTCATATATCTTGTCCAGCTCGCTCAGGACCGTGGCGTTGCCGCCGTATTGCACGCCCTTCTCCAGCGCGGCCTGCGCCTTCTCGCGCTGGTTGCCCTGCCGCGTATACACCATCGCCAGGTTGCGATAGACCACCGGGAAGTCCGCGCCCAGCGCGGCAGACTTCTCCCACAGCGCCTGCGCCTGTTGCGGCTGCCAGTCGTACAGCAGGTTGCCCATATAGTACGGCGCGCGCGCGTCCTTCGGGTCCACGAGCATCGCGTCGTCCAACACCGCGATCATCTCCATCTGGAATGGGAAGACATACTCCGGCGAAGCTTTTTTCGCCAGCAAGTCGTACTCCCGCGCCTTGTCGCTCTGTTTCATCTGCCCGGCAAAGTAGCCCAGATAGTAGTAGACCAGCGGCGAAACTTTAGCTTTGTCCTGCGCCGTGCCGGCAAGTTGCCTGAGCAACTCCGTGCCGTCCTGCCACAGTCCCGCATCCATATCGTCCGCAGCAACCTCCAGCGCGGTCGCGGGATGCGCGCTCACCGTCGTCGCCAGCACCGCCGCGCTTGCAGCCGACTTCGTGGCCAGCCACTGCTCCGCCATCCCATGCACGTCCAGCGGATCAATCTTCATAATCGCAGCAACCGCGGCCAGCGCCTCGGCGTTACGGCCAGTGTGTCGCAGCAGTGCGGCCTTCAGCGCCAGTGCGCGAATGTTATTTGCGTTGGCCTCCAGCGCGTCTTCGTCGGCGGTCAGCGCCGCGTTGAAGTCGCCTCGCGCCGCGTCGATCTCCGCCAGAGCAAAGTAGCCCGGCGACCGCCACGCCGCGCTCCACGTCGATTTATAAAACTCCGCGTAGGCCTCATCCAGCTTGCCCTGCGACTTCAGCGCCAGCCCCAGGTAGTAGATCGGCTCGCCGTCCTTGGGCGATGTGTAGCTGGCCGTGTCGCGCTCCAGCGCCTTGCGCAGCAGCTTCTCCGCATCGGCAAATCGTCCGCCCTTGATCGCGTCGATGCCCAGCACCGTATTCACCCGGATGTCGCCGGGATCGCGCCGAAGAGCCTCCTGCCAGTACGCATTGGGATCGCCCGTCGGCGAGCGGAACTGCTCCATCCGCAGGCCGTCGAGGTACAGCTCTTCCGTGGTCTTGACCTCGGCGGGCGGCGGCGGGTCCACCACCGGCGATGGCATCGTCTCCTTCTGCAGCCGGATCGGCGAGTAGGCAACCAGCTCGCGCCCGTCCGCACTGATCGCCGCGCGCAGATCGTGTTCGTCCGCGCCCTCGGGCAGCTTGACCTGCTTCACAAACGCGTGCGCCGGGCTGATCGCAATCTTTTCCTTCAGCAGCACCCGGTCCTTCAGCTTCAGCGTCACCGTGGCCGCGGGCCGCGCCTGGGTCGAGTAGAATCCCACGGTCGCCGTGCCGTCCTTCACCTCAAGATTCACCGCCGCGTCCAGGTTCGCGTTCTTCACCCCATTGATGTCGCGGAAGGGATACCAATACTGGTTCCACATGCGCGTCTCGTACGGCTGCAGCCAGCTATAGTCCGGCTGATTGTCGCTGTACGCGCCCACCATCAGCTCGATGTACGGCCCGTCCGTGTCCGTCAGCAGATGGTCCTGCACGTGCCCCTGCGGACTGTCGCCCCACGTCCAGAACTTCTTGCCCGGCACCACATTGTGGTCGGCAATGCTCATGATGCCCGCGTTCTTCCCGTGGTCGTACCCGGCCATGAAGTCGTCCGAGTAGTTCCACGCAAACATGCTGCTCGCGGTCGGATGGTTCTTGTACCAGCTCACGTCCACGCCCGCCGTGTAGTCCGCGCCCATGAACCTCGTCGTCGCAATCGGCCACGTCGTAAAGTCGCGCTTGCCGTGGTAGGTCACAAACTGCGTGCTCGGCGGATAGATCACCTGGTAGTCGTCATTCACATGCACCGCAACGTTGCTGAAGCTCAGCATCGAGGTCGGCACCGGCGTCCGGTTCATCATGCGGAACGACGCCTGCATATACGACTTCCCCGGACGCAGCGTCACGCCCACAGTCCATTCCATGCGGTCGCGCAGCTCCAGTTCGCCGATCCATACGGTCTTGGAGCCGTCGGCGTTCTCCTCCACCTTGTACTGCATCGGCAGGAAGCTGGTGGCGCGGTGGTGGTGCGGCAGGTCCCACTCGATCCCGCCGGAGATCCACGCGCCCAGCAGGCTGATCAGCGCCGGCTTGATCACGTGCTGGTTGTAGATGAAGTCGTAGCCGTTGGTCTTGTCCACCGCCTCGAAGATCTTTCCGCCGATCTCCGGCAGGATCCCGATCTTCACATA
>Ga0187888_1001627_pt1 | contig 20891 bp, 19 predicted proteins | sample June2016WEW_7_40_FD_132987 | JGI IMG/M metagenome (GOLD analysis project Ga0187888, IMG submission 132987) | Peatland microbial communities from SPRUCE experiment site at the Marcell Experimental Forest, Minnesota, USA - June2016WEW_7_40 | ecosystem: Environmental > Terrestrial > Soil > Wetlands... | reverse complement strand
ATCCCCACGCGCTATCCGGATGTGGACCTGATCATTGTCCGGAGAATACGGAAGGACTCTACTCGGGCCTGGAACACGAGGTTGTGCCGGGGGTGGTGGAAAGTTTGAAGGTCATCACCGAAAAGGCTTCTACGCGCATCGCCCGGTTCGCTTTTGCATACGCGCGCAGGAATCAGCGCAAGAAGATCCACGCCATCCATAAAGCCAACATCATGAAGTTGTCGGACGGCCTGTTTCTGCGCTGCTGCCGCGACGTGGCCAAGGAGTACCCAGAGATCACCTACGGAGAGCACATTGTGGACAACACCTGCATGCAGCTCGTGCTGAACCCGTATCAGTACGACATGCTGGTGATGGAGAACTTGTACGGCGACATTCTTTCGGACTTGTGCGCGGCGTTTGTGGGCGGCCTGGGATTTGTGCCCAGCGCGAATCTGGGCGACGATTGCGCCATGTTCGAAGCGGTGCACGGCTCGGCCCCGGACATCGCCGGCAAGAACCTGGCCAATCCCACGGCGCTGTTGCGGTCGGCGCTGCTCATGGTGCGCCATCTCGGCGAGCACGCGGCTTCGACGCAGATTCGCAATGCGTTGGAGCGCGTGTATCGTCATAAGGAAAAGCTCACGCGCGACATTGGTGGGCAGGCGGGTACCTCGCAGTTTGCCGACGCCGTGATCGAGGAAATGGCCCGGGAGGAAGTGCAAGCTTAGAGCTTACCCCGCTTCCACCCGCACGACTTCTTCGCACCCTCGCATTTGACTCGCGCACCGGGTTGGGAGTAAAGTGCCATCGGTTCTGGGGATTCTGGGCAAGATGACGCGCAAAAGACGGCGTGTGGGGGTAGTTCTCTTTCAGCTCGGCGGACCCGACACGCTGGAAGCGATCGAGCCTTTTCTTTACAACCTGTTTTGCGATCCCGATATTATTGACTTTCCTTTTGCGCGTATCGGGCGCAAAGCGCTGGCCAAGCTGATCTCGACTACCCGCGCCCGCAAGGTGCAGCAGCATTACGCCGCCATTGGCGGAGGCTCGCCGATCGGACGACACACGGAGCAGCAGGCGCGGGCACTGGAAGCCGAACTGCGCAGTCAAGGCATCGGAGCACACTGTTTTGTAGCCATGCGCTACTGGCACCCGTTCACCCGCGAAGCGATCGAACAGCTGCGGACTGCGGATTGCGATGCGGTTGTCCTTCTGCCCCTCTATCCCCAGTACTCCTCCACCACGACGGGGTCGAGTCTGAACGAATGGCGGCGCCTGTTTTCGGGCGATATGCCAGTGTATTGCGTCGAGACATTCTATCGTAATACGATGTATTTAGATGCCGTGATCCAGAAGGTCAATGAAGTGCTGGCGCGTTTCGCTGTGCCGGACCGCCCGGAGCTTGTCTTCAGCGCGCACAGCGTTCCTTTATCCGTCATCGAGAAGGGCGATCCCTACCAACGGCAAATCGAAGAAACGGTGCGGCTTCTCAGGCAGCGCGGCGAATGGCGCAACCCGTACCGGCTTTGCTACCAGAGCAAGGTCGGTGCCAGCCGATGGCTGCAGCCTTCCCTGCACCACACTCTGCATCAGTTGTCGGCAGAGAAGGTACGCGAGGTGTGCGTCGTACCGGTGGCATTTGTTTCCGATCACGTTGAAACCCTCGGTGAAATCGATCACCACGCGCGGGAGCAGGCGTACCGGCTGGGTTTTCGGCAGTTCGAGATGAGCGCCGGCTTAAACGATTCTCCGAAATTCATCCAGGCCCTGGGGCAGATGGTGCGCGAAGCCCTGGGACAGGCCGTTCATTCGTTCATTCTTTTTGAGAGTACCAGCAGGCAGTTGGCAGCGCCGGAGTACGTCGCCGCCGGTTTGGATTAGGGCCCAGGTTATCCAGGCACGGGGGAGAATTTCATGGCAGAGATCGGCAAGGTCAATCCCACTCTCGAGGCGGCGAAATCCGCGCCCACGGGTGCGGTGGATGCCACCAAGTATGTGGGCACACCGGCGGTGGGGACCTCCAAGGCCGCAGCCGCGGCAGGCGTAGCCGGGACTGTCCCTTCCACTGAGATTGACCGGCGCCGGCGCCGGTTTGTGTGGGTCATGGTGACCGGCTTTCTGACCGCATGGTTCCTGGCATTTTTCCGCTTCTTTCTCCCGCGCACTCTGTTCGAACCCAACTCTGTTTTCAAGATTGGCTATCCCTCGGAGTTCGCACTGGGAGTTGACACCAAGTTCCAACAGAAATATCGCATCTGGGTAGACCGCACGCCCGACCGGCTGTTCGTAATTTACGCGCGCTGCACACACTTAGGCTGCACTCCCGACTGGAAGCCCAGCGAGAACAAGTTCAAGTGCCCGTGCCATGGCAGCGGCTACGACAGTGAGGGCATCAACTTCGAAGGGCCGGCGCCGCGGCCGATGGACCGCGCGCATATCGAACTCGCGCCCGACGGTCAGATTCTGGTGGATACGGCGAAGCTGTACTCATGGCCCAAGGGACAACCCACTCGCTTTAACGATCCGGGAGCTTTCTTGACTGGAGTCTAGGACTTCTATGGCTGACGAAAACAATCCGAACGGCGGCAGCGGAAAGAACGGCAGCAAGACGGGGCTGCTGGAGAAAGTGACCACCGGGGTCAAAGAGGATATTCAGGCCCTCCGGACCGACATCCCTGCCAAAGCGAAAGAGCAGATCGATGGCTTGAAGGATCCGACCAAGACCCAGGTTTACACCTCGATCTTCCGCCACAAGCACGATGACACGCCGCGCAACCGGGCACTGGGCGTGCTCTCCAACGTGTTCCTGCATCTGCATCCGGCAAAGATCAATCGCGACGCTGTGCGCTACAGCTACACCTGGGGTATGGGCGGAATCACGTTTTACCTGTTCATCATCCTCACCTACACCGGCGTGCTGCTGATGTTTTATTACCACCCCAGCAAGGTGCAGGCGTTTCGTGACGTGCTTTATCTGGAGCACGACGTCCCGTTCGGAAAGATTCTGCGCAACATGCACCGCTGGGCGGCGCACCTGATGGTAATCGCGGTGTGGCTGCACATGTTTCGCGTGTTTCTGACCGGCTCATACAAAAAACCGCGCGAATTCAACTGGAACATTGGGGTGCTGCTGCTGGTATTCACTTTGCTGCTGTCGTTCACCGGCTACTTGCTGCCCGACGATCAGCTTGGATTCTGGGCCGTAACGGTGGGCACGAACATGGCGCGCGCAACTCCGCTTCTGGGGCATGAAGGCCCGTTCGGTGCGCAGTTGGGAATGACTCCATATAACGACGTGCGCTTCGGGTTGCTGGGCGGCTCGATCGTGGATGCCAACGCGCTGCTGCGGTCCTATATCTGGCACTGCATCGGGATTCCGATTGTGGCCTCGGTGCTGATGATCGTGCATTTTTGGCGGGTGAGAAAAGATGGCGGGATTTCTGGACCCGCTCCCGTGATACTGGAGGCCGAGGCCGATAAGCCGCGGCGCGGGCCGAAGGCGGCGGGAGAATAGGAAGTCTTGTGTGGGGACAGCCGCCCTCGGCTGTCCGGTCGAGCGAAGCTCGACGGTTTCTTTTGGGGCGTGCAACTTGCCGGGCTCTGCCCGGCCCGACAGCCGAGGGCGGCTGTCGCTACATGGTTGTTGGAGAGTCTATGGATTGGCGACAACTTTGGGAAATTTGCTCGGCGCCGGACAACGTGCCCATCGTGGGCTTGATGCCGCTGCTTGCCTTCTACATTTATTTGGCGGTGAAGCAGGCGCGGGCCAACGACCAGTTGATCGAGCAGCTTGAGGCCGATCCGGAAATGGCCAAGACGCATCATCGCAAGACCTGGCCCTTCAAACCGGGCTGGCAGAAGGAAGTGCATGTCTGGCCGTTTCTGTTGCGCATTGAATTTCTTGGCGCGATCATCGTCACCATCATTCTGATGATCTGGTCGATCACGCTGAATGCACCGCTGGAAGAACCTGCGAATCCCAACCTGACGATGAATCCGGCGAAAGCGCCGTGGTACTTTCTCGGGCTGCAGGAAATGCTGGTTTATTTCGATCCCTGGATCGCCGGCGTAGTCATGCCGACCATGATCATCATCGGGCTGATGGTGATCCCCTACATTGATACCAATCCGCTGGGCGGCGGATATTACACGTGGAAGCAGCGGCGCTTCTCGATTTCGACGTTTCTTTTTGGCTTCATCATTCTGTGGGTCTCAATGATCATGATTGGCACGTTCATTCGTGGTCCGGGATGGCAGTGGTTCTGGCCCGGCCAGACCTGGGATCACAACCGCTTGATCTATGAAGTGAACCGCGACTTGCCGGACGAAGTTCCGCGCTGGCTGGGTGGCCCGATCACCTCCAATTGGGCGAAGGGAGGTTTCGGCGCGATCGTCGTGGGCGGGTACTACCTGCTGGGCGGCGGGATGGTGTACTCGCTGTTCCGGCGCCGCATGGCGAAGGATTTCCGGCGAATGAGCCTGCTGCAGTTTTCCATTATGCAGTTCCTTCTGCTGACCATGGTTGCCCTGCCGATCAAGATGGGCCTGCGCCTTTTGTGGCACATCAAGTACGTTTGGATTACGCCGTGGTTCAACGTGTGAGGAAGAAGTAAGAAGTATGAAGTCAGAATGCAGAAGTAGCTTCCATTCTTCATTCTGCCTTCTTCCTTCTGCATTCGGGAGCCTGAAATCGCATTAAGGGAGAGTCTGGTGCCAGAGAAGCCGATGCCCGAGCAGGATCCGATCACCAGCAAGTCGTACGCCGCGCATTATGTAATCGCAACGGCGATACTGATCGCTACCCTGTTCTGGGCCTTGTGGGACGAAGCTTGGGGGCAGCGGCCGTGGAAAGAGTTCCAGGACAAGTGGAAAGACCGCTACAGCGCGTTTCTGAACACGGCGCGGTCCAAATCAACAACATCGCAGAACGACGTAGAGAAAAACCCGGAATACGTTGCATTGATGCAGGCTTATGAGAAGGCCTATCAGGATACGAAGGCCCAGGCGGCGGATGTACGTGCCAAGCTCGATGACGCCAGCGCCCGGCTACTCGCGGTGCAGAGTGTGTTTACCGACCGCCGCGCCTACGTGAACGCCCTGACTTATGAATGGGAAACGACGAACAGCGCCTCGGGAAAGGCCAGCAAGCAGAAAGAGATCGACGATTACAAAGATCAGCTTGCGACGGTCGAGTTTCCGGACGGCAGCCGGAAGAAGCTCAACTTTTCCCAGCTAGAAGAAACCTACAACCAGATCCGTGACGAAAAGACCAGGTTGAGCCTTGAGCTGGGCACGGTGTCGAAGCCGGCGACCGACGCCAAGGCGAAGATGGATGGTTACATCGCCGACCACATGGTCGAACTCACGCCGCAGCAGATTGACGGGCTGAAACGCAAGGCCGCTGATTGGGACGCCAAGATCGTGCAGATCAACGTGGCCGAGGCCAATATTGTCGACCGGTGCGAATCATGCCACCTGAACGTGCGCGAACCGGTGAAGATCACCGAAGCTGCCATGACGCCCCGGGGCGAGAAGAAGCCCGACGAGTACGCGCAAGCGTTCGTGAGCCATCCTGAACCGGAATTGCTCGGCATTCACGATCCTGAAAAGTTCGGCTGCTCGCCCTGCCACCAGGGCAATGGCCGAGCCACAACGAGCGTCGAGAAGGCGCATGGGAATTATGAGCACTGGCTGTGGCCGCTCTATCCGAAACAGAATGCTCAGGCCGGCTGCCAGACTTGCCATGCCGCGGACATGGTGCTGGTCAGCGGAGATGTGCAGTGGCAAACCATCAACGACGGCAAAGATCTGTTCCGCCAGAAGGGCTGCATGGGCTGCCATCGCTATGAAGGCTACGACAAGGAACCCGAACAGCTGAACGCGATCGGCCAGCAGATCAAGCAGATTGAATCTCAGAAAACTGACAACCTGAAGCAGACCGCCTACCTGATGAAGCAGGCCGACGCCGCCGAGACCAACGAAGAAGCCAATACGCTCAATGGCAAAGCCGTTGACTTGAAAGTCGCGAACAGCAAGCTGGACGGGCGTCTGCAGCAGCTCGATTTCGAGTCGCACAGCCTGATGCAAGATCAGAAGAAAGTAGGCCCGAATCTCAAAGACATACGGCTCAAGGTGAACAAGAACTGGATTCCGGTGTGGCTGAAGAAACCGTCGGATTTCCGTCCGACGACGAAGATGCCGAACTTCCGCTTGACCGACCGTCAGATTCAGGCCATCTCGGCATACATCTGGCAATCGGGACTCACCGATCCGCTGCCCAAACACAAGTCCGGAAATGCTGCGCATGGCGAGGAACTGTTTGCGACTCGAGGATGCCTTGCTTGTCACTCGATCGGCGAAGGCGATCAGACGCAGGGCGGAACGTTCGCTGCAAACCTTACGCGCGTGGGGGAGAAAGCGAACTACGACTACCTCGTGCGCTGGATTCATAATGCGCGCGAGCGCACGCGGCCCTATTGCCCGTACGAGAAGAAAGATATCGGCCCGGAGGATTACGCCAAGAAGGGACTTCCCTACCAGTTCGATCTCGGGCACAGCCGTTGTCCGAACGACGGCCACGAACTGCAAGTGCAGAACATGACGGTTATGCCCAGCCTGCGGCTGAGCGAGGAAGACGCTCAGGATATCGCGACCTATCTGATGACGCAGAAGAAGCGGGAGCCTTCGTCGTATGCGAATGCGGCGTTCATGGATGATCTTGCGCTGAAGGACGAAGGTAAGAAGTGGGTGCGGTTCTACGGCTGCGCCGGATGCCACGAGATTGCGGGCTTCGAGGACGAAGGCCGCATCGGCACGGAATTAACGTTCGAAGGAAGCAAGCCAATCGAGCGTTTGGACTTTGCCCTCTTCACCGAAGCGGCCCAACGAGGCGGCAAGAGTGCAGAGCCCCTCAAAGACAAAGACGATCTGGCGCGACTGCCGGACGGTCCGGCGACCGAGCCCTGGTACGACCACAAGGGATTTCTTGAGCACAAACTGGCCGAGCCGAATGTTTATGACCAGGGCATGGTGAAGAGCGAGACCGAGGTTCTGCGCATGCCGAACCTGCATTTGACCAAGGAGCAGGTGCTCGACCTCACGACATTCCTGATGGGCAGCCAGGAGACTTCCCTGCCCACCAGCTATCAATACAAGCCGGGCGACGCGCGGCACGACATTCAGGAAGGCTGGTGGATTATCAGGAAGTACAACTGCATGGGATGCCACCAGTTCATCCCGGGCCAGCGAACCATTCTGATGGGGCTGCAGCAGTACCAGGACGTACAAGAGCAGTTGCCGCCCAAGCTGCTGACTGAGGGCGCACGGGTTGATCCCGAGTGGCTGCGGAAGTTCTTGTCCAACCCGGCGCTGAGCAGCACCGACACAAACCGGAATGGTGTGCGGCCCTATTTGAAGGTTCGCATGCCGACGTTTTCGTTTTCCGACAACGAACTGCGCAAGCTGGTACGATTCTTCCAGGCTTTGTCGCAGCAACCGATACCGTATATTCCCGAGGAGGTGCCCGTACTCACGGCGAAGGAAACTGACATGGCGCGGAGCCTGTTTTTGAGTACCGGGGCGCCTTGTTTGAAGTGCCACGCTACGGGTGATCCAGCACACGACAAGATCGCAACCGCGCCCAACTTCCTGCTGGCAAAAGAACGCCTGAAGCCGGATTGGGTAGAACGCTGGATTAGCGATCCGCAGGCGGTGAGCCCGGGTACCTCGATGCCTTCGGGATTGTTCAAGCAGGTTAACAATCAGTGGGTTTTTGCCGGGCCGACACCGCCGTCATTTAACGGATATCAAGGGGACCATCGCAAGCTGCTGGTGGACTATATCTTTCAGCTAACACCGGAAGAGCAGCGGCGGGTCGCTGCGGCCATGCCACGGGCGAGGGCGGCCGTCACTCGTCCCGCTGCTCAACGGAAACAGGCGGCCGTGGATGAACATCGAGCATCCAGTGGAGGTTCGCGGTAGAATTCCCACGTCAGAAAAGCAGGTTCCTCGCGCTGGCCGTATCCTTCGCTCCGGCTCGCTCGGAATGACCAAACCAACAGTAGTGACAACTTACAGAAAGGGCGACACCATGAAGAGCAGAACAACTTGGGCTGGGATGATGATCAGCATGTTGGTCCTGTGCGGGTTAATCGTACTGGCGGCATGCAGCAAGAAAGAGGAAGCGCCGGCTGCCGGTCCGACGGCCGAGCAACCAGCGGCTACCCCCATTGATCCCGCGACAGTGGCCACCATCAACGGCACCGTCAAGTTCGATGGCACGGCACCCAAAGCACAGAAGATTGACATGAGCCAGGATCCGGGTTGCAAGGGCATGAACGAGGCGGAGAACATCGCGGTCGCGGGCGGTGATCTGGCCAACGTTTTCGTTTACGTGAAGGACGGGCTGGGCAGCCGGACTTTCGATGTTCCCAAAGACCCAGTCGTGCTTGACCAGCAGGGCTGCCGTTATCATCCGCACGTTCTGGGAGTGATGGTGGGGCAGACCGTCCAGATCAAGAACGATGATCCGACCACGCACAACATCCATCCCCAGCCGAAGGACAACCGGGAGTGGAACGAGTCGCAGCCGCCCTCTTCCCCGGCGATTGAGAAGACCTTCGCCCGCGAAGAGGTCATGCTGCCGGTCAAGTGCAACCAGCATCCCTGGATGAAGATGTTCGTCAACGTGGTCAAGAACCCGTTTTATGCGGTCACGGGCAAAGACGGAAAATACGAAATCAAGGGCTTGCCACCTGGCGATTACACGCTGGCCTTCGTGCATGAAAAACTAGGGGAGCAGGACCAGAAAATCACCGTCACGGCAAAAGAAGCCAAGACTGTGGATCAGACTTTCAAACCGTCGGCCGACTAGCCGCTCTGGTTTGGCAAAATGACGGTTTGGTAGAATAGCGGGTTGGTCGGGCAGGCCGCGTCCAGTGTGCGGCCTGCTCCGCTCTTTTGAATCGGCGGCGGTGCGGTTTCCGCCTTCCTGAGCCTTCCTTACCTGAGCACCATGACTCTCAAAGCCATCCAGACCCCGTACCATCGAGCTCATCATCTGTTCGCCATGTTTACGGCGTGCGCGACCCTGGTGGTCATCACCGCCGGAGCGCTCGTGACCAGCAATGACGCCGGGTTGTCCGTGCCCGACTGGCCCACTTCATTCGGTTATCTCGTCAAAGTGCCGTCTTTTGTCGGCGGGATTCGCTTCGAGTGGACTCATCGTATGCTGGCTGGTTCCCTGCTCACCCTCACGCTCGCGATCGCGGCCTGGACTCTGTTGATCGAGCGCCGGCGCTGGTTGCGCTGGCTGGCGATTGGCGCTTTCTGCACCGTCGTCGTGCAGGCGATCCTCGGCGGCTTGACAGTTCTGCTCTTTCAGCCTCCTGCCGTTTCCACGGCGCACGCTGCCGTGGCGCAAACTTTCTTCTGCATCGCGGTGGCCATTGCGGTCTTTACCGGGCGTCGCTGGGTCGAGGAGCAGCCGCGCGTGGAATTCGATACGCGCCGCCCCAGCCTGTTCACCCTGACCTTGCTTTCTCTCTTTGTGCTCTATGTGCAGTTGATTCTGGGCGGAATGTTCCGCCATCATGGCATGAGTTGGTGGCCGCACGTCCTGAATGCCATCGTTGTTTCGATCGTGCTGGTATGGACGGCAGTCCGCGCCCTCACCGTCTACGCCCATATCGAAGCCGTCCGCCGGCCTGCGATTCTCATGCTGGGGCTCGTCGTCACCCAGCTCTGCCTCGGCTTTGCCGCTTTCGTGACGCGCGTGGAATGGGGCCGCGATGCAGCCCAGCCTGAGTTCCCCATGGTCGTTTCCACCGTGGCCCACGTTGCCGTCGGGGCGATGCTGTTGGCAACCACGGTAATTCTGGCGATCCAGGTCTGGAGACATGTCCCGGTGGCATTTGAGGAGAGGCTGCCACAGGCGCAACGGGATGCGTCGGCCGCCTGAGTGGTGAGGCCCCAATTTACGCGGCACGGCTTATAGCCGGTGACCGTACTTTACAAGCCATCGCGTTGCCTTCCTCGGTTCCGCGCACAATGTCGTACACTGGATAGAGTTGCTGGGGAGTTCTTTTGGTCTCGAAAGCCGCCACGCTTGCTGATCCCGACCCGGAAGTGGGCCGCTCTTCCACCCCTGTTATTTCCGTCGAGAATCTCGTCCATCGTTACGAGAACCGGACGGCGTTGAACGGAGTGTCGTTTGAGGTCAGGCCGGCGGAGCTGTTCGGCCTGCTCGGTCCGAACGGCAGCGGCAAGACCACCCTGTTCCGCATTCTTTCAACCCTGATGCTTCCCACGGCGGGCCGCGCTGTGATCCTGGGATACGACGCCGCTCAGGACGCAGCCGGCTTGCGACGCCAGATTGGCGTGGTGTTTCAGGCGCAGAGTGTCGATCCCAAGCTGACCGCCTATGAGAACCTGTGGCATCAGGGCCACTTGTACGGTCTTCACGGCGCGGCATTAAGAAAACGTATCGCGGAGATTCTGGCGCGGGTAGGCCTGGCCGACCGTGCCAAGGAGCGGGTTGAGACGTTCTCCGGTGGCATGCAGCGCCGGATTGAGCTCGCCAAGGGACTCTTGCACCACCCCGGCGTTTTGCTGCTGGATGAGCCTACGACCGGGCTTGATCCAGGAGCGCGCCGCGACCTGTGGCAATACTTGCAGATTCTGCGCGATGAGGAGCATGTCTCCGTGCTGGTTACGACGCACCTCATGGAAGAAGCCGAGCGCTGCGACCGTCTGGCCATCCTGAACGAAGGAAACCTGGTAGCGCTGGGCACACCCGCGGAACTGAAAAGCGAAATCGGCGGCGACGTCGTTCTCCTGGATGCCGCGCAGGACGCGGCCTTGCTGGCCGAGCATATTCGCACACGTTTTCCTGTGGAGACTGCCGTGCTCGGGAATCAAGTGCGCATCGAGCGCGAGAGCGGGCACCGGTTTGTCACCGACGTAGTCGAGGCGTTTCCGGGAGAGATTCAGGCGGTCTCGGTCAGCAAGCCTGCGCTGGAAGATGTGTTCATCCACCGTACGGGACATAAATTCTGGAGTGAAGGCAGCGAAGAGAATTCTGAAGAGCCGATTCTGAAGAAAAAGAGGAGGTAGCTTGCGGGGTGGATGTCATCCTGAGCAGGCGCTTTCTGCGAAGCGAAGGATCTGGGCGAGCCTGGCTCGCTTCCTTTGCTAAAGTTCGTCATCACCTAACTAAGGAGGTAGCTTGCGTTCGATGATCCTGGTACTTTCTCTCGTGCTTGGCCTGATGCCCTTGCTGGGCGTGGCTTGGATTTTCGTCAGCGGAATGATCACGCTGTGGCCGCCTTCGGCCACAGTGGACGGGCTCTTTATGACCCTCATTCTGCTGGCGTTGTCGGCCTGCTTTCTGCTGAACGCGTACTGGGAAATGCGCGATCGGGGAATGCTGAAATTCCTCTCCAAGAAGGAAGCGGCGCCGGCGAAAACTCCGGCGGCGAAAGCGAGCTAGGAATGTCCACTTCGGCAACAACTCTGGCGCGCCCCATGCGGCATGCATCCGTGGGTGTGATGCTGCCCGCATTCACGCTCTGGTGGCGGGAGATCGTGCGTTTCTACAGGCAGCCGACTCGCGTCGTGGGTGTGCTCGCGTCGCCACTCGTGTTCTGGCTGGTTCTCGGCTCAGGATTCGGGAATTCGATTCGTTCCGGGGGCGGTGCAGGGCAGCAACGCTATCTTGATTATTTCTACCCCGGCACACTGATCCTGATCGTGCTCTTCACCTCGATCTTCACCATGATGTCGGTGATCGAAGACCGTAAAGAAGGGTTCCTGCTCTCGGTGCTGGTTGCCCCTGTGCCGCGGACGGCGATTGTACTCGGCAAGGTGCTGGGTGGGACGACGCTCGCCGCCTTGCAGGGCATGGTTTTCCTGATCTTTGCTCCGTTCGCCGGCGTGCATTTGAATCCGGTGCAGGTGCTTCTGGTCGGCGTCGTGGTGTTCCTGGTATCGTTTGCCCTGACTGCTCTCGGCTTCGCCATCGCCTGGCCCATGGATTCATCACAGGCCTTCCACGGCATCGTCAACTTGTTTCTGATCCCGCTCTGGCTGGTATCTGGAGCACTGTTCCGCCTTTCAGGCGCTTCCAAATGGCTTCAAGTCATCATGATCGTGAATCCCCTGACATATGGCGTGGACGCGCTGCGCGGGTTGCTTTACCCCGGCGCGGAGACAAGCTTTCCGCTGTCGTCGGATATGCCGACGCTGCTTCTGTTTTCGCTGGTCATGTTCGGACTGGCATTCCTGATGGTAAACCGCCGGACCACGAGGCCCGCCGCGTGATTCCCGAACAATATGCCTTCTTCCCTGCCCTGAACGCCACTCTCAACGGAACCAGCGCTGTGCTCCTGCTAACGGGGCGCGCGCTGATCGCGCGCGGCCGGATCGCCGCGCACCGCGCCTGCATGATTGCCGCAGTGATCGCGTCGGCATTGTTTCTGGGATGCTACTTATTCTTCCATTTCAAGGTGGGGAATATTCTTTTTCTGGGCCAGGGATGGTCGCGGCCGGTTTATTTTACGATTCTGATTTCGCATGTGACCCTGGCCATTCTCATTGTTCCGCTGGCCATCGTGACACTGCGCCGCGGATTGAAGGCGCGCTACGACAAGCATCGCGCCATCGCGCGCTGGACCTGGCCGCTGTGGATGTACGTTTCCGTGACCGGCGTGATCGTTTACTTCATGCTGTACCAGTGGTTCCCGCATTCTTGATTTGCGATTTTCGATTGCCGATTTGCGATTGCGTGTCGAATCCAATCGGCAATCGGAAATTGACAATCGGAAATCTTGATCCACATCATGTCGATCGTCAGATTGAAGATTGACGTCTCCGGCACCGTCGGCGATGCCGCCTGGCGCGAGATTCGCCAGTTTGATCAGATTCAGAGTGCCGACTTTGGCCCGCAGTTTGGCAGCGGCGGACGCTGCCACCATCCGCCAGACGCGCCGCACGCCAAAGGCGAATGGATCGGCGCCGAAATCCGGCTGCAGACCCCGCTCCTGGCGCAGTACGCCATGTCGCACTATCTGGAGCAGGAGCGCGTGCTCGACGCCGACATAGAGTAAGTCCGGACCGTTTCGAGGAACTTCAAAATTCTTTTGTTCGTACTGTTAACCGAGCCTCGCTCTCAAACGTTATTCAGAATGAGCAGGGACATGTTCGCGATCAATCGTCCCCTCAAGGAGCCTCTCGTGAACGAAGATATTATCATCGTCCCCTGTTTCCTTGCTTTTTTCGCATGGGTGGCGTGGCTGCTTTTCAGCACGATCCGCCGCTACAAGATTGCCAAGTTACAAGCGGAAGCGCAGCACCGGCTGCTCGAAAAAGTCAGCTCCGGTCAGGAGCTATTGACCTATGCCCAAACTCCCGCGGGCAGGCAACTGATCGAGTCCCTGCGAGTGGAGACCACATCGCCGCACACGCGCATCATCGGAGCGCTGCAGACTGCCATCGTTATGCTCTCGTTGGGCGTCGCCCTGTTGTTCCTCCACAACCGCGTCAGCGGAGCCCAGGAAGGCTTTCTGATTTTCGGCACAGTCATCACCGTGCTGGGCGTTGGCTTCGGAATTTCGTCAGCAGCCGCATACTATCTTTCGAAGTCGTTTGGGCTGCTCAACGGAAACGATGTGTGAGCCCTGAAAACCGCGATGCGGGATGAATCTCAGACTCGTATCATGAACCTGCTCGTCGTTGCGCCTGCATCGAGGACCGTGGCGGACGGCGGAACGTGCATGGACGAGTCTGCCTTCCGCCTGTTTTACGAGCAGACGTCGAGGCCGTTGCTACGCTATTTGCTGGGCGTGACCCGCAGGCGGGATTTGGCGGAGGATCTGTTGCAGGAGTCATACTGCCGATTCCTGACTGCCAGCGTGCCCGAGATGGACCAGCGCCAGGCGTCGAGCTACCTGTTCCGCATCGCCACCAATCTGATGCGCGACCGATGGCGCCAGATACGGGAAGACGCTCTGCCGGACAGCGCCGTTGAGGCCTCGTCTCCCACTCCGCCCTTGGAACGGAAACTAGGCGTGCGGCAGGCGTTCGGGCGGCTGAAGCCCCGCGAACGGCAACTTCTGTGGCTGGCCTATGTGCAAGGGTGTAATCACGAGGAGATCGCGCATTGCACCGGGCTGCAGGCTGGGAGCATCCGTCTGCTGCTGTTTCGGGCGCGGCACAGAATGGTGGATTTGATTGGCGGCTGGCATCGTGGCCATCGGCAGGCAGAAAAAGAGGTGCGCGAATGAAGACCCAATACTGCGAACAAGAGCATGCCGTGATTATCGCGTTGCAGAGTGGATCGCTCCCCGACGAACTGCTGGCTCATGTTGGCGTTTGTCGGGTTTGCTCGGAGATCCTGCTGATCAGCGAATGTTTGCGCGAAGAAAGCATGCCTGCCATTGGTAGTGATCAGCCGCACTTGCCGGATGCGAGCGTGATTTGGCGGAAAGCGCAGGCCCGTGCAAGGGAGCAGGCTCTGGCCAGGGCGACGTTGCCCATTCGGATTGTGCGCACCTGCGCCTATGCCCTCGCGATTCTGGCTTCGCCATGGCTGGCGTTTCAGCTCTCCCACGCGCCTTCCTGGATGGCCAACCTCGGCCTCAAGCATTGGCCGTGGCCGGAGTTGGATGGCAAGTGGCTTGCCACCCTGACGGGGACGACCCTCCTCGGCCTTACCGCGACTTTCGTCTGCATCGGACTGAGTTCCTGGTACATGCTGCGTGAGAAATAGGGCTTCGCCGAGCAGAGAGGTTTCGTGCACCATCTGCTATAGTTTCTTTCCGGAACCATGCCCTTTCCTGCCGAGACTCCCACTCCCAATGTGCAAGCCGGGTCCGACGGCAGCGCCGCGCCAGGCAAGGCGAAGCACAGTATGTCGCGCACGCAGAAAATCCTCTTTTTCGCTACCGGCTGGCTGATCGTGCTCATGCCGTTTCTGTTCTGGTGGAACACGTGGTTTGGGCGGCCTCTTTCCGATCAGCAGCTGAGCGCTTACCTTCATGATGACAAAAAGCCGCGGCACATCCAGCAGGCCTTGGTGCAGATCAGCGAGCGCATGGCGCGCGGAGACGTGGCGGTAAAGCAGTGGTATCCCGACCTGGCGCGGCTCGCGACCTGTCCGGTGGAGGAGGTGCGCAACACCGACGCCTGGGTCATGGGACAAGACACTTCCGGTGCCGGATTCCACGAAACCCTACTGAAGATGCTCACCGACCCCTCACCCGTGGTACGCGGCAACGCGGCGCTCTCGCTGGTGCGCTTCGGCGACGCGACCGGACGTCCGCAGATCGTGGCGCTATTACAACCGGCGCAGATCGCCGCGCCTCAGTCTGGCCGGATCGTCGATGCCGACCGTCCCGGAACAGCCATTCGTCAGGGAGGATTAATCGCCAAACTGCAATATGATCATGAGCATATTGCCGAGATTCGTTCCCCAATCCCCGGGCGCATTCGCTCGGTGGCGCAGGCTGGAGCCAATGTTTCTGCCGGGGCGGAAATCGCTGTCGTTGAGCCGGCAAACGAGCAGGTTTGGGAGGCCCTGCGCGCACTTTATGTAGTGGGGCAACTGGCCGATCTCGCCGCCATTCGTCCCTATGAGCGCGATCTGCCGGATGTTTCCGATGACATGCGCCAGCAGGCGGTGGAGACGGAGAAGGCGATACGGGCGCGAGCAGGTGTGAACTGAAACGGCGCTGCTTGCGGGATTGGGAAGGGCATGACTTCAGTCGTGCCGGATGGAGCGCCTCTTACCGATGGGCTTCAGCCGCTGAGGGTGTTGGGCTATTCCATGATACGCGAATGGAGACTCCCTGCCGTATCCGTGCAGCTGTCGACGGAGAAAGGGATCCTTCGACTGCGTTTGGCTCGCGGCTCGGGGCTCGCATCTCGAGGCTAAATCGCCATTGCTCCGACTTCCTTCTCCACCTCGGCCGTGTCGATCATGACGATGGCGTCCCACGGGCAGCCGTCGAGGAAGCAGCCGTCGGGGCCTTTACTGATGCACTTCTTGCAGCCGATGCAGAGAATCGGGTCCACTTGAATGCGGCCAAATGGCGGATTGTCCTCGTCGGGCACCCAGAACATGCAGTCTTCGACTGGACAGTACTCGACGCAGGCGGGTGAGCCGGCGCATCCGGTGCAGCACTCGGTGATGACGGCCAGTTCCTTGGGTTTCTTCTTGCGGGGCGTGGTGAGGCCCTTGGACTTTGGTTCAAACTTGAGTTCGTCGGGCACCATCCCCACGGCCCTGGTGGCTCCGGGTGCGGCAGGCATGGAGGGCATTATAGCGCAAAAAGTACCGCCAATTGCCTCTTAGGATAAGATAGCTCGTTCATACGTGGAGCCATGTCATAAGGAGATTCCTGCCATGAGGATGATCGTGAATGCCTTTATCACGAAGGGAAAACTTGGAGTCCTGGCTGTTGCGCTCCTGTTCGCTTTGCCTGGTAGCGGCCAGCAACTGACAAACGATAGGTTGTCGCTGTCGGTGCAGGCACAGCAAGGGACCTACCATGTTGCCATGGCGAACGGACAAAGCATCTTTACGTCCCGCGTGGCGGCCGAGGTTGACAGCCATTGGCTGCGGTCAAACGATTATCCCCACTGCGACGCCTCTCCATCGCAATTCAGCGATGCCCTCGGAACAGGCCACCAAGTGACAGTCAGCTGTAGTGGCCTGGCAGGCCAGCCTGACCTCATCTACGTCTTGCAACTTTACGATCAAAATCCTTACGGAGCGCTCCAGGTGCGAGTGCACAACGCCACGGGAAAACAGATCACGGTGCAGGCGATTCGCAGCATCGAAGCCATCGGCCCCGCTATCCTGAACATTGCCGGGCCCCCTGCGGCGGGCCGTGTCCTCTCTGACAGTTTCAGTGAGGACTGGCCGGAAATGAAGATCTATGACCTGGACAACGCTCCCGACGGTCTGCATCGAGGCTCCGGCAGCCAGATGATCTACAACCGGGAGAGCAAACAAAGCTTTTTCGTGGGCGCCCTCACTTCTGACCGTTTTCTCACGATCATGCACTTGCAAGTGGAAGGAACGGGCAGCAACGCGCGAGTCTCCTCCTACACCGCCGAGTCCACGGGCACGACTGAAATCCAGAAGCAATTCGAGTTGAAGAATGCGCCGCCCGATGACCAGGTGGAGTTGAGTCTTGCGGTTACCCCGGGAGAAGAGATCGCCTCCGAGCGCCTGATGATCGCCGCCGGCAGCGATTATCACGACCAACTTCTAGCCTACGGTGCTGCGATTAAACTGCTGCATCACGCGCGCATCCCTGCTGACGCTCCCATTGGTTGGTGGAGCTGGACGGCTTACTATGCGGCGATCAATGAAGCCGAAACCCTCGCCAACGCTGACTGGCAAGCCCAGCATCTGAAGCCGCTCGGCTATAAATTCCTCCAGGTCGATGAAGGCTATCAGTACGCCCGCGGCGAATACTCGACACCCAACGCCACTCAATTTCCTGATGGCATGCGCGCGCTGGGACATCACGTAACCGGTGACGGTTTGACGTTTGGGGTCTGGACGGGGCCGTTCGAAGTCACGAGCCGCGCATGGGTCTACGAGCATCACAAGGACTGGTTGGTGCACACCGCCAAGGGTGACCCAATCCCCAGCGGCAAGGTGTTCAATCAGGACACCGATGTGCTGTACACGCTTGATACCACGCATCCCGGCGCGCAGGAATACTTGCGGCAGACGTACAAAACACTGGTCCGCGAATGGGGTGTACGGTTCATCAAACTGGATTTTATGGACACCACCGCCATCGAAGGGATTCATTACCGGCCCAACACCACAGCGCTGGAAGCCCAGCGGATCGGCCTTCAGATTATTCGCGACACGGTTGGCGACGACGTAATCCTCGACAAGGACGGCAGTCCTATGCTCAACCCCGTTGGCATTGTGGACACCGGCCGCATTTCCCAAGACACAGGCCACAATTTTGAGCAAACGAAAGAGGCGGCGACCGGCATCGCCGCGCGCTTCTACATGCACCGCAATTTCTTCGTGGATGATCCTGATGCCTTCAACACCGCGAGCCAGTCGTTCGGCAACGCTTCCCACCCTCGGCCGCCACTCTCTCTCTCAGCAGCTGAAGTGTCGATCGCACTTTCTGCCGTTTGCGGAGGGATGTATGAAATCGGCGACGACATGCTGGCTTTGGGCGCGGAGAAGGATCGCCTGGCACTGGTCGAGAACCAGGATCTTCTGAACCTGCCCAAGCTCGGACGCGCATCGACCCCGATCGACTTGCTGAGCTATGAACCCCAGGACGAACAGCCGAGTATCTTCTTTCTCCGCGAAAGCCCGCGGCAGGCGATCCTGACGGTCTTTAACTGGACGAAAGGACTACGTTCCCACGTTCTGGACTTGGCAGCGCTCGGGCTCCCCGCAGGTCACACTTACTCCGCGAGAGATGTGCTCGAGAAGAACGCAACGGTCGACTTCCAAGGCGGATCCGTGCGCATCGCCAATCAGCCGCCGCAGTCCGTCAGGATGATCATGCTTACCGATACCAGTGTTCCGCCGAGCGCACCGGTGGTTCATCCACAGGTACCCGCCGAGGCCAAAGTGGGCGAGGCGTTCTCTCTTTCGGTACAAACCGACGCTAACAGTGTTGCGGCGGTGGGCTATCACTGGGATTTCGGCGACGGCACTTCGGCAGAAGGCCCGAAGGCAACGCACGTTTACACGCGGACCGCGGATTTTACAGTTCAACTTACCGTCGATGGGATAGACGGCCTGCCAGCAAGGCAGAACTTCACGATCAAAGCTACGGGCTCTTTGCGTAGGCAACCTAATCTCAGGGACAATCGGCGTTTTATCGAACCAACAGACCGCTGAGTGCGGCCCAAAATGATACCGTTCGCGAACATTTGTGGCTGACGGCACGATTTCCGCCGGGCCGCTTCTGTTATAGTGAACCCCTGCAAAGGAGCACACCATGGCAGGCAGAAGCGTCAACAAAGTTATTCTTCTCGGAAACCTGGGCAAGGATCCTGAGGTGAAGTACACGCCGCAAGGCACGCCTGTGGCCAAGTTCAGCCTGGCCACCAATGAGCGCTTCAAAGACAAAGATGGCAACTGGCAGGACCGCACCGAATGGCACAATATCACCGCGTGGGCCCGTACCGCCGAGATTGCCGGCGAATATCTGAAAAAAGGCAGCAAGGTCTACATCGAAGGCAGCCTGAAAACCCGCTCCTGGGACGACAAGCAGACCGGCCAGAAGAAATACATGACCGAAATTTGGGTGAACGATCTGGTCCTGCTCGGCGGACGCGGCGAAGGGGCCGGAGGGGGCGATTCCGGCGGGGGCTCGCGCGCAGCTTCTTCTTCTGCGGGTGGCGGCGACTTCGCCGGAAGCTCGCATGGAGTTTCCTCTTCTGCGGGTGCCAGCGACAACAACTTCGACCAGCGCACACCCGAACCTGAGCACGCTGCAGCCTCCGGGCCGATTACGGACGAAGATATTCCCTTCTAGCCGCAGAAATTCGAGTTTGTTGACCCTGGTCTACTCGACTGTGACCGACTTGGCCAGATTCCGCGGCTGGTCTACGTCACAGCCGCGTCGGACCGCGATGTGGTAGGCCAGCAACTGCAGCGGAACAATTTCCAGGATCGGCGACAGTTCTTCAGGCACGTGCGGAACATACAGAACGTGATCCGCTTCTTCCTGGATTTCTTCATCGCCTTCGGTGGCCAGCGCGATCACGACTCCGGACCGCGCCTTCACTTCCTTCAGGTTCGAAATCGTTTTCTCGTAGCGCACCAGCGACCCCGGATTGCTGCAATCCCTCGTCGCAATGACCACGACGGGCAAGTTCTCATCAATCAGCGCGTTCGGTCCGTGTTTCATCTCCCCCGCCGGATATCCTTCGGCGTGGATGTAGGAAATCTCTTTGAGTTTGAGCGCGCCTTCGAGCGCGATGGGATAGTGAATGCCGCGACCCAGGAACAGGAAGTCATGCGCTTTCTGGTAGATCTTGGCTAGTTCATCGCAGGCTTGATCGTGCGCGAGAATCTGTTCGAGTTTCGCGGGGATCTGCATCAGTTCCTGCATCGCAGCGCGAGCCTCTTCCGGAGTCATCACGCCACGCACCTGCGCCAGATACATCGCGAAGATATAGAGCGCAGTGAGCTGTCCGGTAAAAGCCTTCGTCGAAGCTACGCCGATCTCCGGCCCGGCGTGAGTGTAAATCGTCCCGGCCGCCTCGCGCGTGATCATGGAACCCACGACGTTGCAGATGGCCAAGGTCTTTGAGCCCCGCGCCTTGGCTTCGCGCTGGGCAGCGATCGTGTCAGCGGTCTCTCCCGACTGCGAAATCACCAGGGTGATCGTATCCGGATCGACAATCGGATTGCGGTAGCGCCATTCGCTGGCGTAGTCCACTTCCGCGGGAATGCGCGCCAGGGCTTCAATCATGAACTTGCCAGCCAGCCCGGCATGCCAACTCGTTCCGCAAGCGATGATGTTGATCTTGGTGGCGGCGCGGAATTCCTGCTCACTAATGTCTATCTCATCGAGGAAGATGTGCCCCGTATCCTGCGAAACGCGGCCCAAAGTTGTGTCGCGCACGGTCGGCGGCTGATCGTAAATCTCTTTGAGCATGAAATGCTTGAAGCCGCCCTTTTCCGCCATGATGGGGTCCCAGGTCACATGCTGCACCTGGCGTTCGATGGGCCTGCCGTGAAAGTCAGAGAGTTGCACGCCGTCGGGAGTGACGACCGCAAGATCGCCATCCGCCAGGAAGAAAATCTCGCGCGTGTGATACAGGATCGCCGGCACGTCGGAGGCCACGAAGTACTCGCCATCGCCCAGGCCGATAACCGCTGGCGGCCCGTTGCGCGCGGCGACAATCTT
>Ga0187888_1001625_pt1 | contig 20898 bp, 18 predicted proteins | sample June2016WEW_7_40_FD_132987 | JGI IMG/M metagenome (GOLD analysis project Ga0187888, IMG submission 132987) | Peatland microbial communities from SPRUCE experiment site at the Marcell Experimental Forest, Minnesota, USA - June2016WEW_7_40 | ecosystem: Environmental > Terrestrial > Soil > Wetlands... | reverse complement strand
GGTTCTTCGCCTCCGAGAGTCGCCACTGCTCCAGGATCTGGCCAACGGCATCCTGCGCAAGGTTAACCGACTGAAGCCGATTTAGGTTTGAAATCGCATTCTTCACGCCGGATTCAGGTATTAAGTATTCGCCACCGGGATCGAGAATCGAGATCGCAGCGGTCGAAACAAGCGGCATGATCACCGTCACGGTATCTGATAACGGTCCGGGCATTCCCCCTACTGAGATACAAGCAATTTTCGAGCGCTACTACCGGGGTGCGAGAGTTCAACACTCGGTGGCGGGCACGGGAATGGGTCTGAGCATCGCGCGAGATATCATTGCGGCCCACGGCGGGCGGATCTGGGCGGAAAACAAGCCTGGCAAAGGTGCGCGGTTTTCGTTCACTCTGCCAATAGCAGAATTCGAGAGCCAGTCATGATGAGAGGGAAGATTCTCGTTGTGGATGATGAACCACAGATTCGCCGCGTCATGAGATCGGCGTTGACGAAGCAGAACTACCTTGTGGCGGACGCCCGCAGTGGTGAAGAGGCGCTGGACCTAATGCGTCGGGACCGATTCGATCTGATCGTCCTGGATCGCAATATGCCAGGCATGGGTGGGCTCGATGCATGCCGCCAGATCCGGTCCACCTCCGACGTTGGAATCATCATGCTGACTGTGCGTAAAGCCGAAGCCGACAAAATCGAGGCTCTGGACGCAGGCGCCGATGACTACGTTACCAAGCCATTCAGCATGCCGGAACTGCTGGCGCGCATTCGGGCAAATTTACGGCGCGTTCCGCTCTCACCTCAGGAAGGCCCTCGTGTCATCGCCTTTGATGGGATCGAGATCAATCTCGGAACTCACCACGCCTCCGTCCACGGACGCGATATACCCTTGAGGCTCAAAGAGTTCGAGGTTCTTCAGTACTTGATCACGAACCCCGACGTGGCTATCCCTCACGGCAACATCCTTCAGGCGGTGTGGGGCCCGGACTACGGCGACGAAGTGGAGTATTTGCACGTGGTCATCAATCAGCTCCGAAAGAAGATCGAACCAGAACCGACCAAGCCGCGATACATTCTCACTGAACCGCGAGTCGGCTACCGCTTCCATCTGCCAGGCAAGGGCGCTTAGGGCGCTTACGGCGCTTCTGCGGGATATTAGGAAATTATTAGACGGGCTAAAGGACATTATTAGGCTCTAGCCCTTATTCTTCTTGGTGGAGACGCTATGAACACCGCTTCTTCACCAGGCATATTCAGGTTTTCAGATCCGGACACCCTTTTCGACGATGCACGATTGGAGGTTCTTGTCCTCTTCACGACGGCGCCGGAAACGGTGCTTGCGTTGCGCAAGGCGGCGGGTCTTGCTAGCCAGTTGAATGCGCGAATTGAACTCATCGTTCCCGAGATTGTGCCCTATCCCCTGCCGATCGAACATCCACCGGTGGCCCCGTCGTTCCTAATTGACCGATACCAAACGATTGTGCAGCAGGCCGGCATTGACGCCGACATTCGAGTCTGCCTTTGCCGTGAACCGCGCGCCGCGCTCGCGGCCACTCTGAAACCCGGATCCCTCATCATGATTGGCAGTCGCACCCGCTGGTGGCTGACCAGAGAGACCCGAGTCGCACGCTGGTTGGAGGCGCAGGGACACCGGGTTGTCCTTGTCGATGGGCGTCGATGCACCCGAGGTTTAAGATTATTGCATTCACTTTACAGGTGAGGCCTGAACATGTTCGACTACATCATTGCAGGAATTGCAGCTATCTTGCTGTTTATCTACCTGTTGTACGCGTTTCTATGGCCGCAGAGACTTTAAAGTTGTTACGACACCAATGGCGTTCTTCAAATCGCCCCTGCAGTCCCTGCGGAAGGTACGGACTCAGGAAGCCGAAGATGCTGAACGCCACGTGAACAACACTGCTGCTGGACGCTCTGTGTTGAAGAAGGTTGATGCAAGGAGAGATGCGAAATGAATCTCGCGTTTTGGGTGCCGGCAATGTTCTTTCTGGGAATCATAGCCATGGTGCTGTGTTTCCTGTTTCTGGACGGCTGCGAAAAAATATAAGGACTCATTACGGTGCGAGCAGGACCCATCACGGAGATGACCCGGATGCAATAAGCTGCCGCTGGATCGCCGACGGAGAAGCGTTCGACCAACCGTGAGGTGTTTATGCAAAGGGAAGGCCTCCTACATATTCTCTGGATAAGTGGAGCGGCACACAATGAGATGCCCTTATATCACGTGGAATTTGTCGACTATCAAGGCGGTGACGTGACAATAAAAACGATTCGGGGCAACGAACACCTCAGGTCTTTTCTAGGTCTGGAACTTGGGGTCCTTTCCCAAGCCATAGAATCAGCCCTCGAGAAGTTGAAAAAAGAAAGCGTTGCGAACATTGTCGATGTTGTGCTACCCGATGACAAACTGGCGAGGCTCGGACTGCTGTGAATCTGTTGGCCGGCGGGGAATGCCAAAAGTCCATTGCCCATAAGGAGTGAGGCAACAACCATGATTTATGTCGTCGCGATTATTGCGTTGTTCTTGTTCGTTTATCTGTTTACGGCGCTGATACGACCGGAATGGTTCTGAGCGGGCTTTGTACCCGACAGCGAGGAGAATAAAGTTATGTGGTTCCTGCCGCTTTCCATAATCGTTTTCACGATTCTCATAGCGTTCCCATTGAGCAAGTACATGACGCGGATCATGGAGGGAAAGTACCACGCGCCTCGAATGCTCCGCTGGATTGAGCAGCGGCTGGATTCGGGGGAGCAGAACTGGAAGCAGTATACGGTCGCTTTGCTCGTCTTTAACACGGCACTGTTCGTCTATGGCTATCTCGTTTTGTCGATTCAACCGTGGATGCCGCTGAATCCCCGGCATCTGGGAATGTTGTCGCCGACAGCGATCTTCAACAGCACCATCTCATTCATGACCAATACGAATCTCCAGCACTATTCGGGAGATCAGCACCTTTCCAATTTCAGCCAGATGTTCTTTTGCATACCGAATTTGTTCTTGTCAGCGGCAGTGGGGTTGTGCGCCCTCACAGCGATAATCCGGCTATTTCGCGGAGAAAAGCAAATCGGGAACTTCTTCGTCGATATGTGGCGCGTCGTGATCTACATCTTTCTGCCGATGGCCTTTATCGTTTCCTTGGTCTTCGTGCAACAAGGCATGCCGATGACCTACCGCAGCTTAAATCAGGTTTCGACATTAGAACCTGGGGCGATGGGAACAATGGACAACGGCCAGCCGAAACTGCAGACGATCGTCGTCGGTCCGGTGGCAGCCTTCATACCGCAGAAGATGCTGGGAACCAACGGCGGCGGCTTTTACGGAATGAACTCCGCCCATCCGTTGGAGAACCCCACGGCAGTGACCAATTTCATCACGACCTACGCCATGATGATCTTTCCTTTCTGCCTCGTGCTGATGTACGGCCGCATGCTTGGGCGATTTCGGCATTCGCTCGTGATCTTTTCGGTCATGTTGTGCATGTTTGTTGGCGGGATTGCCTGGGCGATCTACTACGACACGTTAAAGCCGAATCCCGGCCTCATCGCTCACCCCATTGCCCGAAGCTACCAGATCTCGAGCGCAAGTGCACCCGGTGGGAAGCTTCCGGTCAAGTTGCCAGCGATGGCCGGGCTGCCTGTGGATCAGCACCTCGGCAATCTCGAGGGGAAGGAAATGCGTTTCGGGACATCCGCGGGCGCCACGTTCGCAACCGTCACCGTTGACGTCACCTGTGGCGCGGTCAACGCCGAACACGACAGTCTGAACCCCATGGCCTCCCTGTCTCCGATGGTTGGCATGTGGTTGAACTGCATCTTCGGAGGCAAGGGCGTGGGAATGATCAACTTGCTGCTCTTCCTGTTCATTGGGATCTTTATTGCCGGGCAGATGGTGGGACGAACGCCTGAGTATCTTGGCAAGAAGATCGGCGGCCGCGAGATGAAGCTGGCGATGATCGCCCTGCTGGTGCATCCGATCATGATTCTGATGCCCACGGGACTCTTTGCCGCTACGGACTGGGGGCTGAAGGCCACAAGCAATCCCGGCCCGCATGGATTTTCCCAGATGGTGTACCAGTTTTCGTCGTCCTCAGCGAATAACGGTTCGGCCTTCGATGGACTCGGGGTGACCTATGGCTTTTACAACAATCCAAACCCTGCGCCGGAAGCCATCCCATGGGATATCGCCGCTGGACTTGTCATGCTGTTCAGCCGGTACCTTCCGATTGTTGCTCCACTCGCATTGGCGGCGGGGTTCGGCGCGAAGAAGTCCTCTCCTTTCGGTCCCGGAACACTGCGTGACAATTCGCTGACGTTTGGGTTCCTGCTATTTGGAACCATCGTCATCATCGGGGCATTGCTGTTTTTGCCGGTGGCCGCACTCGGGCCGCTTGCAGAGCACTGGGGGCCATTCCCTTTCGGAGGATGACGGCAGGAGTAGAAGTTCGATATCGAGGCGTCTAAACTGAGGCAAGTTCTAACAAAGGGTAGGAGCCTAAGAGCCATGGAAGCGTCGAGGATTGCGGAATTAGCACAAAAGCCGGCCTCCCCTGCTGGAAAGCAGAAGAGACAGAAGCCGCAAGGCTTGTTTGAAGCGGGAACAACTGGCCCAGCATTGAAACAAGCATTTGCGATGCTTCGGCCGGACATACAGTGGAAGAACCCGGTCATGTTTGTAGTTGAGATCGGCGCCTTTCTGACTCTACTGTCTGTAATACAGGCGGCATTGGGTCATTCGGACAGCCAGGTTCCGGTTACCTATTTTGTCGCGCTGGATGCATGGCTTTGGTTAACGGTTCTTTTTGCCAACTTTGCGACGGCCCTTGCCGAATCGCGCGGAAAAGCTCAAGCCGAGGCGCTGAAACGGGCTCGATGCGAAACCGTCGCCCGGCGCTTGAGCGCCACGGGTACTGTGGATGAAGTCGTTTCTACGGAGCTGAAGCCCGGCGATTCGGTGATCGTGAAGGCGGGAGAGGTTATCCCGGGCGACGGCGAAATCATTAAGGGGATTGCTTCGGTCGACGAATCTGCAATCACCGGCGAATCCGCTCCCGTGATTCGCGAGACGGGAGGTGATCGTTCCGGCGTAACTGGAGGCACGAAGGTGCTTTCCGACGAGATCGTTGTTCGCATCACGGCCGGGGCTGGTGAGTCCTTCTTAGACCGCATGATTGCACTGGTGGAAGGAGCCATCCGCCAACGAACCCCAAACGAGATCGCGCTCACGCTGGTACTGACAGCGTTCACTCTGATTTTCTTGATTGTCGTCGTACCACTTTGGCCGATGGCCTGGAATGCCGAACAGTACATGACGGGCTATTTGGGACTGCAACAGCCTCTGCATAGCTTGGGAACGGACTTTCCCACGCTCGTGGCTCTGCTCGTTTGCCTGATTCCGACCACGATCGGCGCGTTGCTTGCTGCGATTGGAATTGCCGGCATGAATAGGGCTCTGCAGGCGAACATCATTGCCAAGAGCGGCAAGGCCGTCGAGACAGCGGGTGACATCGACATCGTGCTCCTGGACAAAACTGGAACGATCACGGAGGGTAACCGGCGCGCGACGCAATTCCTGCCGGTCGAGGGCTATTCTGCCGCCCAGGTCGCGGAGTTGGCTGCTCTGGCGTCCGCTGCTGACGAAACGCCTGAGGGTACGAGCATTGTCAGCATTTACGAGTCCCAAAGTCGAAGTCCAGTCAGCGTGCCGCAAGATGGGGAATTCATCATGTTTTCCGCTTCTACCCGCATGAGCGGCATTAATCTTCCGGGCGGCCGGCGTATTCGGAAAGGAGCGGCAGATGCCGTGGCGAAGTTCGTTCGGGAGCAGGGTGGCAGCGTACCGATGGATGTCTCGCCATTGGTGGACGGCGTCGCTTCGCGGGGAGCCACCCCGCTTGTAGTCGCGGATGGCCCCAAGGTAGTAGGTGTGGTGGTTCTCGAGGATATTCTAAAGCCGTCCATGAAAGAGCGCTTTGACCGTTTGCGCAAAATGGGACTGCGCACGGTCATGATCACCGGAGACAATCCGCTCACAGCGGCAACGATTGCCAAACAGGCTGGCGTGGACGACTTCCTTGCTGAGGCCACGCCTGAAGACAAGCTCGAATACATTCGAAAGCAGCAGGCTGAAGGGAAGCTGATCGCGATGATGGGCGACGGCACGAATGACGCTCCAGCCCTGGCGCAGGCGGACGTCGCCCTGGCGATGAACGCCGGCACCCAGGCGGCTAAAGAAGCTGGCAATATGGTGGATCTTGACAGCGATCCCACTAAGATCATCGAGGTTGTTGAAATTGGTAAACAGTTGTTGGTGACGAGGGGAGCTTTGACCACCTTCTCTATTGCCAACGACGTGGCGAAATACTTTGCGATCATCCCTGCGCTTTTCGCAGCGACCTTGCCCTGGCTGAAGACGATGGACATCATGCACCTGCATTCGCCGACTTCAGCCATCCTCTCGGCTGTAATTTTCAACGCGATTATCATCCCTTTGTTGATCCCGGTCGCTCTCAAAGGAGTCAAGTACCAACCCCTTGGGGCCGACGCTCTGCTTCGCCGAAATCTGCTGATCTGGGGACTTGGGGGCGTAATCGTACCGTTCTTTGGTATCAAATTGATTGATGTTGTCATGGTCGGGCTGCATCTGGTTTCCTGAGTTGGGAGGTTTATCATGTCACACCACATTTCCAAGAGCGTTTTTCTGCTGTTGATCACGGTCGTGATCGTCTGCGGTATCTATCCGGGCGTGGTATGGGTAATCGGACACGTTTTCTTTCCCTTTCAGGCGGAAGGCAGCTTGTTGAAGGGGCCCGATGGGCAGGTGATCGGGTCCAAACTGATCGCGCAACCATTCACGAAGGACGAATATTTCCAGCCCCGACCTTCGGCGGCATCCTACGATGCGTCCGCATCCGCGTCTTCGACTCTCGCTCCCTCGAACTACCTGCTGCGTGATCGGGTTGCCCGCATGATCGGCCCCATTGTCAAGTATCAAAGCGGACCCAAGGCCGGACAGCTCGTAGCCCCGGATATTGAGGCTTGGTTCCAGCAAGATCGATACCAAGGAAATCCGGGAATTGTGGCCCAATGGGCCGATCTCCACAACGGCCTGGCGGCTGCCTGGGTGGGTGCGGATCCCACCCATGGCGCATATGTGGACTCCTGGGCCAAGGCGCATCCGGCCCTCGTCTCCGGCTGGGTGAAAGCCAACCCGCGCACCCCGCAACCCAAGGCTGCCGATTTGGCGGTGGTTTTCTTTGAAAACTTCTCCAAGGAAAGCCCTGGCCGGTTCCCTTCTGCGGTCACGCACACAGGTGCCGACGGTAAAGCTACAACTGCGATTGAGCCGGTCAAGGATGGTTCGGATATTCAGTCGATCTTCTTCGACACGTGGCGGCAGGACCATCCTGACGCCGATCTACAGAACCTCCCTGGTGACTTGGTAACGACCTCCGGTTCCGGCCTCGATCCCGACATTACGCTGCAGAACGCTGAATACCAACTGGATCGAGTGGCTTCCAAATGGGCCGATGACACCAAGCGTGATCCCGCAGCGATCCGCAGAGAAATCGACCAGATACTTCAGGCCAATGCCAAAGCTCCGTTTGGCGGGCTGGCAGGGGAAAAGATGGTAAGGGTATTGGAGGTCAACCTGGAGCTTCGCAAACGCTACGGAGCGCCTAAGTAAGCTCACAAGGGCTCATTTTGCTGATATCGGGGCGTTTTATGCCGACACTTGGGCCGCGAACCGTTGTGCGGCCACGCCCGTTTTTCATCTGACATCACGGTCCAGGAGGCCACAGTCATGTTTGCCGAGTTTACCAAGGGAAGTTGCCATGTGGTGAGAACGACCATTGCGGTGTGTCTGGCGGTGTCGCTTGCGCCCTGGGTTGGTCATGCTCAGGAAAAGCCGGATGAAAGCTCCGCTGAGCTGAGCCGGCGCGTGACCGAACTCTCCGCTCTGGTTCAAAAACTCCAGGCGCGCGTCGAGGAGCTCGAAGGGAAACCCCGCGCGTCGAGCCAGCCTGCTGTGTCCGCCTCCAGTACGGCTGCGCCGGCCCAATCGGTTGCGCCTCAAGACGCGGCGGCTCAGACCGCCCAAGCGGTATCCGCTCCTCCGGCGGCAGCCCCGGCACACACCGCACTTGATTTCCTGCGCGGCACAACCGTCAATTTTCAGATCGATGGATACTACAGCTACAACTTCAACGCTCCAATTGGACGGGACAACCTCTTGCGCGCTTACGACGTGCTCAGCAACGCATTCAGCCTGAATCAGGCAGACCTAGTGATCGAGAACGCGCCCGATGTTGCGAATGGCAAGCGGTTCGGCGCGCGGCTGGATCTCCAATGGGGACAGGCGACGGAGACGCTACAAGCGAATTCCGCGAACGAGCTTCGACCGGAAATCTATCGCGCCATTTTCCAGGCGTACGGTACTTACATCATCCCGCTCGGCAGTGGCGTCACCGTCGATTTCGGGAAGTGGTCCAGCTCCTTGGGAATCGAAGGCAACTACACAAAGGATCAGATCAACTACTCACGGTCGTTGTGGTTCAACTATTTGCCCTTCTATCATATGGGTGTCCGGGTCAACTACAAGGTGAACGACGTGCTGGGGTTCAACTACTGGGTGACGAATGGCACCGAACAGACAGAGCCGTTTAACGGTTACAAGGACCAGCTATTCGGATTCAACCTTCAACCCCGCAAGAGTGTCAACTGGACTGTGAACTACTATCTCGGCCAAGAGCATCCGGATGTCACGTTCTTTCCCAATGCCGCGACGGGAAGCCTCCCCGGGCTCCCCACCCTGCAGGGCGTTCCCTTTGAGCCGATCCCGTCCCCGCCGACGGGGCACTTGAATATCATCGACACCTACGCCACGCTCCAGGCGTCTCCCAAAGTCGAGTTTGCTTTCGAGGGCGATTACGTCAACCAGCGGTTATACACGAATTCACTTCCCGGGTATACCTACGGCGGAGCCGGGTATGCGCGGTACCAGATCGCACCCAAGCTCGCGCTCGCCTGGAGGGCGGAATATATGGCTGACCACGCAGGACTGTTCAGCGGCGCGGCGCAGGTGCTCCGCGAAACCACGTTCACGACCGAGTACAAGCTCGCGGAGGGGTTTCTTACGCGATTCGAATGGCGGCGTGATTTTTCGAACCACCCCTATTTCTTGACCGATACGCTCGGGTTGCTAAAAAAGGAACAGAATACGGCCGCGGTCGGGCTGGTCTGGTGGTTTGGCGCAAAAGAAGGGGCTTGGTAAGTCGCGGCGAAGAGACCCGACTGGCCGCTTCCTGAGCGGGACCGTGACGCCGTCGCCTCAACAAGCGAAATTGGCCGGTAATTTTCGGGCATTCGGAAAGCGCATAGGCCGTGGTTCAGCGCCGTGAGCCGTCACTTGGCTGGCTTGTCGGTATGCCGCGGTAGTGCCCGCGACCGGATTACTACCGGGAAGTCCTTGGATCGGAGGGATCGGAGGGGTCATCGGAGGGGTCATCGGAGGGGTCAGCCTGACGGAAGCTGTTGGCGAAAACCGCCAACACGTCGGACCGCTCCTACATGTTGGTGAATTTTGCGTTTCGGTAGGCACCCTCGGCTCGGAATCTCCTGAGGGAGCGCCGTAACACCTCGGAGGGCGCCTTACCTCGGCGCCCAACTGGGTACTATTCCCACGGCGGGCACAGACGGAGAACGTCCATTAGGAAGTCCTTGATCAGCCCTGGGATGAGGATATCCTAGCCACACGAACCGCCCCGATAGGTCTTTGCCTCTCCGCCCCGGTGCCGCAAGCGCCCTTTTCATGTTCGAAACGCGAAAATCGCGAACATGCGGGAGCGCTCCGACGTGTTCGCGGTTTTCGCCAACAGCTTCCGTCAGGCTGACCAGTTGGCCACGTCAGGCTGACCAGTTGGCCACCTCGCTCTGGTCACCCGGCCTCCACACCTCGTGCAAGATGTACAAAAACGGGCAAACTGCTCACGACCACAGGCTAAAGCCTGTGCCACCTTGTCTGGGAACCTTATTTCGCCACCAGCAGCACCGCGACCGCGCAGTCCTTCTCACTTACCCGCACGCGTTTGGGGACGCCCAGCGCGCGGATCTCGCGTGGATAGCCGCGCGCGTAGGCTGTCACCGTGTAGTCGCCCGCGGCGAGTCCGTCGAACACAAATCGCCCCGCCTGGCCGGTTTCCACGTATCGCGTACCAGCCGGGCCGCTAAGCTCGACCACCACGCCGGCAACCGGCTGGGAGATGTGCTCCGGATCGCGCGTCTTGTCCATCTCCACCTGGTACATCTCGTTGGAAGTTACGAACCCTTCCAGTCGCCCCGCACTCTTAGGCGCGTGGCCCAGCAGCATCAGGTAAGCCAGATCGTCCGCCGCATCCGTCAAACGGCGAGTGCGCGAGCAACTGCCAGTCGAAACGATGTTCGACTCCTCGTCGTCGTCGGCATACACCAAGTACGTTTCGCCCACTTGAAAGTCGAAGCCGCAATCCCCAAACGGGGTCCACAGGTCGACGTAGCGCGGTTGGCCGTCATTCTTGCGCTTGCTCTCGCCCTTCTGCTTGTCATCGTCCTGGTTGCCGCCGGCCTGGTCCGCGTCGTCGTCCGTATCGCCGCGGAACTGCTCCAGCACTCTCAGCCGCACGTGCTTGCCGTGATCCATCACCCAGTAGAAGAGCTTGGCCAGATCGTCCGCGCTCGCGGCTGCTGCAATCGCCAGCCGCCGGTCGTCGGGCAGGTCGGGAAATACCTTGAGGTAGGACCGCTTCAATTCCTCCAGCGCGCCGGGCGTGCCGCTCTTGCGCGCCTGATCGTAACCGCGATTTAACGATTCCAGCGACGCTCGCTGCGCCGGATTCCAGCGGCTGAATACGCCGGGATCCATCGATTCCACCGTGCCGATGAAGACCACGTCGCTGGCCGCCGCTTCCCGGCAGGCCGATAGCGACAGTTGGCAATCGCAGGCAACCAGCACGGGCACGCACAGACACGCCGCAGCCAGCACCCGCATCATGCTCCTATCCTAGCACCGGCGAAACCGAGGCCTGGGGAGAAAACTCTCGTCGCGTACGCGTGGTCGGTTAGGCCGGCTCCAGTACTCGTTCCTGACGATTGGTACTCGGCATCGCGCTTTCCTCATGCGATAACGAAAGTACGGACGGCAGCAACTGCTCATGAAATTCGACCCGATTCCGTTGATGTGCGAATGCGGCTGCCCGCCCATTCGGATTCACAGCGTGGGGTTCACCCCGGGCGGCCAATTAGTGATTCACTGGCGTTGTCTGGCGTGCAAGAAAACCATGTACGTGGTGAAGGACGTGGCCCAATGCTGCGAAGAAGCCATGGCCCATACGGGTCGCGTCTTCCGCGCGGATCCGGATGGCGAATCCGACCGCCGCTTTCTCGAGAGCCTGGGCATACGGCCTTGAGGCGGCCGCCCTACGAGTCTTTGCCCACCGTCTGCGCGTAAACACGATTAAAGAAGCCGTCCGTCATGCCGGCCAGGTAATCGCAGATCACCCGATGGACCGGCGTGGTTTCGGCCCGTTCGCGATACCCAGGCGGCAGACAGCCGGGCGATTCGAGAAAGAACTCAAATAGTTCCCCGATCCTTGCCGCGGATCGCCGCCGGTCCTCCGCCAGCGGTTCCGAGCAATACACCTTCGCATACATCAATTGTTTGAGCGAGCGCGTGAGTGCCCCGATCTCCGGGGTGAAACGCGCTACCCGCTCGGGGTGAGCGCGCACCGCCTCGAAGTCCTCCAGCCCGGCTTCGCGCGCCGCCCAGAGGGTGCCATCGATCAGCCCCGTCACCAGGCGGTCGATCAGTTGCCGCACCGATTCGGAAACCCACTCCCGCTCGGTTGCCGCCGGAAACTCGGCGCGAATCTTCTCCAGGATTTCCGCACAGGGGCCGGACTCGGCCGCCACCGCGTCCGGGGTTAAGATACCGGCGGCATACGCGTCGTCCAGATCGCCCGCCGTGTAGGCGACTTCATCCGCCAGATCGATCAACTGCGCTTCGAGCGGGGGCCGCAGTCCCGGCAGGTACTCGTCCAGCTCGGGCGATTCTCCCGGCCCGAAATCGCGCGAATGTTTCACAATTCCTTCGCGCAATTCGAACGTCAGGTTCAGGCCAGGAAAGGCCGCGTAGCGCTGCTCGAAGCTCTCCACCACCCGCAGCGCATGCCAGTTGTGGTCGAACCGCTCGCCGAAGCGGCTCATCTGCCGGTTCAGGGCGGATTCGCCCGCATGAGCGAAAGGCGGGTGCCCCACGTCGTGCACCAGAGCCAGCGCTTCGGTCAGGTCTTCATCTAGGCCCAACACGCTGGCCACGGTACGCGAAATCTGCGCCACTTCGATGGTGTGCGTCAAACGGTTGCGAAAATGGTCGGAAAGCGCGGGCGTAAAAACCTGGGTTTTGGCTTCCAGCCGGCGAAAGGAGCGCGAATGGACGATCCGGTCGCGGTCACGCTGGAAGGCGTTGCGATACGGGTGAGGGGGTTCCGGATAGCGCCGGCCACGGCTCCGCTCCACCGGAAACCTGAGGCGCTCCAACATGGCAGAGCGGCCGGCCTACTGGACCGGGAGCTGGCTCAGCAGGGTGACCACTTCCTGACTCACCGCGCCGGTTTCCGTCTTCAGCGGCTCCAGCAATTTGCGCGCTGCGGCGGGGTTCTTCCTGGCCACATAGCGGGCCAGGCTGATGGTCGCCTGCGCTTTGGAGACAAAGACGGTGGGGTGATCCATCAGATCTCGCAGAACCTTTTCGCCCTCCGCGTCACGGCCGGTCGAAAAATCGATTTGGGCCAGCGACAGTTTGGCCAGTGAGGAAAACTGCGCATTCCCGTGCTCCGCCACATCTTGGAAGGTCTTCGCGGCTTCCGACAGGTTGCCCGCGTCGGCCTGAATGGCGCCCAAATAATACCCGGCGATGGCGGCTTCGGCCGTGCCTGGGTGCTCGCTTCGGATCTGGGTAAAATCCTTAGTGACCTCCCTTTGTTTGACTTCTTCGGAGGGAAACACGAGACCGCCGGTGGTCGATGCGCCCTGTCCGGCCGGAGCTTCCTGCGCCAGAATCGCCTGCCCCAGTTGCTGCTCCACGGCTACGTGCTCATGCCCTCGATGAATCCAGTAGCCTATACCCAGAAGAATCGCTGCCAGGCCGATCGCCCCGTAGCGGAGGATTTCTTTCTGGTGCTCCTCGAACAGGGTCACCGTGTGTCCGAACTCGACGGCGAACCTGTCCCTTTTTAACTCTTTACGCGTGATTCTATCCACGAAAGCCTCGGTAGGGTAATTCCTAAGTTTATCACGTTGAGAGCGGATTTACTGAGCGGGTTTCGATGCGGATGGGCTGCTTACAGCCGCGCGCCTACCGACTTCGCCTGCAAGAAAAGCAGCAGATAGTCCGGGCCTCCGGCTTTGGAATCGGTGCCGGACATGTTGAAACCTCCGAACGGATGGGCCCCGACCATGGCGCCCGTGCACTTCCGGTTGAAGTACAAGTTGCCCACGTGGAAACGATCGCGCGCCTCGGCGAGATGTTGTTTGTGGTTGGAAAACACCGCTCCGGTGAGGCCGTATTGGGTGTCGTTGGCGAGCGACAAGGCGTGTTCGAAATCGCGCGCTTTGGTTACCGCCAGCACCGGACCGAAGATTTCCTCCTGGAAGATGCGCGCGCTCGCATCTACGTCGGCAATCGCCGTGGGCGCAATGAAATAGCCGTCGCCCGGCGCCGGACCGCCTCCGGCCACCAGACGGCCCTCGGACTTGCCAGTCTCGATGTAAGAAAGGATGGTTTCGCGGGCGGCCTGGTTGATTACGGGCCCCATATAATAGGCGGGATCGTCGCACGGGCCCACCTTCAACGCGGCCGTCTTAGCCACGAGTTGCTCCAAGAAGGCGTCGTACACGCGAGCGTCGACAATGGCGCGCGAGCAGGCCGAGCATTTCTGGCCTTGGTAACCGAAGGCGGAGGTCAGCACGCCGTCGACGGCCTTGTCGAGGTCGCAATCGGCATCCACCACGATGGCGTCTTTGCCGCCCATTTCCGCCACCACGCGCTTGATCCAGATCTGGCCGGGCTGGGTCTTGGCGGCCAGCTCGTTGATGCGCAGACCCACGTCGCGGGAGCCGGTGAAGGCGATGAAGCGGGTTTTGGGATGCGCCACCAGGACGTCGCCAACGGCGGCGCCGCTGCCGGTCAGGAGGGTGAATGCCCGCTCCGGGAAGCCGGCTTCGAGCAACACTTCCGCGAACTTGGCGGCGACGGTGGGTGTGTCGCTCGAAGGTTTGATGATGACGGTATTTCCGGTCACCAGGGCCGCGATGGTCATACCCGCCAGAATCGCCAGCGGGAAATTCCACGGTGGAATCACCACGCCCACACCCAGGGGAATGTAAATCATTTCGTCGTGCTCGCCGGGCAACTGCACCACCGCTTGGGGCCCATCCAGACGCTCCATTTCGAGCGCGTAGTAATGGCAGAAGTCGATCGCCTCGGCGATTTCGGCTTCGGCTTCGATCCAGGTTTTGCCGGCTTCGTAGCACAGCCAGGCATCGAACTCAAAGCGGCGGAGGCGGAGCTGACGGGCAGCTTCGCACGTCATGCGGGCGCGTTCGCGAGGCGGAGTGCGGCTCCACTCGGGGAAATATGCCAGCGCGATTTCCACCGCGCGATTGGCCAGCGCCGCGGTTGCCCTATGGTGAATGCCGATAGTTTGGCTGGGATTGGATGGGTTCAGCGAGTTCAGCAGATCGCCGGTGGCAACGCTTTCGCCTGCCAGGCGCAGCTTATACTCGCGTCCGAATTCGGAGCGGACTTTGGCTAGGGCATCTTGCATGGCACGCCGGTTGTCCGGCAGGGAGAAATCGGCAAGCGCTTCGTTGCGGAACGCGGTTAAAGTAGCAGTGGCCATGTCTTTCATGGTACAGCCGCGGGACCTCGCGCAAATGCTGTTACTATCGGGTTTCCAGTGGACTGTGGAATGGGCGGTTCCCGGGAGAAGCTACTTGAGGCTTCAAACGGGAAAGCCCGGAGAGAAGTCCGGGCCTTCCACACGAAGCTGGAAAGGAGGATCCAGCTTATGATCCTTCTGCTGGTAAAGATCCGGTCGATTGCCGGCCGGCTTACGGCGCTGATCGTTTGGACCCGTAAGGGCCGGCGATAAGCGTCAGCGGGGGCCGGGTGCCAACCCGGTTCCCCGCTACCAGCATCATACCGCAGACGCCCCCGCTTTTCCAGCCCAGCACTTAGCTCAACGAACCGCACGGTACCCAAGGCCTAGGCACTTAGTGTGTCCTCCGCACTTGCTATACTAGGACCAGGCAAAGAAAAAGCGAAGCGATGGACGACCTGAAGCAACAGCTTGCCGAACTTCGGCAGCGGATCGCGCGCAGCCTCCTACCGCTCTGCCGCTAGACGCGGCTGGTAATCGAGACTGGAAGCCAATTCGTCCTGCAAGGCCGGGGACCGTTCCGACCATTCAAGGCGCCTGGTCACCGTCTTCAAGTCGGGTGCCCCATAGACATACCGCTCGTCGTACCGGGTATAGATCTGAGGGAAGAAGCGCTCAAAGCGGAGTGGACTTTCCGAAGACGGAAAGGCTGTCAGCAACTCGCCGCACGTGCCCGCACTAGGATCGGCCAGGGCGACCGCAATTGCCTCGTATCGGCTAACGTCGTTTCGGATGCCCCGCCTGCCTGTTAGTTCCCGCATCGCCTGATGAAACCGGGCAATCATTGCGGCGGGCTCGCCACCTTCGCGAATTGCCAGATCAGCAGTACCTGTATCGCCGGACTCGATACTGTCTACAAGCTCGCGTCCAGCGGCTGCCTCGGCTTCGGTCGTCAGTTCGGGCTCTTGAGACCCAAGCGTGAGCTCACGGCCGCCCTCGTCGTCGTCGGCATCGTTCTCTGCAGTCGCCTTCACTACCGGGTCGCTTGGTTCGCGACGTCGGTTCGCCCGAATTGCGACCAGGAACCCGTAGACCAATGCAGGGTAGGTGATGTGGATGTTCGTGCAGTCTCCGACTGCCTGCTCCATTCGATTGGTAAGGTTCCTGAAGGCGCCCAGGACGCCTTTGTGGGATATCGCGATGCACGGTCCGATGCCCGGTTTGCTGACTACCACGTCGACGTTCTTCGTCTTGAGACCGCCCAGAATGGTCTGCTCACCGCCACCCGCGAATGAGGAATCATAAACGAGGAGGTTGGATTGCCCTCGGAGCTGCTCGATCCTAAATGGCGGACGTGGAGTAACCTCGTCGGGGTCGAACCCGCCTTCAACGACGAGACGGCACGCGCTGTACCAGTGCAACGGCCTAATATGATCTTGGCCTTGATGGCCCGTCTCGTTCAGAACGAAAACGCTCAGCGCGCGCCGAAGATTCATCCATTTGCAGACATGCGCTTGTCGTTTACGTGGCAATATGCCTCCAACGCCGCAGGTCACGCACGCCCAGGTGAACGGCGGCTGAATCATCGGGTGTTAGCAAGCCCCTGTGCAGAACGATGTTGCCGGCCTCTCCAGGTTCTAGCTTCAACATGCCGCCACCCAGCGGATGGCCCTCAATTTCACAGCTAAGCTCAGCTAAAGGACCCCGCCATCCTTGGCGGAGCAAAGAGCCATCCGAACGGCGCCTAAGCCTGACGGCGTGGATCGAGTTGGTACATGAGCATTGCGCCAGATTTTGGACCAGGTTTGGCTTTGAACTGCTCATGTATGAAAGAAAGTAATCGGGAACGTTCACATCTGGCACGGAGTACCAGGGTGTCCTGTTCCGGCACTTGTAGGACGCGCTCGCCTTTCGCCCGGCGTCGCTTTCCAGATAACGACGCACGGCGACGGGCAGGCCGCCCTCACGCGGCAGCCTTAGCAAGAGTACCGGCTCGTCACCTTTTCTCCACGCGGCGACCAGCGCTTCAGTCAGAGCCTCCTCTGGGAGCGCCCGCCCATTTCGCACGGAAGGAAGAAGAAATTCGCTGCCGATATCCCGCTGCTCTGCCTGCGATGGGCGCAAATGGAAGAAGTCGTTTGCTCCGGTAACGTATCCGATCCCCACCCTTGCGATTGTTCTCAACCGGAAGGAAGCTGGCTCTTTTGTGAGCCGTTGATACGCCTCCCGGCTGGGAGAGGCCATCAGAAAGGGTCGAAGGCGCCGGTTCCACTCGTTCCTCCACTCATCCGCACCCACGAACTGCGCGGCGGCCGGCGGCCCAGGCGCGAATTCGAAACGGTCGAGTGCCGACAAGTGTATCGCGGTGGAGCGGCCGCCGAACCCGTCGGCGTACAAGAGCCAACAATCCTCCGAAATCTGGGGGAAAATCCGCTCCGCTACAGGGACAACGTGCACTTTCTCAAATCGAGACAGAAGGTACTCGATCAGTGGAGCGGAATAGGGAGCGTGCCCGATCTCGGCGGGCACGACGAACGCCATGCGCCCCCCAGGCATGAGGAGATGCGCGGTCGCTACCAAGAAGGGCGCCCACGATGACGTCAACCCAGAAAAATCCGCCCCCAGGCGACTGCACAGGGTCAGTGCCGTCTCTCGCACGGAGCCCGAAAACGTCTGATACCGGATAAACGGGGGGTTGCCCGCAGCGCACTGGAACCGTTCTTTCGTATTGGCGGCCCACGAGAAGAAATCCCCCTTGTGAACCAATGCCCAAGGAGCCCGGCTCATAGCCTCTCGCGCCGCAGAGGGTTCGTCTTCTATGCCAACGCTGGGGCGATGCGTCGCGATGAAACGACCGTCGCCACAGGCCGGGTCCAACAGTCTGTCAGTACGGCGCCGGATAGCCCAAGAAGTCAGGGCCGCCACAACGGAATCAGGCGTATAATAGCCGCCCCGCGACTTTTGGCTTCGAGGCGTGGAGATCGTGCTCAAATCCGGCTCCGAGAATTCGAACAAGTCAAGCGAAAGGTTCCGAAAAGTGCGTTTCCGGCTCACGCTCTCTCATCGGCATCTGAATCTAACACAATAGCAGATGCATCTTGGCGAGGCAGAGGCCATGACCCCGCGCTTAGCTTAGCCCCATCCAACAGCAGTACTAACGTCCTAAGCACTTGGTGTCGTCCCTCCGCACTTGCTATATTGGGCAAAGAAAAAGCGAAGCGGAGATGGACGACCTGAAGCAACAGCTTGCCGAACTCCGGCAGCGGATCGCACGCATCGACCGTAAGTACGCCGACGGTTCCTCGGGGTCGCCCGTCATGACCCGGCAGCGCAGGGTTGACGCCGCTTCCCGCTCGTTTCTGGAAGAGTTGATCAGCGGCGAGGTGGTGCGCACTGCTTTGGGCGAACACTTCGAGACGGAGCGGTTGTGGGAGCGTCACCGGCGGCATGGTTCGGTCGATATCGGGGACCTGTTCGAGCTTCCCAACGATCTGCTGGCGCCGCTTTCGGACGGCGCGATCGCTTCGGCCCATCCCGCCAAGTGGGCGTTTCTAGACACGGAGACCACCGGCCTGGCGGGAGGCACGGGTACCTACGCTTTTCTGATCGGCGTGGGTTCGATCGACGCCGCGGGTTTTCGCGTGCGCCAGTTTTTTATGCGCGACTACGGCGAAGAGGCATCGGTGTTGAGCCGCCTTTCCGAGTACCTGGCGAGCTTCGATGTGATGGTGACGTACAACGGCAAAGCCTACGACCAACCGCTGCTCGAGACCCGATTCCGAATGGTGCGTGCGCGCCACCCTTTCGATCGCATGGAGCACCTGGACCTGCTGTTTGGTGCGCGCCGGCTGTGGAAACTGCGCCTGGAAAGCTGCCGCCTGGTGGATCTGGAACAGCAGGTACTGGGGGTGGAGCGCCAGGGCGACCTGCCCGGCGAAATGATCCCCTATTGCTATTTTGAGTTTCTGCGGCGACAAGAGGCGTTTCGGCTGGTGCCGATTTTCCATCACAATGCCACCGATATTCTTTCGCTGGCCTGCCTCACCGCCATCGTGCCCAAGGCATTTCGCTCCGAGGCGGGCGCGCGAGCTTTGCAACACGGCGCCGACCTGCTTGGCCTGGCGCGGTGGCTCACCCAGGCCGAACGGCACCAGGAAGCTCTCGAGCTGCTCCGCCGCGCCGTGGATCTCGGCCTGCCCGATCACCTGCTATTTCGTACGCTCTGGGACGCCGCCGCACTGGAACGCCGGTTGGGAAGGGAAGAAGCTGCTTTGGGCGCGGTGGCCGAGTTGGCCCAATCGCGCAACCCTTATCAAGCACGCGCGCTCGAGGTGCTGGCCAAGGATTACGAGCATCGCCAGCGCAACTATGCCATGGCGCTCGAAATGACCCTTACCGCCCTCGCGCTGGAAGATACGCCTGAGATGCGGCGGCGCGAACAGCGCCTGAAAGTGCGGCTGGCCCGCACCCCGCGGAGCCAATTGGCGCTGTAGCAGATTAAGCTCAGCATTCGTATTCGCAATTACGATCACATGTTCGGCAACTGCTCCGCAACGGTCGCGGCTCGGATAATTCTCGCGCCCGTTTAGAGCAGCGGACTGCACTCGACACCAGTAAACATTGGTCGCGACACGCATGTCGAAGTTTCGGGCTCGCGCGTGTTTCCGAGCCGCGACTGTCAGGGAGCGGTTGCCCGCGGATATGTTGGTGAGCTTATGAAGTGGTGTACCAAGCACCCCCGGGCCACTCACATTCCGTTTTGTTTCAAGAACCCGGCTGCGACCTCGACGGCGGTCTGATGCAGCACGTCCACCCGGTAATTGAGTTTCTGCATGGTCTGGTTTGTGAATTTACCGGACAGGTCCCGCAACGCCGTGTCCAGCCCGGGGAACCGAGCGAGACTGCTCTGGCGCGCGACGATCGAAACCTGGTACGGGGGAAAGGCGTGACGGTCGTCGGCGAGGACCTTGAGATCGAGCTTCGAAAGCAACCCGTCGGTGGCGTTGGCGGCAATCATATCGACCCGGTTCTGTTCCAGAGCCCAGTAGAGCAGGCCGAGATCCATACTCTGGGGCGCGGAAGCAAGGCGCAAGCGATAGGCGCTCTTGAGCGCGGCCAATCCGTCCGGGCGCTGTTCGAACTCGTAACCCACGCCCAGGCTCCAGGGTTTGCTCACGGCGGCCGCATCGGTCAGCGTTTCGAGATGCCGCCGGCGCGCTTCCGGACCGCGCACCACCATCGCAAATCCATTATCGATGCCCAGCGGATCGAGCCACTCCGCCTGGAAGCGGCGCCGGTATTCGGAGCGCACGAATACGAGCGCGCGAGCGGCGTCGGTGGCAGCCGCGGAGTCTTTCAGAATCGCCTCGAGCGCGGTCCCGGTGTACTCGGGATAAAGATCGATCTGGCCGCTGAGGAGCGCCTGGTGCGCCAGCAGCGTTCCGCCCAGATTGAGGCGCCGTTGGACGCGGCGGTGCAGCCGGTGTTCCAGGTGCTGGGCGATGATTTCGCCGAGCACGACCTGTTCGGTGAAGTTTTTGGAGCCCACGATGACGGCGCGATTCGCGGCTGGGCGCGAGCATCCGCACAGAAATAAAACCGCCGCGGTCAGGCCGGCGCCAATCTTCGTTCGATCCATCCCAATCCCCCGTCCGCTACTAGCGCCATCAGAGCCGCGGGTACGGCGCCGGCCAGAATCTGCGTCGAATCCACGCTGGCGACGCCGCGAAAGATGAAAACGCCAAGCCCGCCGCCGCCGATTGCAGCCGCGATGGTTGCCGTACCGATGGTGGCCACCGTGGCAATGCGGATGCCGGCCAGAATCGTCTGGGCCGCAAGAGGCAACTGTACCAGGCGCAGAAGCTGCCAATCCGACATTCCCATGGCGATCGCCGATTCGCAAACGGCCGCATCCACGCCGGCAATGCCGACGAAAGTGTTGCGCATGATGGGCAGCAGCGCATACAGCACCAGAGCC
>Ga0187888_1001624_pt1 | contig 20911 bp, 17 predicted proteins | sample June2016WEW_7_40_FD_132987 | JGI IMG/M metagenome (GOLD analysis project Ga0187888, IMG submission 132987) | Peatland microbial communities from SPRUCE experiment site at the Marcell Experimental Forest, Minnesota, USA - June2016WEW_7_40 | ecosystem: Environmental > Terrestrial > Soil > Wetlands... | reverse complement strand
CTACCGATTGTAAGTTCGCAAGGTTACCGGCGTAAGTCAGTTTGTCGAAGTTAACGACGGTGTAGCTATCACCCAGCGAGAGCACATGCCGAATGAAGTTTGAGCCAATAAAACCAGCCCCGCCTGTAATAAAGATTTTCACTAGACTATCTCCTCGGCAGCACGTCCACTCTCGGCTCCGACCCTGACAGCCAACTTGTTGGCGCCAGTTTGGGCAACAAAATTGTTCGCGCGCAGCAAGGATTCAAAAGTCCCCGCATCCGTCCACCATCCATCGAGGACCTCATAGGTGAGGGTACCGTCCTCAATGTAAAAGTTGTTGACGTCCGTTATCTCCAACTCACCCCTTCCCGAAGGCTTAAGCCTGTGGATCTTTTCGAATACGCTTTTGTCGTAGAAGTAGATGCCGATCACTGCTCAGCGGCGTTTCTGAGTCGACCCGCGGACTCATCGTCCTAAGAGCATTGCGTATCGGATCCTCTCGAACACACGCCGGCACCACAAGTTTCCAAAGAACAACTTCTCAAAGAAATGGACAGGGAAGCAGTACTTGGCAAACACGCCGATCAGAGGATGACGGCAGAAGATCCTCGCGACGGTATTCTTCATCACTTCTTTTTCCACCTTGTGACACCGCCGCAAAATCCGAATCCGGTCATTCCTACTGAGCTCGGCTGTCTCGAACACAGGAACCGCTTTGTCCTCCGATACGCAATTGAGATACTGCTCAGGGGGCATCAGAAAAAGACTGTGCTTTTTCACGTAATCGAACATCTCGGTTCCAGGGTATGGAATCGCATTGTTGAAATTCACCCGCGCCACAGGATATTTCCTCGCAAGCCTGATGCTGTCTTCGATGTCGGCCTCGTTCTCGTGGGGCGTTCCAACAATTATGAACAGCTTTACGTCCAAGCCCATTTCACAGGCGATCTTTATTGCCTCTTCAATTTCCTCGATGGTTTCACCTTTTTTCAAGTGACCTAATACCTTGTTGTTACCACCATCTACGCCGAAGCCGACCTCGCGCACGCCGATTTCCTTCATCCTGCCCAACAGTCCCCGATCCACGCAGTTTGCGCGCAGTCCATTTGAACATCGGATAAAGAGGTTTCTCAGCTTCCGCTTCTCGATCTCATCACAGATGGCATACACTCTTTTCTTGTTCAGATTAAAAGTGTCATCGTCAATGGCAAACTGCCTATAACCGCGTGTATACCAGTATTCAATCTCATCAACGAAATAGGTGACGCTTTTAGTCCGATATTTGCTCCCCAAGAATTTGTTGGGACAGAAAGTACACTGAAAGACACAACCCCGACTCGAGTGTACAGGGATCTGTCCGGAGTAGCTTCTCAGGTCGAATCCCTCATATCTGGGAAACGCGTACTCATCCAGATTCTCGACCGGCGCCCTGTCACCGGTGAAGACCGTTTCGCCGTTCTTCCGATAAAGCAGCCCTTTGATCCGGTCACACGGCACTTCCTCTTTGCATAACTCGATGATAGCCCTCTCGCCATCGCCCACCACCCCAAAGTCGATCTCCTGGCATTCCTCCAGGACCTTCTCCCTTAGGATTGTTACGTGATGCCCTCCGACAACGATCCTAGCAGTCGGGCATAACTCCTTTATCTGGGCTATCATCCGGTACATATTTCTGTACTCGAGCGTGATCATACTGATGCCGACAACATCAGGCGCGAAACTGGTGAGTCTCTCCCGTAGATGTCGCAACCCATAACCCAGCCTCATGTCCAGACACTCGTATTGTATGGAGTTATCCAGCAGCACCTGAGCGATATGTCCCAGACTTGCCGGTATGCGAAGTCCCCCATACCGGCTTGATGACGGTGGGCTTATCAAGAGAACCCTATGGAATCTCACGTGCCGCCTCCCGTGGAGGACTGGCAGTGATGCCAATCCGGGTCATCGCAGTCTTCGGTATCAGCTCGTCCGGGCGGCACCGACCGCGATTTGAGTGCCGCCACCTGCTCACCAACGACTATCCTGGCAATGATGGACATGCCGGCTTTAACCCTTTCCCCGCAGCCGACAACGACTTGGAGACCCGACACGCTCGGGAGGAGCAGGTCAACCTGAGAGCCAAATCGAATCATGCCAATTCTATCCCCCCTTCGAATCTCGCAGCCCTCCCAGACGTAGGGAACAATTTTGCGAACCAGGCGCGATGCTATCTGGATAACTCCTACCTTGAAGAGCCCATTATCAATGACTGTCAAGGCTCTTTCGTTCTGAATCAGAGCCTCTTGTTTCTTCAAGGAGATGAAACTTCCTGCAATGCGGTGCACCAGACAGATTCTGCCATCAATCGGAGCGCGGTTCACATGCACGTCGAAGAAATTCATGGAGAGACCGATTAGAACTCCCTCGCGGGGCAGGATGTCGGACCCGACGAAGTCGGTCAGCGAGAATGTCCGCCCTTGCTTTTCGGAATAGGCGATGCTTCCTTTTTCGACCCGTTTTACATAAATGACCTTGCCATCGGCAGGAGAAACGATTCCCCTGCCATCCCCTGGAGGGACTCTCTCGGGATCCCTATAGAACCTCCAAAGCCCGAATGCCACAGCGAGGCCACCCACGCACAACAGCTCGAGCAGGAATACCTCAGGCCAGCTCACGGTAGCGATCCCAATGATGCCGCGCACCGTAAGCCCGGCTAGCAGGCCAATCACACATGAGGAAGGGACGGCCAGCCGTTTGGGAAGCTCCGCCTTGGCTCCAAGCGGTAGAAGGGTTAGCAGACTCAGAACCAGACTAGACCCAAGGATGGCCCATGTCATCCTTAGAACCTCCTTTTCCAGCACAAATACTGCAAGAGCACCACGATCCTGACCCAGGCTCACATTTGGTCGTTCGGAACCAACCTCTTGACAGGTCGGGCCGGAACGCCCGCAACAACCGTAAAAGATGGGACATCTCTTGTTACGACGGCACCTGCCCCGACGACGGCCCCCCGCCCGATCGTCACGCTGGGCAGCACAATCACACCCGCGCCCAACCAGGCGTCGTCCTCGATGACGATAGGCCGATGTACGTCACCGATGAGATTCCGGATTCTAGAGAAATTCGCGTTGGACGATACCACGAGCGTCACTCTGTCGGCAATAGCAACCCTGTTGCCGATTGTGACCATCCCCCAGTCAGACCGCTCATCTCTGATGATCAGGTCTTCGCCTATGAACACCTGTGAACCGATTCTATACCCTGCCATTCTGAGCAGGGCGGACCGGATACGGTAGCTAGGCATACCCTTGGCTAAGGCCTTGAACAGCCGCTTGGAAACTTTGCGACAGAACTTTGCTAACAAATTAACCTCTTTTGTGTCCTCGGCGTTTCTCTGAAAGATAGTAATTCGCTTCTTCCAGGTGAGGCCAAGTGAGGGTGGAATAGCACGGGCTGGAGTGAAAATAAACCGGAATCTCCATTTTTACTTCCCGATCGACTGGTAACATACCCCTAACAGTCTCTCAGTGCATCGGGAGCCTCTCCATTAATGTGGTGAGGGCGTCAGCAGTGATGGGTCGTTAGCCGACATGCCTGTACAAAAGGGCTCCGGCCCTGGCTAGGAGATCATTAGGCAAGTGCCCCAGAATCCGTCGCACAATGTGAGCGTTCCGGTTGACGTTCGCAAGGTCGGCCCCGACCGCACCGTATCTCCAGTACCTCAAAGTGAACCGAGCCGCACCCCAGCGGTCCTTAAACTTGATGAGCCCGGCGTCACTACTATCGGATCGTCCGAGGTCGAATTCCCGAAGCCCATTGTGCTTGGCTGCCTGGATGGCTTTCCACAACAACAGATGCGTGCCCCCCAGTTTGTTGAGCTGTTTGTCGGAGCAACCGTACTTGTAAACGAGCGCGGTTTTGAAGTTGAGCGTGAGAATGCTGGCCACGGGCTGACCGTTCTTGAAAGCCATGTGGATCTGAACCTTGTCGCCCAGGCACGCAATCAGGTTGCGGAACCAGGCGAGCGGGGGCGGTGGCAATAGGTGTCTGCGGCGCGTCAGCACCAGCAAGTGGTAGAACTTTTCCAGCAGCGCTTCCGACCCACCCACTTCGTAGGCTAGGCCTTCCCGCTCTGCGCGCCGAATCTTCCTACGAACGCAACTCTCGTGGAATCCCCGGAAGATATCGTCCAGGCTAAGATGCAGGTCCAGCCGGTGCAAGGTGAAGGTATTGGATATGATCAAATCTGGAAAAAGGCCCAGGTCAAATCCGAATGGCCTCATCTCGACGTACTTACCCGCATTGCCTTTCCACTCGTCACGCAGTGCCGCCAAGATGCAAGGTAATTCCTCACCGTCGTCAACCAGTGGCTCGCAGTGGTCAGAAAATGGCAGCGATACGATTCGACGCCCAGTCAGCCAGCTCGAAACACGACAAAATACAACGCCGTTCGCCAGTTCCTGTTCCGGCGGAGAGGTGGTCAGAACAACGGGTTCATAGCCATAGGTTCGCCTCAACGCCTCCAGCCAGCCAGGGGTGTGGTACACGGAGGCTCGGGGATGCCTCTCTACCAAGGCAAGCCACGTAGGGTCATGAATGGGATCAATCTCGCGAGTACGCATACACTTTATTGTTCACATGCGGGCACGGCAAAGGAGTTTGTCAGCAGTCGGTTATGCCGTTCTGTGAAAACCTTGAGCCATGACAGCGCAAGTGAGCTGTAATTCTCCTCGTTTCCTGTGAAGAAAACATGGGCTCCCCGCAGGATTCAGCCGGTCTGGCAATCTGGTCCGGACAACGCTTGAGAGTCAAAGTACCGCCTCAAAAACCCCGCCTGACGGCCAAATAAGGAATCAGGACAAGCTCCACGAGACCGGGTAAAGGGTCCTCGCAACTGAAAACAGATTCGACATGAAATCCCCTCAGAGTGCGCAGGTAGGCCCGCAAGCTTTGGCGGCCCCCAAAGATTTCTACAACTCCTGCGGGCAAATCGGTAATCAGCCGGATCCACCTGACGCCGGCGCGCCCACGAATCGGCTCCACCGGCTCCCCCATCTGGTCGGCAAACAGCATATAAGGAAAATCCACGCCGGCGGCCGGCCCCAGTGTGTGGTAACCCCACGTGCGCCCGTTGACATCGAGCAGCTTGTACCGTTGATCGCGCAGATCAAGCTTGTACTCCAGCTCCACGAGTCCGTAATAGTCGATCGCTTGCAAGAAGCGCTCCGACAGGGCTTCCAACTGCGGCAGGTCGATGGTCTCAACGTAGGTGCTCGAACGTCCGAATTCTGCAGGGTGCTGGCGAGTCCTTCGAGTCACCATGCTTCCGAGCGCCTTGCCCTCCTTGTAAAAGGCGCAGTAGGCAAACTGCTGGCGGCCATCACCCGGGATCAAACCCTGAATCATCACCTCGCCCGGTCCGACCAGCGCGGCTGCGCGTTGAAACATTTCCCGCAACTCGGTGCGGTTATTCGCGCGCCAAGCTTTGGCCTTGGTGCTATAGATGAAGTGCTCTTTGATGGCGGGCTTGATGACGAAGGGCGGTTCTCCGTCAATGTTCTCCAGCTCTGCTATGTCTTTCGGATACCATGTGGATGGTGTAGGCACGCCCAGCTCTGCGGCGCGCCGGTAGGTGTTGCGCTTGTCCCACACCCATTGTGTCGTGTGCCAGTCCGGTGTCGGCACCCGGAAAAAATCTGCCACACACGATCGGTAGCGCGCGAAGGCGGCGACCGTTTCGTCTCGCGTCGGGTAGAGCACCCAACCCCTGAGATTCAACCGGTGGCCTATCTCCAGGATATGATCGACCGTCTGCTTCTCGTCGCGGAGACTGTCCACCGTAACGGCATGGGTTGTGTACTTCGAGAAACGCGCGATGGAGCGCTCGTCGTCAATGACGCAAACAGGTACCTTCCGTCGGCCGAGACTGCGCACAATCCCGAGGCCTTGGTAATCCCCGCCCACCACAACCGCGCCGGCAGTCTTGTTCGTGTAGTCAGCCGACGCACGCGGAGTTTCTGAGAAACTGGCCACCGCTGTTGTCATGCAGGTCCCTTAAGCCGTGATGCGCTGATATCCTTCCCCGTGATGCAACGGAATAGTGCGGCCGAGGCGTAACGTGTTCCCGAGACAAATTGCATCAGGGGGCCGAAGCTCCAGGCGGCTGGCGCGCCGAGAATATGCAACCCTGGCACTGACGTTTCGAGTCCTTCTTTCAGCCAAGGATACCCGTTGGAGCGGCGAAGGGACTGTGCGAGCTCCGGAGCAAGAAACCCGTACTTGGAAATATCCACTCGGTAGCCGGTGCCCAGAAGAACATGATCAACCGTTCGCTCACTTCCGTCGTGCAGGCGGACCTTCACCTGCTCGCCTACTACAGCAGCGGAAACGATAGAAAACCCCAACCGAATCGGGACGTCTTTGAGCCGATCCACCAACCAGCGTGCCCCGGCCGGCCGGGCAGCCCGCTCTCGGAGCTTGTCCTGAAGAACACGAGGCAACCGCCGGACCAGATCGGGCCGTGCAAGGAGTTGACTGATGCCCGCCGGCCCAACATCCGTTGGCGCGTAAAGTAGCTCCTTGGTGAATTTCCCCAACCTATGATGGAGGGTCTTGGAGGCCCACCCCTGGAGCCAGTGTATCTGTGGCGACTTCGCGACGATTTCGACTTCCGCGTGGGTTTCATTGAGCAGGGCACCGGATTCAAGCGCACTCTGCCCCCCTCCGACAACGAGAACCCGCTTTCCGGCGAACTTCTGAAAGTCGTGGTGCTCCGAGGTATGCGTGGCGAGCGAGGCTGGGAGGCCGTCAAACTCAGGTGGTCGTTTAGCGAACGAACCAATACCCGCGGCAATAACCACGCACCGTGAGCCAAACGACTCACCCCCTGCGACATGGAGGCGAAAGCCTGTTGGCGCGGCCTCGACCCGGGTGACTTTCCGCCGGTCAACGTCAGGCACCGCTTGGCACTGGAACCACCTGCCATACTGGATGAACTGGTCGAGAGGCACAGGGGTAGAAAATTGATGGCCGCTTGCTGCCTGGTATGCTTCCAGCGTTAGCAAACCGTTCGGGTCCGCGATATGCGTCGCAGTCCAATTAGAGCGGAGAAACATGCCGACCGGCATGTTGTCGTCCCAAAAGGACATGGGCTCGCCGAACACCTGAACTTCCAGGCCTTTTAGTTTGCGTAAATGTGCGGCCGCGGACAGTCCGTAAGGACCGGCGCCGACGATCGCCACATCGCACGTTGTCATTGCTGTTCCTCTTTCAAGATTCGCTCTTCCACGCGCCTGCCGTTTCGCAACGTCGTCCCATGGCCTGCAAGTGTGCTCCAGACTGTCCTCATCTGGCGAGCACCAGCAGGCTGTATCCCCCCAGAACCCGAACCGTCAAGTCCTGATGAATCGCGAAGCAAATCTTCCTGGGCAGTACGGCGATTTTCTGGATAGTCTGCTTTGCGAGTTCGATGCATCGGGGCGTGTAGAAATAGTCCAGCAGCTCGTAGCCCACGTCTTTCAGGGTCTCCAAAGCGGTTTCCTTGCTGAAGTACTGTAGGTGTCCGTAGAGCTCCCGGCGGGTCAAAAGGCCTCGTTTCCGGAGTACGGCCTGCACGCTCAAATCCAAGGGAAAGTGAAAAATCTTCAAATCACTCTTCGGACGGATCCCTTTCAGAAATCCGAAGTAGTCTTCGACATGCTCGATGACGTCGAGCACCAGAATCACATCAGAGAAAGTGCCTTCCTCCTCGCGGATATCGGCCAGTCTAAACTGAAGCCTTCCGTTTGCCTTGCTCTTGCACATCTCCAAAGCCTGCGGTGAGATTTCGTAACCCCAGAAACTACACGCATTGTCCATCTTCTCCTGCAACAGCTTGAGCACCTCCCCTGCGCCACTTCCGACTTCGCAGATGGTCTTCGGTTGCAGGCTGTTTTTCGCCAACATACGCTGGATTTGCTTGACCTTGAACGGGGATTCGTCCGCGTGCCAAAGGGGATTCTTATGCACGTACTCCCCGTCTGCATACATATTTCGACCCAGCACCGTGCCAGAGATCTTTGCCATCCGGGGTCCCTCAACCGAGGCGTGAATTTCTTCAGCGGGCCAGGCTGTATGTCACTTCCTTGCCTGCCACGGAGGCATAGCCAACACAGGCCCGTTCACAACCTTCGCCCTGAACTCGCCACTCACCATGCTCGAAGGTGAGATTCATTTTACTCCGTGCGCGCCACCACGCTGCGACCTCCCGAGGCAAAGGTGTCCAGATATTCCCATGTACCCGGAGTTCGGCTAAATGGTTGAGCAATGCTTTGTACGTGCTCTGCGGCTTAGGCTCCAGGATGTAATCTGGGTGGACAATGACACTAATCAACCCATGGTTAGCCTGGACACAAGCGATCTGTTTTTTCCAAAGTTCGATGGAATAATCACCCAAGATATTGAAGAGTGTGTAGTCCTGCGTACAGGTAAGTGGAAGCTCGACGATCTTTCCGATGAAGTAGGGCATTACCGTGCAGCAGCCACCGTGCTGAGGGTCGAGATGCGCCACGTTGGGAATCGACATGTCATACGAGAACTCGAAGACGTCGTACCAGTCTGCGTTGCGGTAGAGGATGCCGGAGCGAAACCCCTGGGCACCGTATTCTTTGGCGTAATTGTTGATGCGATTCGCCCGGCGCAGGAACTCCTCATGGTCAGCGAATAGACGGCCATCGTGCTTCAGGTCGTGAACATTAACTTCAAAACCGCGGCTTACTATGCTATTCAAGTAACTTTTTGGAACGGGGTATCGGTTCTCCGGCACAATCTGGAAGGAGCTGTGGAATCCGAACGACTCATCCAAGTCCATCAACTGCGGGCTAAAATCCCGGCCGGCAAGTTCCTCCACATCGTGGGTCATGATGGCACAGCATCTAAAGTTATTCGGCCAGAACCAGATGAAGGGCATCTTTTCCAGGCCTTGCGCCCACAATGTCAAGGCCAGCAACTTCTGGTGAATGCGGTCCACGGTGAAGTCCACTGGCCAGGCAGGAAAGCGAACCGTATCCCAGTTTCTCAAATGTATCTTTTGAAAATGACGGCGCACCGAAACCGAGGCGAATGGCCTCAGCATATAGTACAGCTTCCTCAAGATCGCGTTGAAGACGCTGCCCTCCTCGCGAAAGTGACTCGAGTAGCGCTCGCGACGCAAATTTTCAATTATCTCGTTCGCGTCAAATGGAAGACGTATTCCCGGTGCTTCCACCTTCACATGTTCGAGGGCGTCATCCAGTTTCCCCTCGGGATTGCCAGGGGCATCAGTATGCGATAGGCGCCCGTAACAGAAGGTGTTTTGGCCAAGTAGAAAAAAACCGCGTCGTTTGACTGATTGGGCCGCCGGAAGGAATTGCAAAAGATTCGGCGGGCAGCGGTAATAGTCGGCCAGCACCTGATTTGCGGTTTTTACGCCGTCGCCAGTAGCTGAGGCAGTTTTGTAGGGACCAAGTCGGCCTTCAAGCTTTTTGGCCAAATTAACAACTCCATCGTGCAAGGCCTCCCCGACTCCATTTGGGTCAGCACTGTTACTATTAGGTTGCGGGATAAGAATGCCCAAAGTTCTTGCTGAATCTTAGCAACTGCCGACAACCCGCCCCTCGGGCCAATCCGGTCGCTCCACTATTTCTTGCCCCTCATCGAGGAACTGCTCGCCCATCTGCTCCCGCAGGCCTACGTCACCTGCCTGCGCAGCAAGGTCGCCGCACGTCCTGCAGCCGTTCACACACCCGCCACCATGGGTTGAGTCGTCATAATCTCTGCTGCCAGTATGAGTTCCATACGCAAGTCCCGGTGTCGTCCGGACCTTATTCCAATCCACACCGACGACTTGGCCGTTGATCCAGTTGCCCACGCTGGAAACCGGATTCTCGGTGAGGGGAAATCTTGTACTTTAGGTGCCGGGCGGTGCACTCATCATCAAAACCCAATCTGGATCTCCATCGTGGTTGTTGCCGGGTGTGATAAACTCTTGAGTGCCAGAGTTCGGAAACGGCGACCCCGAGATCGCGCTGTAGGCGCCATTCGAGGGATCATACCATTGCGCGGTCACCGGGCCCGAGAATTTGGCAAGGTCCACCGTCAATGTGGACGCAATCGGGCAATACGTCAATGCCAAGCTTCCACTACTGATCCAACTCGTGGTGCAGTAGGTGGCCGTGGTGAGATTCCCATTGGAGCCGTCATAGGTTCCGTACCCGGCGGTGACAATCTCATGTGTCGTGTCCGGGACCAGGTCCCACCAAGCCACGCTGCCGAAGAGTTTGTTGATGTACTGAATCTCCAGTGCGCCGGGAGTGCTCAGGTTGCTCTGCCAGCCCGAGATAAAACCCCAAGTATAGTGGTCTCCATAAATCTGCCCGACCCCGCCAGAAGTGAGAGTCCAATACGCCTGCTCGCGAAGTACATAGGTTCCTGCGACGGCGGGCAACCAGCCCTGGTTGTTTTCTCCCTCGTAATTTGCCTCCGCCAGATATGCCGGAATAGTAGGGGAGCTGGCGTAGGCCTGGAGCACACAGTCATAGGTTTCGTAATACGTGTAGACCCCATCGGCTCCCAGGTAGCTCGCAAGCGCCGTGTCTTGGTTGCTGTAGCTAAAATGGTAGTTCAGCTCGATAGTTTGCAAATGGTTGGAATCGGCGCTGGCGATGCCGGCCATTACTTGCTTGACCAAGTTATTGTCCGTGGATGAGCTACTCCAGGTCTGGAAATCGTTGCCCGAAAACCAGACGATATTCGTGAAGTTCTTATAGCGGTTTCCGAGATAGGCCCCGTAGTTGTAGGCGTTCGTCGCGCCATTTTTTTCCAGGCAGCCCAGCCATCCCCCAGTTTCGATGGGGTCGAGAAGAACCACGAATCCATAGGAAGATGCGAGATTTATCAGGCTGTCCAGCTCGGTGAAGTAGGAGGAATTAGGGGTCGAAAGATCGTAGTTCGACGGCGACGAACCACTAGTGAAGGGCTGTGTGCGATCAAAGGCCGTACCGTTTGAGTTTCCCCCCGTATACGTGGTACAGATCGCGTCGACATCGAGAGCGTTGAAGCCCTCGCTCTGCCGGGCGCTCATGTAAGTCGCCATGTCGGCAGCATCAATCGTGCAAATCATGGCTTGGGGCGAGTCTCCCATGAGTAACCACGGATTATTGTTCTGGTCCACCAGATAGCGACCGTTCGAGCTGGCCTTCACGGGCAGAACAAATGTCCCCCCAGTCCCGCTCAGGCTCACCGCCTGCGGGCTGCCACTGGCATTGTCCGTGATGCTCACCGAGGCCGTGCGGCTCCCGCTGGCGGACGGCGTGAACGTCACGCTAATCGTGCAGTTGCCTCCTGCCGCTACCGAACTGCCGCAGTCGTTGGTCTCAGAAAAGTCCTTGGCATTCGTGCCCGTAACCGTAACGCTGGTGATGCTCAAGGCCCCGTTGCCGGTGTTGCTCAGGGTGATGGTCTGAGGCGTACCAGATGTGCCTACCGTTTGGCTGCCGAAGGTCAGGCTGGTGGGTGAAAGACTTACCACGGGGCCCGTGCCGGTGCCGGAGAGGCTCACCGTCTGCGGGCTGCCACTGGCATTGTCCGTGATGCTCACCGAAGCCGTACGGATCCCCGTCGCGGAAGGTGTGAAGGTCAAGCTCGCAGTACAGTTAGCTCCAGGGGCAACCGAACTTCCACACGTGTTGGTCAGAGAAAAATCGGCGGCATTGGGACCCGTCACCAGGATGCTAGCAATATTCAAAGACGCGTTGCCGCTGTTGGTCACGGAGACGCTCTGAGCCGCACTGGTCGTACCTACGGCCTGGCTGCCAAAGGTAACGCTCGCGGTACTGATTGTGACGCCTGGTGTTGAGACGGGAATAAGCGGGCCTCCCCCTCCTCCACATGAGATGAACAAGAGGGCATAGGCGATGCAGACACCCGCGAAAATCGCGGTGTTCAAGCGTCGTTGTTGAAATGTCCTCGTTCCCATAGGCCAGACTTCGATCTTGACTAGGTTTCCTCACTCAGGGAGCCACTGCTTGTCCCATGCATCACGCAGACCCTTAATGTGAAATGCTCTTTCAGAAAAGGCTCAACCTCTGACAACGCTCCCCACACGGGGAGCGTGGCAGTGCGCCGAGAAGCTGGCTTAGACCGCGGCGGGCGACGTAAGAGTCCCGCTCGGTCCCTCGTGATTATGTCGCCCCTGCCGGGGCTTGAGGAGTATTTCTACTTACCTTTTTCTCCATCCCGCCATGCGGAACTGTGGGCCAGATGATGACGCCCGCCCAAGCAGGCTTTGGAGCCGGCCTGACAGTTAAGTTAGCGCTTATGGGGCTTTGCCCCCGGCCACGTCATCCGCGCCCTTTCAGGGCGCTACGGAAGGAAACTCCTGTTTCCGGCTGAAGCGCAGCAGCAGCCTGGTGCAGAATTCTGAGCGGCGCAGGATCCAGGAAGCGATCCGGCCCCAGAAACTCAGACGCGGGACGATGCGGCGATGGCCGCGTTGGATGGAAGTAATGCGGCCCAGGAGTTCGCGGGAGGAAACCTGCGGATCGTGATGGTCGAGCCTATCCCCCCGGGTGATCCAATAGGCGGCGCCCTGGTGGATTGTCCTCTCGACCACTCGGTGGGCGAACAGGCGCCCTTGCCGGGCAAACAATATGATATCACCTGGAAGCGCCTGGGCAGCACTGCGCCTGGACACGGAGAGGACGTCGCCCGGCCAGACGGCGGGCAGCATGCTGGCGCCGCTGACTCGCAGGCGCAGTCTCCCCGAGGACCGGAGCACCTCCGCCGCCAACTCACATCCCAATGTTTCCCGGGCTGTGCTGCCGCAAGCTGTGACCGCGTCGCTCATGATGTTTTGCGTTCAAAGTGGCACCCAGATTGCGTGACCTGCACCTTGCCACAGGTCAGCGCCCTGGTTTCAAAGACCTGCTCATAGCGCACCGCCGGCTTCTGGTAGGGCCGCTTGGCGGAACACCCCGCCTCCACTCTATGCGGTAGCCGATTGGTCGGTTCTGATTGGCTCATTGCAACCTTGTTTCTCTTGGTTTGGACAGGTGACCCAGGCGGCGGATCGCGAAGTTTGGATCAGGCCATCCTCCTGAACTCCTGCGGGTACCTTGAACCTAAGCGCAGGGGGAGTTGTTCAATGCTCCCGTTCCACAGGTCCTCACCCTCATTGTAGGGCCGATTGCGAGAGCTGCGCGGCATAAATAGTTTTTGTACCACCGCTCGCGCATGCGCTGCTGGTATATGTGCCACTAGTGGGACCACCTGCCTCATTGCCGGCTAGATCTATGAAATAAACCTGGGAACCGCCTGTGCTGGTAGCGGAGTTGTCGATCGCAATCCCACCCGTCGCCCAACAGCCAGTTTTTAAGGAAGTAGGAACAGCCACAAGGGATGCGACGGCGGTGAGCATGGGTGACGTTGGCGTGGTGATATCATAATCTAAAACGCAGCCGAGCCCATACTCGCCACAATCGCTAAGCGTCGAACCGTAGACGCTGAAGAAAAGATAGTCTTTCCCGCCGGTGACACTACACCCGCTCGTACCGTTGTTGCAGAACTCGGTAACGGGCGAAGGATATGCATAGTCGGTTGTGCTGAGGCCGATAACGGCTGCAGCGGGAGTAGTCCCCATGACATTGGAAGCGATGGGTATCCGGTACAGTATCGCTCCGCCCGCCGTGCCGGTGTTTCCTACTACCCAGAGGTTCCCTGAGGGGCTCGAAGGCGTCGCCGACACGAAGTACGCGTTGTCGAAGGTACCGTTGTAAAGGTAAAATCCAGTGCCGCCTGCCCCCACTTCTGTGCCGTAATCTCCGCTCCCGTTGCCGTAACTGGTGCCGGAACCACTGAAACTGGCGCTGAATTGAAACACAGCGTTGGAGGCAGAACTATCGGTATTTGTGGTGACAAAGACGTAGACCGTCTCCGCAGAGGGATCGACCAGGGGGCCATCGATAATAACATCCCCCAGGCTGGCCGAATAGGCGTTTATTTTCCCGGAGGTTGTGGTCGGAGTTCCCGTCCCCGTGCCCACGGCATAAAGGACAGCATCCGTGTTGCCCACAAAGACGTAGCCAGAGGCGGGATCGTAGACAGGGGACGTGGCTTTGTAAGTAGCGTGCAGCGTCACGGGCCAAGCGTTCGTGCCAGTCGTGACAGTCTCGGCTGGCGTTCCAATAAAGACCCCCGTGAACTGGTGGAGGTTGCCGCTGTCGTCGCCCACATAAAGGGCATCATCGCTGCCGTAATCGTAAAAGGGCGCCGAATAAGTGTCGTTGGGTGAACCAGATGATCCACCATCAAGAGCCAGGGTGGTAAAGCAAGGGGCGGTGCAACTCCGGTAATTCGCGGGGGATACGAAGCCGGTGGTGGTGCCACTGAATCCAGCAACGGTTATGGTAACCGTCCCCGCACTCTCTGTCGTGGTTGCCTCTCCCGAAAGGGTGATCTCACTAGCGCTGTCTACCGCCGTGATTACCTGGGTGCCGGTAAAGCCTGTCACGGTAACGGCTGCCCCTAGGTCCTCATCAGCAGTGAAGTCTACGCTCGCACCCGTACAGGATACCGTCGGTGAGCCGCTGGTAGTACTGCAGCCCCCGGTTGCGCCGGAGCCGCTATACGTTTGGGTTGTCGAAGTGTACGATGTGGGGCTGCTAGCGCTGACTGAGGAGCCTTGGGCCGATTTCAGGACAACCAAGCTTGCCACAGTGCCAGTAACCTGAATGAACGCCACCTGCACGCCGTCTGAGTAAAGGATTGGAGAAGTTGAAACCGTGCCGCCGTTAGTGTTATAGGCCCAATAGACCGTCGGAGCAGAGTCGCACGCAGGACTTGTCCCTATATAAATATTGTTAAAGGCGACGATGCTTGCTGCGCTCGCCGAGCCCGCCGTACCTGTTGGGTAAACAACAAAATCGGAGCAACTGGCGGTGATGAGGCTCGTCCCATACTTGGCAGAGTAGGTGTTCGGTTGGATCGTGCCGGTTAGTATCGGCTCGTACCATTTCCCCTCCAGGCCCGCGGGCCTCACGGGCCTGCGCTTTGGTCTCAACGGACCGATCGGTCCTCGTCCTCCGCGGAACTGCCCGAGTCCGCCGATTGCAAGATCTTCGGGTTCCACCATGCCAGATGGCGAAACAGCGTCCTCGGGGTGCCGCTTCATCTGCTGCACGATGAAACGGGTATCGTAGCGGATCGTAAGCCACTTGGCGTACGCCGCGGGGTCCTTCGCCACCTGCTCGTAGGTACCAGGGTTGGAGAAAACCAGGTGGTGGAAACTCCAATCGTCCACTATCCCGACGCGATGCTGCGAGGCAGGTTTCACGGTAAGCTTCGAGGCGGGTTGCCCGGTAATCAAAACAGTAATACCGATGATCGCGGCGAAAGCCGCGCCGACGATTGCTAACTTGCAAAAAGTGTGGCGCATCGTTTGTTCCTCCCCCCTAATGTTGCGGGCGCCTTGCGTTGTTCCTCCCCCTGTGCCTGTGATGTGCCCTTGCTACGCCGCCTCCGCTAACCTAACCAAAGACGGCGGTACACCCCTCATACTTGATTGGAGTGAGCAACGGCGATTCCCCCTCGAGCACGATAGTCAAGAATACCATGGTCCCGGCCGACGCGCCGCAATTTCTTTGTTGCGGGCGATGTAAAACGAGCTCATACGATCAACTCCCATCCGCGCGCATCCGGAGTGAACACCAGCCGGCGGACCGGAACACCCCTCACTATACCGCAAACGGTCTGGAAAATCACCCGTACCAGTTCCTCGTCCCGGGCCAAGAAGAGGATGTTCTGGAGCAGCTCCCGGGCGGCTTCGGCTTAGCAGTTGGGTTCGATCCGGTTCTCCTGGCCTTGGGCAAGAGGGCAGAGGGCGGCTACGGGGGTGCGCAGGTTTTCGCCCACCCGCGACAAGTCGCCCGCGAACGGCCTACCGAAGGGCTCGTAACCTGTTTCGCGAGGACACACGTAGGAGATTTCATCCGTGAGCAGGTGGCATTCCCAGGGCTCACACGCTTCTGCTTCATGTTCTTGTATGTTCACTTCTTTTCCAGCAGAAGAGCCCAGTCATTGCCGTCAGGCGTGGGAGGTGAACTCCAAACTGGTCCCTTGGCAGGTGGAAGGCTGATCCTCTCGCCGGTTGAAGGGTTAAACCGCGTACCGCTGTAAGGACCGCCCTGAAGCCGGATGGTCACCCTGCCCCCATGCGGCAGGTAGACCGCATAGATCTCCCCAGGCTTGGCAAGACAATAGTTGCCATTGTTAACCAATTCGTCGTGAGGCTCAGTTTTCCACCATTCGAAGCCTGCAAAAAAATCGACCATGTGCGCGTATCCTTGAAGCATGGTCATGGTGGCGTCGCCACGACCGTTCATCCAACCCCCACCCGTATCCGGCCATACGTTCGTTCCGCGCCGTGCCGTTTCCCCTGTGGTTTGGTAGCCGCCGGCCATGACGATGTCCCAAGCTGTCCGGCGCAAAGTGTCAGCGGACTCTGATCCAAGCCCCTTGGACCACAGCGGGTAGTGGTCTTCGTAGCCGTATTCCTCGTTGGTCTGCGGAATAATTCGTCCAAGCTGCCCCTGCTGTTTTCGCTGGGCCAGCATGAAGGCATGCTGCATTCTCGACCACTCCTGAAACGACGTGAAGTCGAACCAGTCGGAAGTGCGATCCTGATGCGCATTGTCCACGGGATGGCTGGTAGCCAGATGCCGGTAGGGGTCCCACTCCTTGATCAGCCTTCCAGTGGCGTGTGTCCATCGCTCGTCCCGGTAGCTATCGAGATCGTCGCCGAGGTCCCAGGTAATATTTGAAAGGGCGCCAAAGCGCGCAATGGCATATTGGATGAATCGATGCTCATCCGCACTCCCCGGCGCGGGGTGAACGCGGCTGTCGTTCATGTCCAGGACAAGCGAAAAGATCACATCCCGGTCTCGCGCAAAGCGAAGTGCCCGGTCGAACTTCTGCCAATAGGACACTTGAAAACGACTATAGTCGAAGCCCGGATGATAGATGTCCTCGGCCAGACCAAGGTCAGCGAGGGAGTCAAACAAGCCGCGGCCAAGACCCATGCCGAGGCGCTGGCCGAGATGCCCAAAATGGCGAAGAAAACGCAGCCCCTCACCTGCGGGCCAAGGCGTAATGAAGACCGTCCAGTTAGGACCAACCATGACGGGCTCGCCGTAGAACTGATTTGTCCGACCCGCAACTGTGACCCGGAGGCGGTTGATTTTCAAGTCGTGAAGGCGCTCAATGCTGGCCTGGATAACCTTATCATCAGACCACCCCATGAGCCAATACGCTGTCGTGCCATTGAAAAAGTAGTGCTCCCCTGTACCCTCCCATATGAAATGCCACCGGTGCTGCGGATCAACACGGATCGGGCCGCGGCGATGTGCATTAATTGCGCGGAATGTGCCCATCGAGCTGCGGCGTCGGTTCCCTTGGCGATATTCGACAGAGTACTTGTAGTCCCCCTGTGCTGGGGGCATGAAGCGTATCCGGAAAACGCTCCCGTCCTCGGAGTCACAGAACCCGCGTACCTGCCATCTTTTGCTTCCGTCCGCTGACTCGAACCATCCGTCGAGTGCTGCGTCTGTAAAAGGGTTCCGGGCGTGGGGCCAGGAGACGTTCGCCGCCACTTCCACAACGTCGTAAGCCTCGACGGTAGGGGCGGACTGGGAAAACAAGATGCGTAAAGGCTCGGGGGCAGCACACCCGCCTAGCACAACACAAGAGCACAAGAGTGCAAGAAACCCGGAATAAGACAAGCGGCTGAATCGCAGGCCATAGGTCGCATCCCGAAACGGCAACAACGGCGGGAGATCGACGTACCTCCAACCTTGACGATCATGCTCTGCTCGCAACCAGTTCATGAATTCTAGACCGTGCCTCAATCAGGATCTCTTCGACTTCGGTCGCGTTTGACACTACCTCGGCGCTGTTGAGCAGCTACGCCCGACTCCGGTGGATGATTCCATCGGCCGGTTGACTCGATGGATCGCAGCACGTATCCCTCGGCGTCGATATGGAGGACGGTGGTAGAATCCGAGAAGACTGTTTCTTTCTTGTCGGTATGACGCACAAACACTAACGTGCAATCAAAAGACAACCTTGAATCCGAATTGAATCTGCCTCGAGGTTGTGGTCGTGGATGTGATGAGCCCCGCCGAAGAGCTGAATGCGCCATTTGAAAAAACAATCGGATTTGGTGTGGCGAAGTTTGCTCGATTCAAAACGTTGAAGAATTCCGCCCTGAATTGCAGCTTGCTCCTCTCGCATACGACAGTATCCTTGGAGAGGGATACATCCAGGGTGGCCAAGCCCGGCCCGGTTAATGTTCCTCGACCCAGATTCCCATACGTACCCGGCGCAGGCAGGATGAATGCACTAGGATTGAACCATTGGTCTGGGCTTTGAAGCAGGACGGGCCCGCTGAAGGACGGATACACGGACGGCCGGTCAGGGTTTCTTGTATCTCCATCTCCGGAGCTGTTTGAGCCTATCTGGGGTGTGAATGGGAAACCGCTCAGCAACGCAGCGATTCCATTGATCTCCCATCCGCCGATCAGCCTGTTTTCGAACCCACCCCCGCTGCTCCGCCAGTGCTTGCCGTCGCCGAACGGTAATTCGTAGTGAGCAGAAATGCTCACTTGGCTGGTTATGTTCAAGGCCGACGGCCCCCAGTCCCTTCGAAGATCGTTCCGGTCCAATACCATTTGTGCCTGATTGTTAGCTTGGGCGCCGGTCAGTCCCGAATTCACGTCCAGGTTTTTCGACCAGGTGTAATTGGCCCTAAATTGCAGACCCTGGCTCAGGCGCCGGATCATGTCTACCTGCAGCGCATTGTAACTGCTATTGCCCTCCGAATACCAAAAGAAACCACCGGATAGGTAGGGATTCGGACGGGTCCCCACAGGGATGTACTGGGCGCCCTGCGCCACAGGACCTTTCGCAACGCCGATGCCGCCGGCCTGGCAGCCGTTCGGATTGGAACAAATCTGCGCCGGGATAGTATTAGGATCGATGCTCAAGAGGCCGTGATACCCAAACGACCCAGCATAGGCGACGCGAAGAGCGGTGTTCGGCCTGATCCGCTGCTCGACAGTGAAATTCCACTCCTGAACCGTCGGGGTTTTCGCATTGGCTTGCACTCCCTGCGGCGCATAGATGCTACAGGGCTGTGGAACGTTGGGGCCGCAGGAGGGCCGTTTCGGTGCGCTAGGGAGGATCGGGAGGAACGAAAGTAAAGGAACGTTTGAAAACGAAATTGCACCGTTATAGGGTGGGAGCGAATTCAGCAGAAAGCTGAGATTGTCAATCAACGAATAGTAGGTGCCGAATCCAGCGCGGATTGCAGTCTTCCCTTTTCCCAACGGGTCCCATGCAAGAGCGACCCGGGGGCTGAGTAGCCAGTGTGCGTTGTTCTCCGTGAAGGCGGAACCTCCCACATGGGTATCCGTCAAGAGAATCCCGCTCGCGTCGGTGATGAAGTTAGCGGCCCTTCCGGCGACCTCATTCCAACCCGTTGTAAATTCGTGTCGGATACCCGCCTGGACTGTGAGATTAGGCAGTATTTTTATCGCGTCCTGGAAGTACCACGCGGAGAGCAGACTTCTCCAGCCCAGCTCAGTCGGGTTGGGAACGACCTGAAAGCTGCTCACGGTTCCCTGTAGGAGCGTCTCCAAGCTAGCAAAGCTGGCTTGCCCCAACTGGCGCGAAGCTGTGTCCTCATTGTCCTGAAGTGGCTGAACCCAGATCCCGAAGCTGATCTGATGAATTCCCTTGCTGATTTGTACATCGTCTGCGTAAGTCAGGAGGTTTCTGCGATTCCAAACGTTGGCAGCGTTGTTCGAGCCCGCGGAGGTAATCACCCCAGCGCCGGTTGTAGTAAGGCCACCCCCGACGACGATCCCTCCGGGGCTGCGTCCGGAAACAAAGGAGAGGCTGGGCGGAAAGGAGGCCAGGGAAAGCGAATCATAATTAAACCTGGCACGGGAAAACCCGGCACGGAAGGTGTTGAGCACATGCGGCGAGAAGAGATGCGTCTCCTGCAAGCTGGCCACTTGATTGCGAAGTGTCAGGGCCGATCCGAACAATGGGTCGGCTAACGGCACGAGGCTCCCGCCATCGTCCACTGTGTATGCTGCCGAAAGAGAGTCTCGGTCGCGGATGGTGTAGTCCGTCCGGAGGGTGCTGAAGTCCTCTCGAACAGTCTGCTTGGGATTGTTGTACGCAAGCGCCGTCCCACTCGGCAGCCCGTTCACGAATAACTCCGGACCGTTGGGCTGGGGCCAGAAAGACATGTAAGGTAGCATCGCCATATTCAGTTTGGGGACCTGAGCGTATACGCCCGAAGCATTGGGCAACAAGCCTTGACGAGCCTCTTGGTCGGGAACAATGCTCACATTACTGACCGCCAGGTTCTGCCGGAATCCTTCGTAGTTGCCAAACAGAAATAGTTTGTCTTTCCTTAGGGGTCCCCCCAGTGCACCCCCGAACTGATTTCTCCGAAATGGCGGAACAAACGACCGGTCGAAGAAGTTACGTGCGTCTAGGGCGCTGTTTCGGAGGAACTCAAAAACGGATCCGTGAAGAGCATTGGTCCCGGATTGGGTTACGATGGCGACCTGCGCTCCGGCGCGCTTTCCGTACTCTGCGGAGTAAGTGTCCGTGAGGACGTTGAATTCCCGGACGGCGTCGATCCCGAGTAGTTCCCCGCTAGCTCCGCCGGGCGTTATAGCGAGTTGGCTCGTGCCGGTGTACTCAATGCCGTTCAACAGGAAGAGGTTCTCCGAAGTCCTGCGCCCCGCCACGGAGAAGGTGTTCCCATTGCTCGTGATGGTTTCAGGGCTTTTCATCGAGCTGTAATTGACAGCCCCCGGGTTGAGGGTGATCAGGTTGTCGAAGCTGCGGCCGTTGAGCGGCAGGT
>Ga0187888_1001614_pt1 | contig 20966 bp, 19 predicted proteins | sample June2016WEW_7_40_FD_132987 | JGI IMG/M metagenome (GOLD analysis project Ga0187888, IMG submission 132987) | Peatland microbial communities from SPRUCE experiment site at the Marcell Experimental Forest, Minnesota, USA - June2016WEW_7_40 | ecosystem: Environmental > Terrestrial > Soil > Wetlands... | reverse complement strand
CATTGGCTGGCCATCGGAGTAGTTCTGCAATCCTTGAGCACGTAACGGCGTGGGGCTCTTACGTGCTGCGTCTTCTACAAACCAACTGAACATTGCGGCAACGGTGACACGTCCGAATCTGATGAGCACGATGACCCTGCCTCTGTCTGCGCTGCGCACCCGCACCCGTTCCCTGCTCCGCGACTACGCCGAACTGACCAAGCTGCGCGTCACCACCCTGATCGTGATGACGGCGTGGTGCGGCTACTTCTTCGCCGCCCACCAGGCCGGCGTTTCCTGGATTAGCTGGCGGCTATTGCATGCTTTGCTCGGGATCGGACTGGTCTCGAGCGGCACCGCGGCCCTGAATGAAGTCATGGAACACGAGGTCGACGCTCGCATGCGGCGCACCGCCCGGCGCCCGCTGCCCACCGGCCGCATGAGCCGGCGGCATGCCACCGTGGTGGGCCTGCTGGCGGCCGTCGGAGGCTCGATTTATCTGGCGGTGTTCACTAATCCGCTGACCGGACTGCTGACTCTGCTGACTTCGGTCGTCTACCTTGCCGCCTACACGCCGCTGAAGCGCGTCTCGCCGATTTGCACCTTCGTGGGAGCTTTTCCAGGAGCGATGCCGGGGGTTCTGGGCTGGACCGCCGTCCGCGGCAAAATGGAATGGGGCACGCTGGTCCTGTTCGCCATTCTTTTCGTCTGGCAGTTCCCGCACTTCTTTTCCATCGCCTGGCTGTACCGCGAGGACTACGCGCGGGGCGGAGTCCGCATGCTGCCGGTGGTGGAAGAAGATGGCCGCTCGACCGCCCGCCGCATCCTGGCGTATTCGCTGGCGCTGATTCCCATCAGCGTTTTGCCCAGTTTGCTGGGCATGGCCGGCAGAATCTACCTGGTGGGCGCGATCGTTCTCGGTTTCTCGCTCCTGTATTTCGGGATTCGCCTGGCGTTTCTGAATCTGCCACTGGCCAGCGCCCCCTCGAAAATGCGCGCCCGTCACGTGCTGCAGGCGACGGTGATTTACCTCCCTCTGCTGTTCGCCCTGATGATGAGCAACTCCCTGCGGCCATGAGCCAGGGCATACGCGATTCTGTGGGATGAATCTGATCCTGAAACTCAGGCCCCTGCGAGGAACGAGGAACAATGTCTGCTGCCAAGGAAGATGATTTCGCCAGCCGCGCCGCCACTTATTTCGTGTTTATCTTTCTCGTGGCGGCGATCATTGAGACGCTGCTAGCCAGCCTCGGCGGATAGCTCTCCGCTAAAGCACAAGGAATCAGCGACGGGCCAGCCCTTGCGAGCGACCTGGCATCGGGCGACCGTCTTAAACCCAGGCCGGCGAACCCCCGGCGCCTGCCACGGATCGCGTTCGGCCTGTGGACGGACGTAGCGCTGGCATTCGCACTTCAGATCTTTATGTATATCCGCTTCCTATACAAGGGCCACAAGATCACTCCGCAGGCGGCCAGGAAAGCAACGGAGTAGATTAGCGAGGCGTTCGCCGGACTCGCCAGAGGCGCCAACCAGCGCTCGTAGACGAAGTCCTGGAAGGTCATCGAACTCCCGTCAGCCAAGTGAAGCATCAGGCGTTCCAAGCCTGTTCCCCCGACTTCGGAGAGGATGTAGGCGGCAATCGCATTCACACCAAACACCTCGACAGGGATGGTCCAGCGTCCACGCCATTGTTTGATATCGAGCACCCAGTAGCACAGGGCGAGCAGGACCAGCGCGAAGCCGCAATGCAACAGGACGTAGGAACTGGTCCACAACTTCTTGTTGATCGGGAACCAGATGTTGAAGATTTCGCCGAAAACGACGCCAATGACACCGAAGACGACCATCCCTGCTGCCTTGCGTGCGGCACTAACGCTGGAACGGAGCCACTCCCCGGTCAAGACCCCAATCAGGGTTGTGCCAATCGCCGGAATCGTACTGAGTGAGCCTTCGGAATCGAAGGGTTGGTGGTGCATATGCGCGGAGTAGAGTGCACGGTCAAGCCAACCGGAGAGATTCCCGGCGGGGTCGAGCAGAGGAACATCCCGCGTGGGCACACCATAACCTGGAACGGGGACAAACCGCATGAGCACCCAGTATCCAACCAAGCAAGCCGCCACCGCCGCAATCCGGCCGCGCGTGCTGCACCACATCATGATGATGGAGGCGATCACGTAACAGATTGCGATGCGCTGCATCACGCCAACCAGGCGCAAGGTGGCGAAATGATAGTGGTTGGGCCAGGCCGGATAACCATTCAGAAACAGTCCGATGGCGAACAGGATCGCCCCTCGCCGAAGGACGTGGAGCAAGAGACGCGGGCGCGACTCACCGCGTTTCCGGCGTGAGGCAAAGGAGTAAACCATCGAAACGCCCACCGCAAAAAGGAAGAATGGAAAGATCAGGTCCGTTGGCGTCCAGCCATTCCATTCCGCATGTTTCAGAGGAGCGTAAGCTTGGTCGCCACTTCCTCCCGGGTTATTGACGATGATCATGCCCATGATGGCGAGGCCGCGAAAAAAATCGAGAGATTCCACTCGTCCGCTGGGCAACCGTGGTCCGTCGGTAGAAGAAGGTGCTTTCATTGTGGGTGTAACCTTTAGCTACTGCCTAAACGGTTCGTCTACCAGAAGCAGGCGTTGGAAAGTCACCGGGCTTTCCGGGTCGACCCGAAACAGCGCGTCTCGCTTCGATGTGAAAACAATCTGCGGCACATCTTCGCCGAGCGGCTCCTGGGATGGAAACGTCTTCTGCGCTCCAAAACTCAGGGCGATCTCTTGCCCCGAGCTGAATTTTTGATCTTCGAAGAAAGAGATGGGGATGGCGATGTCGCCGGAGAAACCCTTCGGCGTTTTCCTCCACTCTGTCTTAATCTCCTGGTTGTAGTCGTGCAGATGTGGCCGTGGCGGGAGAAAATCTTCCTCGCAATACACGCTCGGCTTGACGTCGTCGAAGTTGCCCGGACTCAGATACAAGTTATAAGCGCCCGTCGGTCTGCCGTGCCTGGCGCCTCGGGGGGGCTCTGCGTCGAAGATGAGGCGGACAGCGTCTCCGTTCTGGACTTCCCTTCCCCAAAAGGGTTGGTAAAGATCCGGGTCGGTGACATCGACTCCGAAATAGAGATTCTCCTCGTCCCAGCGCAGCGCGACGCGGGCAGAAAATTGTGCCGGCCCCTTCCACAATTTCTCGCCGTCTTCAATTTGGCCCGCTTGACTTAGGTCGTAAAGCGGCCCCGATTGCCACTTCGAAAAATCGCCATCAAGCACCGGCCTTGTGCGCACTCTGGATGCCTTGAGCACATCTTGCTCGCGATTCCATTGGATCCTGCCGTCGGGCAGATGCTCAAATGAAGCGTCCGCCAGGACTCGCTTAAGCTGGTCGCGAAGCATATCCGGGATGGGAGAAATTTCCAACGCCAGCTTTTCGAACGCCGGCTTTTCTTTCAACGTCGCAATTACCGAACTCAGCTGCGAAATCTGCGATTCGATCAGCGGGATGTCAATGGGAGACTTCCGCTCTTCAAAGATCTCGCCGAACGCCGGCCTCTTCCCCGCATCATCGCGATAAATTTTCAGCAGAGGCTTTAGGAATTCGGGGCCGTCTTTGCCGTACTGAGTGACAATGGCGTGCGTCTGCGATCTCGCAGGATCGTAGGCCGCGGGATTCCAGAGGTAGTCGGCGACTGTCTGCAGCGGAATGAAGGCTGCATGAGCTTGGTACATCGGATTTGAGAACAAGCCCTGCACCGCGGCGGGAAGGCCGGTGTCGCGGCCGCGCACCGGATCGAGGATCAGCAGCCACGGACGGCCGTCGTTCCCGGGAAAATTGTCCCAGATCAGCGGATGCCGCCGCAGGTAGCTACCCCATTCCTTAGCCTGGGCTACGCTGATTTCGTCCGAGCCAACTTGAGGGCCGGTCCAATCAAGCGGAATCTCGGGATTCACGCCAGATCCCAGGTCCGTGATGTAGTCGCGATTCCCCCATTCGTTGGTGTAGGTCGTGGGGCAAACCATCAGGCGATTGTTTGGGGAAAGAGATTTGAGGTAGAGGTACAGCTTGTTGATGAGGTAAATGTGTGCCTGGGAAAGCGTCTTGAACCGCGCTTTATCCTCGGGATGAATGAGGTCCTGCGGAACGTCGTCCAGAAAGAGCGCAAAACTCGATATTCCCAACGCGTGTACGCTTTTGAGTTTCTCTGCCAGAGTTTGAAACTCAGCCTCGCTCGAATACACCATCGAAAGGCCAGGACTGATGGCGAAGCTGAAGTCTACGAAATTGTCGCGTGCCGCTTCAGCCAGCGTACCCAGCTGTTTCATATCTTCTGGCGGATAAGGTTCGCGCCAGAGTCTGCGGTGGTACGGGTCGTCCTTGGGCCCGTAGTAATAAACGTTCATCCCATGCTGGCCCTCAAAACGCAGCATGTCGAGTCGTTCCGCGTATGTCCACGGCGTGCCGTAAAAACCCTCTACGACACCCCGAATCGGAAACGACGGATAGTCGGCTAGGGTCACTTCCGTGTCGCTCCGTCTTTGAATAGCCTGCGGACCAGGGATGAGTTCTGTGAGGCTGGAGGGTGCGGTCACCAGAATATCGGGGACGCGCAACAGTCCGTTGTGCAGTCCCGTGGCAGACATCGCCTCCAGCCGGATCACTTCAGGCACAAGAGCCGGAGAATAGGAAATCTTCAGAACATATCCCTCCGTCGCCAGCTCCGGCGTCACCGCGACGGCGGATGCAGCCGCCATTTCCTTGAGTTTCAGAAGAAACGAATCTGCGCTGCGGTGTTCATCGATTTCGAAGATCAGCCCGCCTTCGCTCGCGCCGCGGGCACCGATGTTCCCGAGCTCATGCGTGAACTGAATGGAGGCGTGGTTCTCGGAGGCAAGATCTCTCAGTTCGCGCTGTATCCGGACATCGGTCTCCCCGGCCGAGACAATCGTCCAGACCGGATTCCGGCTCTGCCCGCTGGATGCGAACGATGTGCTGAGACCGACGGCAATGACTGCAAGAAAACCGCAAACAAGAAGGACAGCGCGGCGTCTCGCCGGTTCTTTCTCGGGGTTCATTTGATTAGAAGCTGATCTTCGCTCCAAGCTGCAGCTGCCGGCTGGTATTGGCGTAGCTGATCTGACCAAACCCGCTGTTCTCAAGATCGGCCTCGGGGAAACCGATGTTCGGATGATTGAACACGTCGGAGGCCGTGCAGTTGAACTGCAGCTTCATCCCTTCATGCAGCGCATCCAGAGAGAAGTCCTTGAGCAGCGACACATCGAATGTCCGCCAGTTCGGCCCGTTCAGAATATCCCTGCCGGTGTTGCCGAATGTGTTGGCAGGCGGCGTCGCGAACGCCGAAGTGTTGAACCAGCAGTTGATCGTTCCGACTGGCACGCCACCCGGGCACGTGCCGCTGGCCGGATTACCGACCAGGTTCGGGCGCCACGTTCCCGACATCGCTCCATCGTTGTTGGTGCTGATGATCGGGCTGAAGGGCAAGCCGCCGCGAACCTGGAAGATGGAGGATAGCTGCCAGCCGCCCACGAGGGCGTTCACCAGTCCTCCTTGTTGCAGAAATCGCTTTCCTCTTCCGAACGGAAGATGGTAGACAAGATTTCCGTTGAACATGTTCCGGATGTCGGTTGCCGCACGGCCATAGTTTCCCGCCGGGTCATCGGCATTCTGATATTGCACCCGGTCGGCCGAGCCGGCGCCGCCCCAGCCCTGGCTGGTCAGCGTGTCCAGCGCCTTGGCCCAGCTGTAATTGGCCTGGATGGTGAAATCCTGCGACAGTTGCTTTTTGACGATTACCTGCAGAGCGTTGTAGTTGGACCAACCGTCGAAATACGCGGCCATGACTTGCAGGAACAGTGGATAAGGACGCGCGCTCTGGCCCTGCCCAAGTTTGTCCGGAGGAACCTGGTTCACATCCCGCGAATATTGCAGGTTGACGCCCCGGTTGCCGGCATACCCGACGTCGAGCACGAACCCGCCCTTCAATTCATGCTGCACGTCGAAGTGGAACTGCTCGGTATATGGAATTGCCGAGTTATAAAACGAATAGTTGACACTCGTCCCGTTCAGAAGGTCTGGGGTGCGGGTGGCATCGGTTGGGTAGATCACGGAACCCGGCGGTGGTCCAGCCGAAAGCTGGAAGACAGGAGTGGAAGTGTTGTACAGCGCGCCGGCTGGAGACCAGCCCTGCCCCCAAGCTTGTGCCGGTGCAGTGATGTTCTGCCCAGCGATGATGTTATAGATTCCGAAGCCGCCACGAACCGACCACTCCTTCCCCGGCGCCCAGGCAAACCCTAACCGGGGCGAAAAGATATTGAACTTGGTCTCGGTCAAGGCCCGGTGTCCATTTTGCCCGGCGTACCACAGCCCGCCCAACATCGGTGTTGGGGGACTATCCTGACTGTCGGGATTCCAGACGTTTGGCTCGAATGATGAGAGCTCGTTGTGAATCTCATTCCACCCACTCTGGATCACATACCTCAAGCCCAGCGTCAGCGTCAGGTTAGGCTTGACTTTGTATTCATCCTGGGCAAAAGCTTGCGCGGTGTACATGCGCCCACCGGTTTCGGGATTAATGGAGACGCCCCACCAGTCCGGCGCACCCAGCAGGAAATCAGCGTATCCCTCACCCTCACTCGGGGGACTATTCAGGGCTTGGTCGGCTGGGTTCTGGGTGAAGACACCGCTGAAGTCGAAAGCCCCGGCCGTCGCTGTTCCCCAGCCTGTGTTGACCCACCAGCGGTCGAATTCTCCGCCGAACTTGAGGATGTGTTTTCCTTTGACCCAGGTGAGGACCTCGGAAGGAACAAAGGTAGTTTCCGCATCGATCGCAGGGGGAAATGGCGTGTAGCCAATCGAGGTGCTGAGCGGACCCTCCATCGAAATCGAGGGGAACATATCGTTGGGTGCGCCGATCAATCCCAGTTTGGCCGGCCATCCCTGTCCCTGGTTATTGACAGTCGCGACTCCGTGCTCGCGGCTGAGAGAAAACCGGAACTCGCTCACCAGATTCGGAGTGACGGTCCAGACATCGGTAAGCTGCCCCTGCGGCTCGGTTCCGCTCCAGGCTCCGCAGTTGATCGCGCAGTTCGGATCGTTCAAGGGAGTGTTGAACTGCGCGATCAGCAGCGATCCTGTCAGCCGGTTCTTGCTCGTGATGTCGTAATCGATCTTGGCGTTGGTCCAGGTATTGGTATTCGGCGACGACAGGTTGGTGTAGTAGTTGTTGTAAAGACCGTTAGCCGGCAGGTTGGGCACAGGAAAGTACTTCTGCACCGCCAGTGCCACCGAGTCAAAACGAGCCGGCGGAATGATGTCCCCGGTAAAAGGCATCCGGCAGACAAGTGTGGTGCCGCTGGGTGTGTAGGTTGTTGCCGGGTCAAAAATCTGGCCGATTATTGCCTGCTGTCCCGTGCATGGATCGATAATCGGGTTCCCACTGCCGTCCACAGCTGGCCCGCCCAGCAGCGCGGAAAAATTGCCACTGGTAAAACCATTTGGCCCCGTCGTTGGATACGTCACGTAAGTAGGCGCAAATGTGTTGCTGGGGTTCCTCTGATAGCCGAAAAAGAAGAACGCCTTGTTCTTCTTGATCGGGCCTCCGATGTCGAATCCATATTCATTCCAGCGTATCGGCGGCTTGGTCTGCGCGAATTTGTTCAGTGCGTCGAAGAAGTCATTTTCAATGTATTCGTAGACGGTGCCATGGAAACTGTTGGTTCCGCTCTTGGTGATCACGTTGAAAACCGAGAAGCCGCTGCCATGCTCGGCGCCGAAGTTGGAAGTGTTTATGCTGACCTCTTCAATCGACTCCATGGGCGGGACAAGGCTGTCGGGATTGGAAGACTGCCCCAACATCGCGATTCCGCCATCGATCTGCCAATTGGAGAAGTATCCCGCCTGCCCGTTGACCCCGACGCCCTGACCGGTAGAACTTTCTCCCCCACCTGGATTTACCCCCGGCACCGAGGCCAGGAGGTCCATCCAACTGCGATTGATGCTGGGGGCGTCAGCAATCAGGTTCGCGGTGAATCGGCTGTTGAGGTCGGTCGTCTCAGTTTCCAGGTCCGGCTGGGTCGCCGTGACCGTGACTTTCTCCGCACTCGTGCCCACCTCGAGAACCGCATTGACCGTGATGGTCTGCACATGCAGCACAACCCCAGCGCGCACCAGAGTCTTGAAACCGTCCTTCGCAAACCGCAGCGAATAGTCGCCAGGCGTAACGTAGGGCGCGTCGTACACGCCGGAAGCGTCCGTGGTGATGGTCTGGACAACTCCGGTGGAAACATTCGTGATGGCGACCGTGACTCCCGGCAGCACTGCTTGAGACTGGTCAGTGACCATTCCCCGAATCTCGCCACTCTGTCTGCTCTGCCCCGGAACCAACCCGCAGAATAAACAGATCAATGAAGCCCCGACTAAAACAAAACGCAACCTCGAGCCGAAGAACGACATGGCCAGCTCTCCTTTGTCCAGATCAATCCGGCGGGCTAGGCGGCATTGGTAGAAAATCTCAAGAATCGCAGCATGAAGACACCTAACCATGTTTATCTTATGGCCCCAGTTCGGCGGGGCAGTCAAGTTCGAAACAGTTCGGTGGAAGTTTGAAACTAGGGATTTCCGCTACTTTCCCTGCAGTCGCCTTTCCATTCGACCCCAGTTTCGCTTCTGTTTCGAACATGCGCAGGCATTTGACAGCCAAGGATTTACGCTAGAATCGGGGGCCTGTTCTTGCGGCAACCCTGTGCTAAGATTCGGGCCTGGAGTAGATTGTGGTGCACTCCCCATATCCGTCGCCGAAGCCCAATCCGGAATCGAGTCGCACGGAGCCGGCGATGCCGGACGCGCTGGTGCGCGAGGAATTGGACCGCGTCCTTGCCAGCCACGAGTTTCAGGCGAGCAAGCTGTGCCAGAGGTTTCTGCGATATGTGGTTGAAAACACCCTGAACCGGAACACCGATAGTCTCAAGGAACGCACCATCGGAATCGAAGTATTCGGCAAGCCACCATCGTATGCTCCCAGCGAAGATGCCGGGGTTCGAGTCAAAGCCGGCGAGGTACGCAAGCGGCTGCGTTCCTACTACTTAAATCGCCCGGCCGAAGTTAAAGTAGTGATTGATCTTCCTCCGGGAACTTACGTCCCCGAATTTCACCCGTTCACAAGTCCTGAACGGCTTGTCCGGGCCAAGTCCTGGCTTCATTCGTGGTTATCTTGGACTGTTCTGGGTACGATTCTCCTGGCCGTCGCGCTAACGGCATCTCTCTGGTTGCGCCGGCATCCTGCGGATGACGTTCTCAATCAGTTCTGGGCGCCTGTGTTTCAGAGCGGCAAAGCCGCTCTTGTATGTACTGTGCCAGTGCCTGTCTACTCCGATATTCGGAATGCTACCAGCGCTCCCCCAAGCCGTGTGGAAGACTTCGTGCAAATCCCGAACCGGTTTGTGGCTGTTAGTGACGTCAACTCCGCAATGCAACTCGCGGATATGTTTTCTCGGATGGGAGAACCGTACAAGCTGCGAATTGGAAATGAAGTCTCATTTCGCGACCTGCGCACAACGCCGGCTGTTCTTGTCGGCTTTTCCTATACCCAGTGGCATGAAATCGGAGAGCATTTTCGTTACTCCATCGATTTGTCTCGCCGACCCTTCGGAGTTTCACAGGACGACACTCTCACCAATTGGACAATCAAAACCCATCCCGACGACCCGGAACTGGATGAAGATTATGCGATTGTGTCGCGCGTTTTCTACCCGGGCACGAATAGCACCATCGTCGAAATCACCGGTATCTCCCATTACGGCACGGAAGCAGCTGCCGACATGGTGACCAACCCGGCGCTTCTCCAGGGGGCGCTCCGCAAGTTGCCGGCGGGATGGCAGCAGAAGAACATCCAGATGGTTCTGCACGTCGACGTGATTTCCGGTTCTCCCTCTGTCCCTACAGTGGTCGCTACTCATGTGTGGTAGTCGTAGCTGAACCGGCGGCTATTTCGGCACCAGAAAGGCTTCGAGCGGAGGCGCTGCTAGAAAACCATGGCAAGGGGAAGCCTACGGCGCCGTGAGGCAAGCAACCGGCCTATCCTGTGTGTTTAGGTAGGGAAACACGGGCCTTGTACTCTTCCTTACCAGAAATTCCGAGGTTCAGACGAAACAGCTTGCCGCCGTTGCAAACCTTCCTCGCATCGTAACCGGGAGGAGCCAGCGGCAATGAATCCGGTTGACCGGCGGAAGTCACAAAGATAAAAGATATCCGAGAATTCGTTTCCCCCAAATGCCATGGAGCTAGTTTGAGACGCGGGAATCAAGACGCGACGTTCCGTCTTTCCTTCGGCGTCGTAACGAACCAGACAACCTCCAAACCACTGCACAGACCAAACGAACCTCGCCGCGTCTACGGCAAGACCATCCGGAATTCCTTCATCGGGCTGGGACACGGACGAATACTGGTAGGCCCGGCAGGAATCGAACCTGCAACCGTCGGATTAGAAATCCGATGCTCTATCCCTTTGAGCTACGGGCCCGCGGGGCTGGCAAGTCTGCTTGCATCCATTGTCGCACAACCAGTCAGACAAGCCAGACTTTGGAACTGGGAGGACAGTGCCAGTCACTGGCTCTCGTTTCGTGGGACAATGCCTGAACTCGACCCACCTCCCTTCACCGCGGCGGCGTCCACCGCAAGCTCGAGACCAGAGCCAGAGATTCCGGGAGCAATGAAGTGCGCGCCTGTGCCGCCCTTCAGCGACAAGAATCGGAAAGTTAGATTCTGGGCAGGGGGCGCTCTTCTGCGTCTGGCGTTGATTCAGAATTCTCAGGTGAGAGTTCTCTACCGGCGAGGCCAGCAGGCTTGCTGCCGAAAACGAGACGCCTCTATAGCGTGCGGGTTTCGTGCCGCAATGCCGGGGCGCAAGCCGAGCGCGAGTCCGCTTGAACTAACGATAAAGATAAGAATTGGTGGGCGCTATAGGATTCGAACCTATGACTTCCACCGTGTGAAGATGGCACTCTACCGCTGAGTTAAGCGCCCAACTCTTTCTATTCAAGCAGTTGCAGCCAAATCCGTCAATCGTCTGGGAACGTTTGGGAACGGAATCGAATTGACCACTCGGTTTTGTGCCTCCCGCTTCGCTGGCGTCACGGCTTGGACGTACCTGTCCATCGTGATGCTTGCGTTCGCGTGCCGCATGAGCGCCTGTGTGGTCGCAACGTCCGCGCCTTGGCTCTTTACCAGCGTCCCATACGTGTGACGCAGCGTATGCCAGCCGAGACGCTTTCCGACACCAGCCCGAATCGCAGCGGGCCGGACATGATCTTCCATGGCGGCGTTAGGCCAGTACGGTTGACTGCCGTTTTTGTCGGGACTGGCGAAGATGTAGTCCGCGTCTTGATTGTACGGACAGCGCCCGCGCCAATTGAGCAGCACGTCAGCGAGTCCCGTGTCTAGCGGCACAGGCTTACGGCTGGCCTCAGTTTTCATCTGGCCGATGTTCTGACGCACGATTCCACGGCTGAGATGAATCTCTCCCGCTGCGAATTCCACGTCTCCCCATTTCAGGCCCAAAAGTTCACTCACGCGCAACCCTGTGGTGACTGCTACATAGACGGCAGTCTTCCAGGGGTCCGCCAATTCTCCGAGCAGCTTTCCGACTTCCTCTGTCGTCAGCACCTCCGGGACTCGCGTCCGCTTGGCTGACTGTCGAACGAGCGTGATCGGATTGCGGTCAAAGAATTCCCAGCGCATTGCGTGATTGTAAAGAGCGTGCATGAGGTTCCGCAGTTTCGCCTTCGTACCATCCGCCAAGGGAAGAGTCCCAAGCCAAGTCTCGACTGCCACGGTGCGAATGTCGGACAGCGAGTGACCGTTCCACTTCGGTTGAATCCACGTCTTGAGATAGCCCGCGTAAACTTCCGCCGTGTATGGCGTCTTGGTCGGCAATTCGTGCTGCGTGTAATGGGTCACCAGTTCCGCCAGAGTGCGCGGTGATCTGGCTTCCCGGTTGATGTTCGCGCGGAACGGTTCGCAAGCCTTCATCACAGCCGACTTGGTTCGGAACTCTTCCACGGTGCCTATTTGCTCCTTGCGGTTGACCTGCCCATCACGGAAGCGAAACACCCAAACGTCCGGGCCAGCTTTCCGCTTCTCACGGAACAGACAACCTTGCTGAAACCGTCTGCTCATTGAATGCTCTCCTTTCGAGGTTGAGCAGGCGGGTTGATCTGGCCCTGTGAATGTAGCACGAGCCAAGCCGAGAGTTCACTGGCACGATAGCGCCAATACTTCCTCACTCGATAGCTTGGAAGTTCCCCACGCCGGGCCATACACTGGACAGTCTTCGGGTGCAGGCCGCCAAGAAATTTAGCGGCCTCTGTATCGTTCAAGAGAGGCTCGAATTGGGGCTGTTCGTTCATGTCCATACAAAGAAAAAGTCCTTTCGCTAGGCAATAAAGTTGCTTCGTGGACCCCGAAGGGGGTTTGCCGGGGGTGGGCAATCCAAGAATTCAGGGTCCCCCTTTTTGGCGAACACACTGCCGATCTGCACGGAGTCTGCCGAGGAATCATCTTCGTCTCGCTGATACCTCTGAGGGGTAACGAACTGGGCTGGGCGTCGGCGTTGCGTGATTCGTTGCACCATGCCGCGAAGTGCCCCTTTTCCGCTGCTCCCCGCCCCTTCCTGGGACGTGAGTCCGGGCCGGGGCTTGGGGGGAATTTTCATTGAAAATAGGAGACTTAACAAATTCTACAGAATTTGCTTGACTGCTAACCCCACTCCGTGGCATGATTTCAGCACTGGAGAGAACCAAAATGAGAGCTTTCGGGTATCTCAGAGTCAGCGGGAAGGGACAGTTGGACGGCGATGGATTTCCCAGACAGCGGGCAGCGATCAAAGCATACGCTGCTGCCCACGGCATTCGAGTGGTCCGCTGGTTTGAGGAGCAAGGCATCTCCGGAACCAAAGACCTCGAAAACCGCCCTGCACTGCAAGAGCTGATGCTCGCTCTGCACTCTAACGGCACGCGGTTGGTCCTCATCGAAAAACTGGATCGGCTTGCCCGCGATTTGATGGTGCAGGAAACGATCATCGGAGATTTGCGCAAGAACGGCTTCGAGATCATCTCGGTTGCGGAGCCGGACCTGTGCAGCGATGATCCTTCGCGCAAACTTGTCCGCCAAGTCTTTGGAGCAATCGCGGAATACGAACGCGCCATGATCGTCCTCAAACTCCGAGCCGCACGCCAGCGCGTCCGCGCCCGCGAAGGCCGCTGTGAAGGTAGAAAACCATTTGGGTCACGCCCCGGCGAAACGGAAACGATTGCGCGAATCCGCGAACTCGCTCGCAAGGGGCTGAACTTTTCAAACATAGCGGACACCCTTAACTCCGAAGAACTACCGACGCGGGCAGGTGGACAGTGGTTCCCCGCCACTGTAAGCCGTGTTCTGGCCCGGATCTGAAATACCCTCAAAGTTCATCCAAAGACGTTCCTTTCGCATCGAAAGCCCTATTTTCGAGAACAAATTTTCCCTCGTTTTGCTGCAAATCGCGTCGAAAGATAACCCCGCGCCAGGCAGTTGGTGACAATTCACCATTCCAAAGGCACTTGTCCTCCCCTTTCGCGAATTTTGTTCTTGACCCATTCGGAAAGCGGACGTTTACGCCGTTGCTTCCGTGGCTCCGGCTCTACGGGGTACGGACTCGGAAGCTTCTCGTCCGCCAGTTGGTCAATCAGCGCGATGTTGCGCCCCAGAACCTTGATAGACCCACGCTGGGCGAGAAGACTCAGCGCGTCTGCCCATTCTGCTGGAAAACGGCTGGCGTGCAAGCCGCGGGCTAACGCTCTCTGGTTACAGACTGGGACGCTATCGTCACCGTCATTATGGTCCCCAAAGGCCTGAATCCAGTTCACGATTCGGCTCGCCATTTGTCGTACACGATCAGGCAGTAACCCTTTCAGCGGGCGATAGTGGGCTTTCCGCGCACGCCCATGAGTCATTTTGGACTTCCGTGGCTCGACCGGCAGAGGCTCTACTGGCGCTGCCCGCTGCTGCGTCCGCTGTTGGTCAGCTTCGGTCTTGGCCTCCCGAGTTGGCAGCGGTGCTATTTCCACTGCAAAACCTACTTGGCGCACTAGGCCACGCTGCTCCAACCGCTGCAACGCGTCAATTGCCTCCACGCTGGTGTGCAGACTGAGCACGTTTGCGCAGCCTCCCAATTGTTGGAGGCGTCGATAGACAGCGGCTTCGTTTTGGTCTGTCTCAAGCATTCGCATTATCCGTTTTCCGTACAAAATTCCGGTCTGCCCCGTGGGGAACATATAGTTCCCCCACGCGGGGAGGCATTGACTTCCTCGGAGGCGTCCCGTTCTTGGGGAGTCGTTAACTCTCGTGTATTTGTTGACTTGGAATCGAGAAATACATTGCCTTCCGATAAACGTTTCTCATAGGGAAGACGTTCACCGCCTTCCCGTCCTTAGGAATACGTAGTTGCATCAGTTCACTGTCTCCATTTGTTCCATCTCTTGATTCGGAAGCGGTAGGGCATTTGCGTACAAGGCCGAACCCTTTCCCCCGCCTTTCGGCCCTACTCGGTGCAGCCTACCGTTTCTAATCATTGAGTTCACAGTGTCACGGACTGTTTTATGTCGTTTACGGAAAACTCTTTCGATGTCCACCGCACTGCATCCGGGATTCTGTTGTACGTGGTCCTCTATGGCGTCTCTTAGTTCCGTCTCAGGGTCGCGGCCAGCGTCAATGACTTCGTAGGTAACGGACGGCCCGAAGGAGAGCTTTATTCCTATTTTTTGTTCCTCTCCGTCCCGGCTCTTGAATCCGTGAATTCGGGCCGTGTACTTTCCTTCTTTTTCGATAAAAAGCGCGGCTGCGCCCGCTGCCGGGATAGACGTGGAGCCGCGATAACTCCCACCCTTGCCCTTGCCGTTTTTTGGCACATGATGCAGAACGATGACCGAGGCGGCACCTGCTGTCACGAGGGCGCGGATTTGCGCGAAGCACTTCGTCATATCGTCGGCATCAGATTCTTTTAGACCGGGATGGAAGTCTGTCAGCGAGTCAATGATGATTACGGGTTTGACCTTGGCGCACACGGCCAACAAGTCCGAATCCGGAATGTCTGGCGCCGGAGGGTCAGTGAACAGTCCTAGAATTCTGACGTTCTCACGCATGGCCAGATTTCCAACCCGATTTCTGCGAAGGTAGACGGTCGAATGGGAGTTCTCACGATCAAGGATCAAGACAGGATGGGGTTCACACTCCCTCTGAATGAAAGTTCCTCCGCCTGCGATTGCATCAGCGAGAAACAAACTCATGTAGGACTTGAAAGAGCCGAAGTCCCCAGTCAGCAGGGTTACGCCGTCCGCTGGAATTAGGTCCGGCACTATCCACTGAAACTTCCTTTCAGGCAGGAGCGAGAATGGAATCGCCTTTCTCCACAAGAGCGGAACCAACGAGTCTTGGCATAGCCGCGAAATTTCGTCTGCGAACTTCTCGCCAAACCTCGTGAACAACTCGCCAATGTCCTTCGCTCCGCTCCATGTCACACGAGAAGTCTTATAGGCAGGCAGATCCTTTAGAGCAACAGCGGCCCATTGCTCCCCCGCTCGGTCTTGATCGGTAGCCAGAAAGACCTTCCCGTCGTACTCCTTCAGTTTCTCAATATGTTCTTTTTCAATCCGCAGTTCTCCCCCGCTGAGAGAGCCAGTTGCGGACGGGACAGAAATGACCACAAATTCGTTCCGGTCCAAGTGCTCGGATGCGGTGATCTGATCCAACTCGGATTCGACGACCAAGACGTTTGTGGCTCCAAGAACCCGAGCTTCCTCTAGCAGCTCGATTCCATACAGTTTTGAGTTAGGGTTTCCGAGAGAGCGAAATTTGTGCTGCTTGTCTTTCGGTGCCAGAGCGCGAAACTTCACGTCGCCGGTAGGATAGGGTATTGCAATGCACAGGCCGACACCTGGGTACCGGAGGAGTCCAAGGTCACGCTTCGCTGCCACTTCGGGGCTGATTCCCCGCAATCCGAGATACGCCAACGCTTCCTCACTCGCCAATAGAGTAGCTGTGGCTGAAGGTTTGTCGAAATGCAATTCCTTTCGTTCAGACAAAGGTTCCTCCATCTTGAATCCAACTTCAGCAGCGATTTTGCGGACAGCTTCAGCAAACAATACCCCGTCGTGTTTCATCACGAAGGCAATGACATCTCCCTGTGAGGCATCAGAACCCCAGCACTTGAAGAGAAAGATTTCGCCTTTCTTGTAAACCGAAAGGCTGGGCGTGCGGTCTGGATGCCACGGACAAATTGCTTTCCATTCATTCCCGGTTCTCTGAAGGAGTAAGCGGGACTGGTAGGGCTGCAATCCCACAGCCTGTTTCAATTTGTCGATCTGTCCCTTGTCCATGTCTGTTTACGCCTTTCCCCAGCGAACAATGACGCGCGAGCCGAACGGCACAGCGCCATCCGAGTAAAAGTTGCGGGGTAAAACTAATTCGTACGGTGGCTCCGGGACTCGCAAGCCGAGGTACTCCTTCCGCACTAGTGGTGGTTTTGGCTGCTGCCTTTGCTTTCTCATGTTTCCTCCTTGGGTTGTCCCTTTTGCCTGTTCCACAGTGGCCGACAATGACCCTGCTTGCTGGCGCGTCTCGTTTCGACTTGCTATGACAAAATGGTATGCTAGACTGATCATATGGTCTAGTCATATGAACATATGAACAATACAGGAGATGCCATGTCCACAAAAAACGCTAGGGCGGTTCCATCTCAGCGAAGCTTCGCGGAGCGCGTTGCGAAGTGGTCCGGAGAGTTTGAGGGTGAGGGAGACAAGCAGCAAGTTTCTGAGATGATCGTCGCCTACTATAACGGAACGGATATTAGGGACAGTAAAGAGGCATTCATTCAAACCCTGGTGAAAGCCGGGTTCATGGCTCATTTCAACGACAAGCTGGAGGTCCTTGCCTACATGCTCAACCTGATGAGCTTCTTTCACTTTCCAAAGGGAATGGATGGTAAAAAAGCCGCTGAGGAGCTGAAAAAGCACCGAACCAACTTCTGTGCCGCCCTCCGATGGTTGTGCTCGCCCAAGAACCCTAAGCCAGCCGTATCCGCACAACAGCTCAAGACGCTGGCCGGATCAATGAAGCTGGAGTGGGGGCGTTATCCTGACATTGACGAGACTAGCGAACGCTTCGTTAAATATTTTGAAGACCATGGCCTGAGGCACTTTCGGAAGCGGCTCGCGTTGGAAGGTACACACCCTAAGCTTCCGAACGACCTCAGCCTAGAGGAAATGGGAGACTGGTATCGGCAAGTGGAGATGCATCGCCGGGAAAATAACATTCTCATTCAGTACGCCCTTCCACTGCACACAGTTGATCTGCTCTGTGTTTTCCTGCTGAATGAATGCCGAGACAAACAACCGTCCCAAATGCCTGTCAAGCTTTGTCCCCAGTGTCAACGCCTATTTTCGGTCTCCGGGCTAGAGGGAAAGGCGAGAGAACGAAAAACGTTCTGTTCAACGAAGTGTCAACAGCGGGAGTATTGGAAGGAACGAAAAGCAGATTACCAGTACGTGAAAAGGCTTGATCCAAGCCCAAACTCAAACACTGGAATGTACTCGCCTTCAGACCTTCACCGAAAGCTAAAAGAACCCGAGACGCGGGAACGCTTGCTGGCAATGAAGGAGCGCTGGAAAGATTGGCCGAAAATGCTCGCCATGCTTCAGAGCCTGGGCTTTTAGAACGAAAATCCTGTGCGCATTTTGATTTTTTGATTTAGCCCGGCATTCAAGGAGGCGTGCCGTCGCGAGCGTGCCACGCATGTATGATCCTATCGTGGGTAGGCAACAGTCTAACGAGTTCCCATGCCTACACAAGAGCCATTCCGGGGAAGCTATAGAGGACCGTCAAAGGGGAAGGTCAAAATGCTCGCACACTGGCGAACTTGGACCTTGCTGGGCTTGTCGCTTATTGCCGCGATTGCTGGACAATATGCGGCGGCGGCGATTCTGTTTGTTGGCTTTGTCCTTGTCTCAACTTACCTGAAAACTCAGGCTCTGAACTCCGAGGCATCCAGAACGCACGTATCACAAACTACCGACGGGAATGGGACGAGCAGTGGTATGACAGCTTCCGTCCCGCTTGTTACGGGAGCCGACGTATCGGAGCCTGCCAATTCGGACGGCGGTAATGCCCGCGAAAAAGAGTTAGACAATTCACTTATCGAGGACGCCGCCAATCCAGACGAGTTCGCGTTTGAGTGGAATCACCGAATCGAGCTTGAACGCGGCCAAAACCGATACCGTTCTTGGTTCGCCACTCCCGATTGCGACGTGATTTGGGATGAGGTCTACGATTACCGAATCGAGGGCACCAAGGTTTTCCACCGCCTCGTGGAGAGCAAGGAGGATTGCTACGGCGAGGTCGAGTACACGGTTAAGGACAATGTAGTGCTTGAGCGCGAAATTAGGCAGCGGTACCCGAAACAACCAGTGTTAGCAGGGTGCGGCGTGGAGCAAATACTAGAGAGCAAGCGTGCATCCGTGGAATGGAGCGAGGTCTTGGGACGGCTGAAGTATTTCATATTGTCCCGGCACCCGGAGTTTTTGCTACCCGACGAAGCACGCCACTACTTCAGGCAAGAGCTTCAACGACTTCAGTGCGGATTTGATGCTGTGATGGAAAAAGCCTCAGAGTTTGGGGCCACTCTGGTCGACCAGGAACTCTGCAAATTCAGATTCCCAGACGGTGCATACGAGAACTTACCGAAGATACTTTCGGAAGAAAGTCTTAGGTCCTACAACATCTCGCTAGCTGACTTCACGGACGGCAAGAGCCGTATTCTGATGCTGAAGAGATTACTTGAAGATGAGAGCTAGACTGTCACTTTTTGATTGCTGCTTCTTTCTTGAGAGCATCTGCGCACTTCCCTGCGACTTCGATGCCTTTGTCCGCTAATCGCTCTTCCGCCTCGACATACTTCTGGTAGAGGGCGGCAACACCCTCGCGGACGGTGAATAAAAGAGTGGATGCATCCATGCACGTGTTGGATAGGTTAATGAAGGGAGTGGCCTTCGAGGCATCCTGCACTGCAGCAATTGCGGCCTTAGACAGGGCCGAGACCGAACAGAGGGCTTCATTTCTCGAGGCTTCGTCTAGCATCAGGACGAAATCGAATCCGACAACACTGTTGAACATCTGGGGCTTGGAACTTAACGCTTTTGATGCAAAACCCCAATTCTCCAAGGTTTTCCTGTCCCTCGCGTTTGCATCAGCAGCTACTTTACCCATCAAGCGTTCTTCTTGCTCAACCGCCAACCTGTACTGCACCATTGCGACATTTGTTTGGGAAATTGCTAAGTTGATGTCGTCATCTGAGGGAAAGGACTTGTCCTGTCCGTATCCTGCAATCCGCGTCGCCACTGTGAACAGCAGAACGGTCAAGATAATGGTGGCTACTCTTTTCATGTGCTCCCTCGTGTTCACTACAGCCGATCTTAACAGGAATGCGGGCTTTAGCCCGTGAGGGACATGCCTTACTTGTTGAAAGGCATTTATGAAACACGCTTTAGAAACTTCTAAGAGGCAGCCAGAAAAACCCGCCTGCTACGTGGGAACGAATGTGGGAACCGAACTCAGCACTGCCTGCTCTTTCCGTGCCTCTGAGTTCCCTGCGTGTCTGCTAAATCCTTGATTCTTCGTGTCTAGATAGAGTGTGAAGATGGCACTCTACCGCTGAGTTAAGCGCCCACGGAACTTGAGCAAAGTTCCCTTACATTTCTATCAGATACAGGCGATTTGGGCAAAGTTAGGCAAGGAATTCCGACGTTTTCCGAAGGCTTTTCCACAGCCTCCGTACTCAGCGTATTCGGGTCAAAAATCCTTCCGAGTTCTGCTGCCACTCGCCTGTGATCTTCGCTCGCCGCATGGGTGTACCCGAACGTTGTTTCAGAGTCAGCATGTCCGAGACGGTCCTGCCTGACTTTGATGGGGGCACCCATCCGGTCGAGTTCTGTCGCGTTGCAGTGGCGGAAAGCGTGAAGCCCCATGCGCCGGGTGTCAGTGATCCCGAGGCGTTCAAGCAAAGGCTTCAGTTGCCACGTCACGACGTTGTAATTGTCCAGCGGTTTCCCTCTTCGAGTCGAGAACAGCAAACCATCTGGATTCGACTTCCAATCCCCATTGAGATATTGCCTGATGTGTTCGGCAAGATTCGCGCTGATGGGGAAGTGACGCACTGCGTTGTTTGTTTTTGGAGTTTGCAGAGTGCCTCTCCACGCTGATCGCCAAACCTTGATGACACGGTTTTGAAGATCAACATCAGAGACGCCGAGTCCGCAGAGTTCCCCTCCTCGGATACCGCTGTCAACTCCAACCACGCTCGTTATCAGCTTGACACCCCCACGACCCATAAAATCCCCTTCCGGCCCCTGTTTCCAATGACACGAGTCTCACATGAGGCGAGTACTCTCTTTGAATCAATGAGTTAAGCCAGGAAAGAATTGCACCAAATGGTACCGTATGGTACCGATTCGGCATTAGGCGTGGCCGAACGGACTTGGCAAAACGGGCCCCGGGGGACTCCCGGGGGCGTACCCCTGCCCTTGCTCAGTGCCCCCCTATCCCATTGTAAGTATGTGACTTACAGTGGGGCGATCAGAGACTGACATGGGCTCAAAGGATCCGCCGGTCGCGTTATTAATATACGAATTCGCGACTTTCGCTTCTCTTTCGGGGCGAATGTACGACGTAGAGCGGCCGACTCGATTCAAGCCATTGATAACAGGATAGATAAGTGAGAGGTTGTCACTTGAGTATTTTGACAACTGGGAAGAATGGCCACTCACAAAGGCCCTTCCACAAAAAAATCGCTTCGTCGGCTCGGGGCTTCCGGCGTAGCCAAAACAGCGCCCCGCGCTCTGCGAGCTGCGCCTTTCCCACTGTATTAATACACTGTTTTCTCGCTTCTGGTGCTCGGT
>Ga0187888_1001613_pt1 | contig 20972 bp, 18 predicted proteins | sample June2016WEW_7_40_FD_132987 | JGI IMG/M metagenome (GOLD analysis project Ga0187888, IMG submission 132987) | Peatland microbial communities from SPRUCE experiment site at the Marcell Experimental Forest, Minnesota, USA - June2016WEW_7_40 | ecosystem: Environmental > Terrestrial > Soil > Wetlands... | reverse complement strand
TTGTCTTGCATGTAGATCGCAACCTACAATCTTCATCTCGGCCTCCTTCGTCCCGAGCCTTTTTGGTTGGATACCGCAAAGTCTACTCGGTCCGTTGTGAGGCCGACGTCGTTATGACATCAGCCATGCTTCCGACGAAGGTGGCGTTGTCAGATCATGCCTTCATGCCGATAAAGATGATTGCGGAGAAGCCGGGTTGGAGTGTGTGACGGGTCTAGGCACTTACCGCCAGTTCCCGATCATCATGAGGTCGCTGGAAGCGGAATCCACTTGCGGGTAGAGCATAAACTTGCCATCCTTTGAAACCGGCATTCCGCCGATCCATTGAGGTGTAGGTTTCTCCAGCGTGAAGATCGGATGGATTTGTCTGCTCTGGAGATCAAACAGGTTGATCATCGTTTTACCCTTTGCGTGGGAGAGGAAGTAGATACCTGCCCGGGCTGGGAACCATTCACCGCCCAGGGGGTTGATTTCTGGCATGCCTGCCACCTGTTCCTCCTTCGATCCGTCAGTCATGGCCTGCCAAAGATTCTTACCGCGAGAAAAGTAAACACACTTCCCGTCGGGGGACTCAATGGCGACAGATGCGGGGCTCTCAGCGATCTGCACAGCGTGGCCGCCGTGCGACGGTACTTTCCAAACGGTGGAATGGCGAGCATCAATAAAATAGATCCAGGCCCCATCCTTCGACCAGCTAGGCATTTCATTGTCGCGTCGGTCGATGCTCAATTTGTGGGGAACGCCGCCGTTAGGATCGACAACGTAGAGGTTGCCTTCGCCACCGACCCGCGAGTCGAAGGCGATGAGCTTGCCATCGGAAGACCAGCGGGGGGTTCCGGTCATCGGGTTGCGAAAGTCGGTTATTTGTTGAGCGTTCGAGCCATCGGCGTTACCAACCCATATCTCCCTTACGCCGCTTTGGGTGGACTCAAATGCAATCTTGCCCCCATCTGGTGAGATGTCGGGCGAGCTTTGTTCGCGAGATGAGGCCGCCCACTTCCGAGCTTGCCGTGGCGACGCGCGCAAATCCAAACGCCAGATGTTTATGGTTGTCGACGCTTGCACGTATGCGAGTCCCGGGCCCGAGGGTTTGGCAGCGAGGTCCGACGCGTCGTGTCCGATCAACAGTATTTCGAGGTCGTCAGGCCGAGCCAGGGAAGTTTCCCAAAGGGCCGATTGGAAACTGAAGATGATCCGGCGTTCATCGCTTGACCACGCCAGGCCAAGTATCTCGTCGGGCCGGCTTAGTAAATGAGTTTGACTGCCATCTTTCAGCCGTAGGAGCATTAAAGAAGACCTCAACTCAGCATCCTCACAGCCCCAGGCGAGAAATGTTCCGCGCGGCGAGAAGCTGGGGGTCGCCGCCATGCCACAGTTCGTTTGAATCTGGGTTCGTTCAAGAGTATCCAGCGATAGCAAAAACAGCTGTAGAGTCTCCGCCGCATTCGCCGGCTGATCGATGTAGGCCAGAAATTTGCCGTCGGGAGACCAACTGATTTCGTTGCCGTAATTGGTTCCCGCGCCTCGGGCAGCGAGCTTCCTTTCGGGTCCACCCGTCGGCGGGACCAGGTAGATGCCCGAATCCCCTTCTCCCGCTACTCGTGATATCGCGATGCTGCGACCGTCAGGTGACCAAGCCGCGGAAAGCCAGTCCGCAGGATGATAGGTAAGACGCAGCGGCTTATCCGAGCCGATGACTTTGACGTAGAGCTCATACCCTTTGCCATTGGATTCTCCGTCCCATGCGAACGCTACCTGTCTGCCATCTGGAGAGAAGGTCGGTGACGCCACGTTTCCTGGCAATGCCGTGAGGGGCACGATGGTCAGGTGCTGCAGCTCGTTCAGCCTCCACAACCTCTCGATCTGCGGCGCAATCCGAGGGTAGAGCAAACCAGCAACGCCTACGCAAGCCGCAACTGCAATTGCCGCCTTGCGCTTCCACCAGCGTGGCTTAGGAGGTTCAGATGTGGGCTCCGATTCTGGAGGTTCAGGTTCAGGCGGAACGACCGGAAGATCAAGCTTGGCGATGAAACGGTAGCCGCGCCCCGGCACGGTCTCAATGTATTTGGGTTCGGTGGCTGAATCGCCGAGCGTTTCGCGCAAGCGATTTACCGCCGCGTTGAGACCATGCTCCGGGTCACCATAGCTGGCTCCTGGCCAAAGCTTCTGCTGGAGCTCCTCGCGTGCTACCAACTTCCCCGGGCTAGCGATTAACAGCAGTAGTACCTCAACCGCCTGACCGGACAGCTTCAGCCGCACACCATCTTTGCGCAGCTCTCCCGTCTCGACCAACAAGTCGAAGCGGCCGAAGCGGACCGAGCCGAGAGTCTGGCTGGACTCTGCCATACACCACCATTCTGTGCGGCGCAAGTTTAGCATGGCTTTCCCTGGCGCGACCGTTCGAATCTCACTTCGGGATCTGCTGCTACCTCCCTTAATTATCAGACACTTAAGCAATGACTCAGATCTGCCTAAGTCGGACTTTGCCGGAATTGAGGTAGCAGAGGGAAGAGGACCAAATTCGGTGGCACTAGAGAGGTGACCACCGTGAAGACCAGTTTTCTGATCTTTGTTCTGTTTGCCACCTGCGCGGCGCAAACCCAGTTGCGCGCCAGCCAGACTCCCGATTGCAGCCGGGACGCATCGGGGACGACGCTTGGCTCTGGCAAAGCTATCGAGCTTCCCATTCAGCTTTATCGGGATTACGTTGTGGTCGTGGAGGGATCGATCGGGAATCTGGAAAAGTTGACTTTCATTGTCGATACGGGAGCCTACCCGAGCGTGATCGATCAGAAAATCGCAATTGCTCTCGGTCTCAAGGAGAGGGATAGCGAGGTAGCGATGGTCGACCGGAATGTTGAGACCAAGCTTGCCACCCTTCCATTCGTCGCGGTTGGTCCCGTCCGGGTCGAAGACCTTCGAGTCCGGGTGCAGGATCTTTCCTCAATCGGGAAAACACTGGCGCGGAGAGTTGACGCCGTCGTTGGTCTGGACGTGCTGGGCACCAATAGCTTCAGCATCGATTACAAAACGAAACGCCTGCGGTTCGGGCCAGTGACACGAATGCGGTCCTCGGTATCATTTGAGACCGGCAACCCTTTTGTCATAGTCGAAGCGCAGCTGGACGACAACCCAGTACGCCTGATGGTCGACACCGGAACTCCTGCTTTGGTGCTCTTCCAAAGTCACCTTAAGAGGCCAATCTCCCGGTTCGCGGGAACGACCGCTACGGCGACTGACGGCGGCGGCGAAGACTATCGACTCCAGCCGATGCTCATCCCGCACACGCGCCTGGGGAGACATGCGCTTGGCCCGTTGACAGGCTTTGTTGCGGCAGACCAAAGAGATGATGCACGCGACTTCGATGGCCTGTTGAGTGTACGAAGTCTGCACCTAGAAGAAATCGGCTTTGACTTTGAAAACCATGAGATCAGTTGGGCCCACGCTCTAATTCAACCATCAATAATTCAACAATCAACCATGCCCTACTGCGTAACCGTAGCCTGGTAGCTGACCGCCTGCCAATGTCCGCCGCGGCGCACCCAAACCCGCGTGTAACGGTACGGACCGCTGAAATCTTCCCCCAGCTGGTGCCCCTTCACATCGGCGCGCGCAGTCACGACGGCAGTGTCGCCATAGACGCGCACCACCATGTCGGTTACGTCAACCGCATCGTAGCGAAGCTGGCCGCTCTTGCGAGCCGAGACGGAATCCTGCTTGGTCGTTACCTGCCCCAGAGGTGTAATGGCCACGTAGTCCTCGGCCAGGGTTCGCTGGGAGAACTCGGCGTCGCGCCGAAGGATCGCTTCCCGGGCTTGCCGCTCCATGTCCACGACCTCGCGGATCGTGGCCTGCTCGTTTGAGTCAAGGGAGGGCCTGGGCCGAATCGCGACGTGCTGCGCTGCAAGGGCTGGCAGAACGGCGAGCGCCGCGAACAATAACGCTGCACATTTGTTCATCAACATTGAGACCTCCGCGGTTCGCGAGGGACAGAGATCCGCTTGCCCGAGCTACGCAGAATTGGATGCGCCAGTTCTGTGAAAAAGTTCCCGGCTCGAGAGATTCTCTGCCCGACTAGTGCTGGTCGTCTCATATTGAATCACCGTGCCAGGGTGGCAGCGACTTCACGCCGCCCTTCTAGTAGAATCAAACCTCCATCGGCATGGCTGACGTTCGTCGTGGTCTGATCATCGTGAACACCGGGCCGGGCAAGGGTAAGACTACGGCTGCTATGGGAACCGCCCTGCGTGCGGTCGGCCAGGGCATGCGGGTGCTGATGCTGCAATTCCTCAAGGGATCGTGGCACTACGGCGAACTCGATGCGGTACAAGCCTTCGGCCATAAGTTCGTGATGAAGCAGATGGGCCGGGGCTTCGTGAAGGTCGGCGCGGAAAAGCCCGACGCCGAAGATGTGCGCCTGGTGGAACAGGCCTGGGCCGAGGCGGAAAAGGCCATCTTGTCCGGAGAATGGGATCTGGTTGTGCTCGATGAGATCAACTATGCCATCAACTATGGCATGCTGGATCCGGCGCGGGTGGTCGAGTGCCTGAAAAAGAAGCCGGAAATGGTGCATGTCATCTTGACGGGCCGCAACGCACACCCGACAATTGTGGAGGTCGCCGACACGGTCACCGAAATGCGCCAGGTCAAGCATGCCTACGAAAAGGGCGTGATGGCGCAGAGAGGGATCGAATACTGAAGATAGCCCCGGGCCCCGAGTCCCGAGCCCCGAGAAAACAAGGTTCGGCTCGGAACTCGCGACTCAGGACTCACGACTAGCCATGGCTTGGTTTCGACGCGAATCCGGCGAGTTGGATACTTCGGGCGAGAAAAGAGTCCGCACCGAAGGGCTGTGGGTGAAGTGTGATAACTGCCGCCAGATCATCTGGAAAAAAGACCTGGAAGAGAACATGAACGTCTGTCCGAAGTGCGAGAAGCACTTCCGGATTGACGCCCGCACCCGCCTGGCGCAACTGCTCGACGACAATCAGTACGAAACCTCCGATGGCAACATCAGCTCGACCGATCCGCTGAAGTTTGTCGACCTGAAGCCGTATTCCTCGCGGCTGCGGCAGGCGCAGAAGGATACGGGCCTGAAAGACGCGGTCATCAATGCGCGCGGCAAGTTGCTGGGGCGGCCGGTGATTGTCAGCGCGATGGAGTATGCCTTCATCGGCGGCAGCATGGGCGCGGTGGTAGGCGAAGCCATCACCCGGGCGATCGAACGCGCCGTCGAGACGCGGACCCCGCTCATCATCGTCTCGGCCTCGGGCGGGGCGCGCATGATGGAGGGCGTGGTCAGCCTGATGCAGCTGGCCAAGATCTCGGCCGCGCTGGCCCGGCTGGACAAGAGCAAGGTCCCCTACATTTCGTTGCTGACCGACCCGACCACCGGCGGCGTGACGGCGTCGTTTGCCATGCTCGGCGATCTGAATATCGCCGAACCCGGGGCGCTGATCGGCTTCGCCGGGCCGCGGGTGATCGAACAGACCATCCGGCAGAAGCTGCCGCCAGGCTTCCAGCGCAGCGAGTTCCTGCTGCAGCACGGCATGCTCGATGCCGTCGTCTCGCGTAAGCAGATCAAACCCTATATCTCCCGCGCTCTGGACTTCATGGCTGGAACAGCCGTCGGCCCTCAGCCATCAGCCATCAGCTAAACCCCTTGCTGCCGGTGCGACCTGAAAGGGTCGTCATCCTGAGCGTAGCCGTTCTTCAGGCGGGGCGTCGGGATGACGCCTCTAAAGTGACGCTTATAGCCAAACTGCACCTCTACCCAGGATTCTCAGCCCTGTTTTAGTCACCCCTAAGGCTGATAATCTGAGGGTTCAAGCTGATGGCTGAGAGCTTCTCCACCTACGAAACCGCAGTGGCGAGCATGTTCGCGTTGGGGCACGAGCTGGCCCAGACGCCGGCGCACAAGTTCGACTTGACGCACATGCGCGTTCTGCTCGAGGGACTGAAGCATCCCGAGCGGGTATTTCCCTGCGTCCTGATTGCCGGGACGAACGGAAAAGGCTCGACGGCGGCCACGCTGGCCTCCATCCTGCAGGCATCCGGCTTAAAGACGGCGCTGTACACCTCGCCGCATCTGCAGCGCATCAACGAGCGCATCCGGGTCAACGGAGAAGAAATCCGGGACAATGATTTTGCTGCGCTCCACGGGCAAGTCGATCGCGTGGCAGAACGTCTGGTCGAGCGGAAGGAGCTGCCGTGGCATCCCAGCTTTTTCGAGATGATGACCGCGATCGCGTTTACTTACTTTGCGCGCGAAAAAGTGGAGATTGCGGTGCTGGAAGTCGGCATGGGCGGAAGGCTGGATGCGACCAATGTGGTCGAGCCGCTGGTCAGCGTGATTACCGACATTTCGCTGGATCATCAAAAGTACCTGGGCGGCACGGTGGGCGAGATCGCGCGCGAGAAGGCAGGCATTATCCGGCCGGGCGGCGTGGTGGTGACCTTGCCGCAGCAGCCTGAAGCCAACGACGTGATCGGCAACACCATTCTGGATTTAAGCGCGATCGGCGTCAGCGCGGTGCAGTATGTTCCGCCGGTTTCGCCGGGGAGCGGCCAGTACTTGTCAGGCAGCGCGAAGAAACCTTTCACTGCCGACCACCCAGAGAACGAGAGGAACGATGCCCAGCGGCGGTCTCATTATCCGCTCGAAGTCATGGGTGAACAGATCGAGGTTGAGAGCCCGCTGGTGGGGCGGCATCAATTGCGCAATGTGGCGCTGGCGGTGGCGGCGGCGGAAGAGTTGAGCAAGAAGGGATTGGCTGGCATAACCCCTCAATCCATCGAGCGGGGTATTCGTGAGACGCACTGGCCGGGGCGGTTTCAGGTTCTGCCCCAGTGCGCTGCCTGGCCGGAGGTTGTGCTTGACGTGGCCCACAATCCGGCGGGAGCGTGGGCCCTCCGTTCTGCGCTTTCGGAGCGCTATGGCGACCGTCCGCTGATTTTCGTTTTTGGTGCGATGCGCGACAAGGCAATCTCGGAGATGGCAGAGATTCTGTTTCCGCTGGCGGTGCGGGTGATCGCTACCCGGCCGGAGAATCCCCGCGCGGCCTCGCCGGAAGAGATTCTGCAGGCGGCAAGCCGCACGGGCGCGGAGATTGAGCCGGTTGCCGAAGTGGGCTCGGCCCTGGAACGCGCCCGCAGTGGGGCAGGACAACAGCCTCTGATTGTGGTGACGGGCTCGATTTATCTGGTAGGGGAAGCCATGCGCCATCTTCCGGCCTCACTTTGACGAGCGCCGTACGCGCCGCTTCCCCTAGAATAGAGGCGTGCAGGAAGTGAAGTCATCCGTGAGTCAGGTCGAGAACGAGCAAGTCGAGGACGGCGCTGCGCCGGTGGCGTCGGCTTCCTTGCCGGTTCTTGAACGGCGATTTCTCGATGCCATTCCCCGGCGCGAATACGGCTGGGGGAGCCGCTTGCGCTCGTATCTGATCATTGATCCGCTGATCTGGCTTTACACGCTGGTTTTGGGAACCATCGTCCTGATCGTGGGCTTATTCGATCCGGGCGGACGCCGCCAGCACCGCATCGCCGCCGCGTGGTCGTGGCTGATCACCAAGACGATGTTCTCGCCGGTGAAGGTGACCGGCCTCGATAAGATTGACACGTCCAAGGCGCACGTCTACGCGGTGAATCACTCCTCCGCCCTCGATATCCCCGTGCTGTACGTGTACCTGCCGTTCCAGTTCCGCATCGCGTTCAAGAAAGAGTTGCTGTCTTATCCGGGCGTCGGCTGGTATCTCAAGCAGTCGGGGCAGATTTGCCTGGATCAGCAGAATCCGGCGCGTTCGGTGGGCAGCATCCGCACCGCGCTGAAGGACCTGCGGACGGGCATGCCGCTGGTGATCTTCCCCGAGGGCGGGCGCACGCCCGACGGCGAAATCAAGCCGTTTCTCCCGGGCGCGTTTTTTCTCGCCATCAAGGCGCAGGTGGAGATCGTTCCGGTGGCGCTGGTCGGCACCTTCGAACTGCTGCCCATGAACACCTATCACATCAAGTGCCACCCGCTCGAGATGCGCGTCGGCCAGCCGATCCCGACTGCGGGCCTGACCACGCGCGACCTGGAAGGACTGTCGAACCGGGTCAAGGCGGCCATGGAAAACCTGTACAACTCCGAAAGTCCCGTGGAAACCCGCTGAATCAAGTTATCAGTCGCTCTCAGGTTCCGTGCCGTAGGCACGGCTGAAATGTTCACAGCACCCGCGGCGATTCATTCGTCCCCACGGGAAGAAACCTTCCGCCGGGGAACATTTTCGAATTGATTCTTCCAGCGTCCGCACTCTAAGCCGCACTTCTGCATCCACACGGTTGAGGCGCTTGCTCTCCGCGTGTTAGCATCGTAGGTTTTGGCAGCGGATACCGGGCTGGCCTGTACCTGCTCTTATCCTCTTCATGGGCCGTTTCTTCTCCCGCGCCTGCCGAAGGAGCCTAATTTGAAAGTCTATTCTGGAGAAAACATCCGTAATGTAGCGTTGGTGGGGCACGGGCATGCGGGCAAGACCTCGCTGGTCGCGGCCATGCTGTACACGGCGGGAGCGACCCAGCGGCTGGGCCGCGTGGACGACGGCTCGGCCACCACCGACTACGACGACGAGGAAAATGCCCGCCAGATGTCCATTTCGACCGGCGTCGCCCACGTCGAATGGGGCAAGACCAAGATCAACATTCTCGACACGCCCGGCTTCAACATGTTCGTCCACGAGGCCAAGATGGCGCTGCCCGTGGTCGACGCCGCCATCGTGGTCGTTGACGGCGTGGCCGGCGTGGAAGTCGTCACCCAGCGCGTGTGGAATTACTGCGAAGAGTACAAAACGCCGCGGCTGATCGTGGTCAACCGCATGGATCGCGAGCGCGCCGATGCCACGCGCGTTCTGGAGTCGCTCGAGAAAGGGTTCGGGCGCAACGTCATTCCCATCGAGCTGCCTATCGGCACGGAAAAGAATCTGTCGGGCGTGATCGATCTGGTCCGCATGAAGGCCTACACCTACGAGCTCGGCGGAAACGGCAAAGGGAAAGAAACCGAAATCCCCGCCAACCTGAAAGAGCAAGCTCAGAAGGCCCACGAGCGGCTGGTCGAGTTGGTGGCCGAGGGCGACGACAAGTTGATGGAGAAGTTCTTCGAGGCGGGAACCCTGGGCGAAGAAGACCTGGTTCCGGCGCTGCACAACGCCATCCGCGAGGACAAGATTTTTCCCGTAATTTTCAGCTCCGGCCTGGGCAACATCGGCGCCGACCGCGTCATGGATTTCATCGTGGATTACACGCCCGCGCCTGCCGAGCATGAGTGGGTGCCGGGAGCTGCCGAAGGCGATGCCGAAGCTCCCAAGCGTCACGAAACCGATGCCGAGCCGGCTTCGCTGTATCTGTTCAAGACGGTTTCCGATCCGTTCGCCGGCCGCATTTCCTATTTCAAAGTTTTTTCCGGCGTGGTGAAGAACGAATCGACCGCGCAGAATTTCCGCAGCAACACGCTGGAAAAGCTGTCGCACATCTCGGTGATGCAAGGGAAGACGGCAATTCCGGTGACCGAGTTGCACGCGGGCGACATCGGCGCGGTGGCGAAACTTAAAGACACGCTGACCGGCGACACGCTGGGCGACAAGACGGCTCCGATTCAATATCCGCGCGTGAAGCTGCCCGAGCCGGCGATTACGTTTGCCATCGAGCCCAAAACCCGCGCCGATGAAGACAAGCTCGGGCCGGGCCTGCACAAGCTCATGGAAGAAGACGCCATGCTGCGCTTCTTCCGCGATGCCCAGACCAAGGAATTCCTCATCGCGGGCACCGGACAGCAGCACATCGAAGTCACCGTCTCCAAGCTGAAGAAGCGCTACAACACGCAGGTCAACCTGAAGGCTCCCAAGGTACCGTATCGCGAGACCATTCGCGGCAAGGCCGACGTGCAGGGACGGCACAAGAAGCAGACCGGCGGCCACGGGCAGTTCGGCGACTGCCGCATCAAGATGGAGCCGCTGCCCCGCGGCGGTGACTTCGAATTCGTCAACGACATTTTCGGCGGCGCCATTCCCAGAAACTTCATCCCCGCAGTCGAAAAGGGCGTCAAGGATGCCGCGGCCCGCGGATATCTCGCCGGCTATCCGGTCGTTGATTTCAAAGTCGTGCTCTATGACGGCTCGTATCACGACGTGGACTCGAACGACTTGTCATTCCAGATGGCCGGCCGCATTGCGTTCAAGAAAGCGATGGAGGTCGCCAAGCCCACGCTGCTGGAACCGATCATGCAGGTTGAGATTACGGTTCCCGATGACTTCGCCGGCTCGATCATGGGCGATCTCAATAGCCGCCGCGGGCGCATCCAGGGCATGGACAATAAAGCCGGCAACACCATCGTGAAAGCCGAAGTGCCCATGGCCGAAATGCTGACCTACGGCGTGGAGCTGACCTCGATGACCCAGGGCCGCGGCTCCTTCAATATGGAAATGCATCACTACGACATCGTGCCGGGGCAGCTGCAGGAGAAGGTTATCGAGAAGGCCAAGGCCGAGCGCGGCGAGGTGAAGGAAGAGGAAGAGTGAGGAAATACCGAGCACCGAGGAGCTATTCGCCGGGCCCCCTGCACCCATGCTCCGCTGTATGATCTGTGAGAGCCTGGATCGCTTCAGCTTCCTGCGCGGCCTGCGCCTGCAGCAGCTCGTCAGTCATTTTGCCATCGAACGCGAGGCGGCGGCCTTGCTCTCTGATCGCCATCAGTGTTTCCTCAAGTTCGTCGCGCTGTTGACATCCCATTCCTGCACCTCCTCGCAAGGAGCCCCTATCCTATGGGCCTAAGTAGGCCCAGCTTCTCGAAGTCGTCGGCGAGGCTATCTGCTACCACCTTGAACGCGGAGAGAAGCGCGCGCCGATCTTTCCAGTCTTCTGGGTCACTTTCGGGCTCGAGCCGTGAGGCAACGGGCCACGTGAGGGTCTGGCCCCCAGGAAGAGGCTCCCGCCGTGGGAATTCGAAATCAGGCTCGAACTCCAACGCCGCAACCGCCTCCACATGATGGCGATAGATTTCGTTGAGAATAGCGATCAGGCGAGGAATCTCCTCCAGCTTGAGCTGCAGACTGACACTGGCCGGTTCGTCATCGGGGTCGTGGCGCCTGCTGTGCACATCCCCGGGACGGACTTCCATCGTCACGTGGATCCAGCCGTCCTCGGACCCGCTCGCCGCGACCCGGAATATTGCCGGGTTGGCATAGAGACTCCACTCCTCCTGCGGGCTACCACTAGGCTCGATGTCCATTGCTGATCCCTCCGCCAACGGTCGCCTCCAAACTAGTTGTGCCGAGCCGCGTTCGCTCCTAGGTTGGGCTCCATGCCAACCTTCCCTTCTTTCCCGGATGCGCTGCATCGCCTTTCTGCATCCACTCGAAGTCGACGCTCACGTCGACGCGGAGATGCCGTGCTAGCCGCAACGTGTTTGACCATGCGTGCGCGGCATCAACATTCTGGACGGAGAGGTCTATCTCAGGAACATGGCGATAACCTTTCCTCGTCTCCTCGGAACTTGCGCGGCCAGTTATGAAATTTGACTTGGTCACTGTGCGCAGGGCGTCCAGAGAACCGAGGCGCGACATCGCTTCGATATGGGCTTCGTGAACTAACTTATTCCACCCGGAAGCGGTTTTGCCGGCAAAACGCGCCCTGAGCACACTGGCATGTCTTAGGTCTGGCGGAGCGTCGGGACTGAATACCAACGTCGCGGGGCCGGCCTCTGGAGCTTGGGGCCTCTCCGGTTTCGCATCTGAATCATTTCCGCGTCGTGACTCGTAGTCGTCGAGTACCCGCTCCAGTACAGTCGTATGGGTGTCGACCAATGGGATGGCCAGCCTCTGGAGTCGCCTGAAGAGAGTCTCCGGAATCTCTAGTGTCGGCATCATTACTTTCCCCCTTTTTCCCTGCATTGTACAGGACACTCATTCATTCATTCTGTCACTCATAGTACTGAATGACATGATCTCTGTCAAGCTCAGGAGTTGGGCGCAAGGGCCTGGCGGGGGCGGCGGCAACACTCAAGCCCGACGGCATCCGCATCGCTCACGCGATCTTCAAGCCCGCGGCTTTGGCCAGCTTGGCTTGCCGTTCGTCGAACGTCCAGAAGCGGTCGGCTTTGAGTTCCAGAGCGCAGGCCACGTGCAGCGTATCGAGCGTTCGCATGCCGAGTTTCGCCCCGTAGCGGCGGGCCAAATCGGCGCAAACCGTGAATACCGATTCCGGCATCGGTGTCTGTCTCCATATACCAGCGTGAATGTCCGCCTCGAATTCACGCTCAACCTGGACCGCGTCCGCTAAGGAGATTCGTGTACGAAAGACCTGCTGCGCGACAGCATGTGCCCATTCGGCCATGTGAAGCGGGGTCAGCGATATGCTCTGTTGGGTGCGAAGCAGTTCGTCGGCAGCTGCGGAATGAATGTCTTCGAGGTAGGCGGAAACCAAGAAGCTGCTGTCAATGTAGACATTCAATAGCGGCCCCGATCTCGTATGAGGTCGTCCACGGCAGTTAGCACGCGATCCCCAAAAATTTTCTTGCGGCGTGCGGCGAAGTCGGGCCACTTCGCCGGTCTGTCGTCCGTCCTTTCAGGAACAATGCGGGCGATGACCTTGTCGCGTTCTCGCAGCTCGACCGTTGTTCCCGCGCGCAGCCAAGCTTTCAAACGGCGCGTATCGCGGAGCTGTCTCATATTCACCGATGGCATGAAGATAATGTGACACATAATGTGTCACATTGTCAAGAAGTCCTGCAGGGAGCGGATTCGCCTTCACTGTGGCCGGGCTTCGCGCGGCCGGATAGACCGGGGACGGCTGTCGCGCATGGGTCGTGGTAATATCCGGCCAGTGGCTGCGACAAAGAACAATCCCAACCTCGACAACCGCGACCGTCTGGTTTCCGCGGCCCCGGTCGAGGACGACTCCTCCTTTGAGCTGAAGCTGCGCCCGCAGCGGCTGGCCGAGTTCATCGGCCAGAAAAAGATCAAAGAGAACCTGCAGGTCGCGATCCAGGCCGCTCGCTCGCGCGGCGAGGCCATGGACCACGTCCTGCTCTACGGCCCTCCCGGCCTGGGCAAGACCACCCTGGCCAACATCATCGCCAACGAACTCGGCGTGCATTTTCAGCCCACGGCCGCGCCCTTGCTTCAAATCAAGGGCGACCTGACCGCCATCATCACCAACCTGCAGGACCGCCAGGTGCTGTTCATCGACGAAATTCACCGCCTGCAGCCGGTGCTGGAAGAACTGCTCTATTCGGCGCTGGAGGACTACAAGCTCGACATCATCATTGGCCAAGGGCCGTCAGCCCGCACGCACACGCTCGAGGTCAAACCCTTCACCTTTGTTGGCGCGACCACCCGGGCGGGCCTGATTTCGTCACCGCTGCGCGCGCGCTTCGGCATTACCCTGCGGCTGGAGTTTTACACGCCCGAGGATCTGCAGGTGATCGTGGAGCGCTCGGCGGAGATTCTGGGCGTGAACATTGACGACGCCGGCGCCAGGGAAATTGCCAGCCGTTCCCGCGGCACGCCCAGAATCGCCAACCGGTTGCTGCGGCGCGTCCGCGACTATGCCCAGGTTCGCGGTTCGGGCAAGATTGACCACCCCACGGCGATGGCCGCTCTCGAAATGCTCGAAGTGGATCACTACGGCTTCGACGAAACCGACCGGCGCCTGCTGCTCACCATCATCGAGAAGTATCAAGGTGGTCCGGTGGGCGTGAACACGCTGGCCGCCGTGCTGGCCGAGGAACCGGACGCAATCGAAGAAATCTACGAGCCCTTCCTCATGCAGATCGGATTCCTCAACCGTACTCCCCGCGGCCGCGTCGCTACCCAGTTGGCCTACGAGCACTTCGGCATCACACCGAATCGCCGGCAGAGCACGCTGTTTTAGCTGTCAGCTATCAGCCCTCAGCCGTCAGCGAAAACAAACCGGAGGCTTTGGAAACTGGCGGCTCATGGCTGGCGGCCGGCGGCTCAGACTTCGCCTGGACAATCGGGGCCGAAAGGTATACGCTTGCCAGCCGCTAAGAGCATTCATACGTTTTAATGAATGCTTTCATCCACTTTGCCACATGCGAGGTGAATTATGATGCTTGCCGGTAACTTCCCCAAGATTTCTCATCGTCTGCAACATTCCTCAATCGCTATCCCTGCTTTCCTGCTGCTTGTTTGCGCTTCAGCGGCAGCAGCTTCGTCGGCCTATGTGCGCGTCAACCAGGCCGGATACGAAACTGCCAATTCCCCGTTTCAGGCGTATCTGATGTCCACGGCCTCGGAATCCGGGGCGACTTTCACAGTTATCAATTCCGAGGGCGCCACGGCTTACTCGGGCGCAATCGGAGCGCTGCTCGGCACCTGGAGCAACAGCAAGAAACTAACCTACGACGTGTACTCTCTCAGCTTTACCGTTCCCGGGGGCGACGTTTACACGATTTCGGTAACCGGGCCCGTAGCGGCTACGTCCCCCAAGTTTGCCGTGAACACTCCGGAGGCCCTCTACCAGGGATTTCTTCTGAACACCTTGTGGTTTTACGAGACCGACCGGGATGGCCCGAACTACATCCCCAACGCCTTGCGCACCGCGGCCGGACATCTCAATGACGAGAACGCCACCGTCTACGACACGCCGCCCCTGAACGCCAACGACCTGATCACCACCACGGGAACAGCGCTCACATCCACTGGGACCACGATTGATGGCGCCGGAGGCTGGTGGGACGCCGGCGACTACATGAAATATGTAGAAACGGTGAGCTACACCACGGCGCTCATGGAAATTGGAATTCGCGATTTCCCCAATCAGATGGGTCCGGGCGCTCCCGCGAAGCCTGCGGCTCCGCCAGTCTCGGTTTCTTACGCTGGAACTGCGTCCGGCGCGCCCACATCGTCCAACTTCTCGGCCGAAGCTCAGTTCGGTTTCAACTGGCTGGTCGAGATGTGGAATGACAGTACCAAGACACTCTACTACCAGGTCGATAACAGTCAGGACTGGAAAAACTTCAAGGCCCTCGAAACGGAGTATGACATCTGGACGCTGCCTCAGGCGGCTGACGACTACGACAGCTGCACCGCCGACTACGTCTACATCTGCGACCGTCCAGTGTTCATTGCCGCGCCAGCCGGGTCCAAGATCAGCCCTAACCTTGCCGGCCGCATGGCAGCCGCGTTCGCCGAATACTACCAGCTTTACCGCACTTCGAATCCCACTACGGCGAACCAGGCCCTCCTCTATGCCGAGGATATATTCGCGCTCGCCAACACGACTCTTGCCGACCCCGCGAAGTCCGTGGCCGACGGCTCGTGCGCCTCGGGATGCCTGCTCACCGCTCTTCCGTTTGACGGCTATCCCGAGACCGTATGGGATGACGATATGGAATTGGGCGCCACCGAGCTCTACATAGCGCTCCAGTCCGCGGGTGGAAGCCTGCCTTCCGGGTTGCCGGTCACCAATCCCACGACCTACCTCACCGACGCCGCCCAGTATGCCAGTAACTACATCACTAAAATCTATGGCACTGGCAACGAAGACACACTCAACCTCTATGACGTCAGCGGCCTCGCCCACTTCGAGCTCTATCGAGCCCTGGGGCTGGCAGGCAATCCGAGCGGCCTGGCAGTGAACCAATCCACCATGCTCACCGCGCTCGAGAACCAGCTGAACGTGGCCATCACCCAGTCCGGAACTGACGCGTGGGGCTTTGGTGTTCCCTGGCAGAATGGCGACACCACTTCGCACGGCGCCGGCCTCTCGGTGATGGCGAGCGAACTCTATTACCTGACCGGCACGTCCAGCTATAACACTTACTCGCAGAGATGGCTCGCCAACATTTTGGGCGCCAACTCCTGGGGCTCGTCGTTCATTGTGGGCGACGGCACCACCTTCCCCAACTGCATACAGCATCAGGTGGCGAACCTGGCGGGAGCGCTGAATGGAACTTCGGGTGGCACGCCCATTCTGTGGGGCGCGGCTACCGAGGGTCCCGCCAACGCGGCAACTTCCGGAACTATTACGGGAATGAACCTGTGCCCGGCCAACGGAGTAGATACCTTCAAGACCTTCAACGGAAATGATGGTACTTACAGCAGTTCGAAGGTGGCCGTTTATCAGGACAATGTTCAGTCCTATAGCACCACCGAGCCGGGCATCGATCTGACTACCACCTCGTTCCTGATGTGGTCGTGGCGAATGGCCGGCAGTCCAAACCCCTTGCCGTAAGGGCTTTGTGGTAGTGGCTCAGTTTGGGGAGGCGAAGCGAGGGCCGTCTCAACGGTGCTGGTTGCCCCACCCTTGTCGCGTTTTGTGCGACAGGGTGGGGATTTCGACTTTCTTCGCGCCCTTCGCGCAGCCTTCGTCTTCCTTGCGGTGAAGGACTCGCGCATGTCACATCCCTCGCATTCCGAAAGGTTTAGCTGACGGCTGACAGCTGATGGCTGTCAGCTGTTCGGTTTGCTGAATCCCGCATGAATCCTGTAGAATCTAATGATTCGGACCGAGGTTGAACCCTACAATGAAGGCAGCTATCCATCCCTCTTATCATGAAGTGCGCGTGCACTGCGCCTGCGGCAACACGTTTATGACCCGCTCCACCCACAAGGGCGACATCGCGGTAGAAATCTGCTCCAATTGCCATCCCTTCTTCACCGGCAAGCAGAAGCTGCTTGATACCGCCGGCCGCATCGAGCGCTTCCGCCGCAAGTACGCCAAGAGCGACGCCGCGAAAGCAGAAGCAGCCAAGAAGTAACTTCTTTTGCTAGGATTTTCGCGGATTGACGCGGCACGTCCCACAGAAATCAGCCCTCGGCCGAAATGTAGGGGGTTGAACTTTCGGGCCTGTACGCTTCGGAACCGATCGCGCTAAAGTGCGCCTTTTCAATACCGCGTCAAAAGTGCTTCCGTGCGGGCTTGGTTGGGGTAAATCATTGATAAGAGTGGTGAGCGCGGTAGGAATCGAACCTACAACCTACTGATGGAACGCTAACTCAACCAAATCAATGGTTTCAGTGACTTCCGAGCGTTCCAATTAGGCAATTTGAGGCGGTTTTAGGCATTTTTGCTACTAATTTGCGACCAAGACCGCTGAATCTTCATGCTGTGACCGGTGCGAAATTGTCAAATTGGTAGCAAACAGTAGCAAATCTGCACTTTGCCAGTGACTCTTCAACACTTCAACACGTGAGCGGATCAAACGATCTGCCTGACGCAGTGCCCAAAGCTGCATTCTTTATCGGGACAGGTCTGCTGAGGTCTTTCATGGCGCGGCTGGATTAATAACGCCAAGGTCTAGCTCTCGATTCCCCCCAGCCGGAGTTCGGGAGGCTCTGGGCGGCAACAGACGCCATACCGCCGCCAAATTCGGAACCACGGACTGTTGGCTAGCCCTTCGTCATGCCTTCGATTCGCAGCCGCGAGATCGCTGAGGCTCAGTCGAGTGGGTATTCCGGTGAAGGTGAACATCGATTCCGGAGGGAAGCCGAACGGCGTTCCGGAGCGAAGGTGAACAGCAGTCGGAGCGAAGCGACGCTGGCGTGATGATTGTGCAGGAAGTGTTCTGCATCGTCAACTGAAAACGTCCGGAGCGAAGCGAAGGCTTGGGTTGAGCGGGGATTTGGGGTGCAGGGAAAAGGGGCAGTAGCCCCTTTGCCCCTGCTTCCTCGCTGTAGAAGAAGGGACCCATGGGTGGCGCTCCGACGCGAGCGCTAACTTAAGCTGGTTGGGCTTGAAGTGGCATGCCAACTTCCGGGAATCCCGTTCCCGCCAACTTTCGGTTGGCCCGACAATCCGACCGGAATTCGAGAATATGAATCCGCGCGGATCGCCTCAATGAGCTGGTTGGTCCGCTGGAGACAGATGAATGCCAAGAAATCCGGGGGCGGTCCCAGCCAGATGGAAGCGTGGGCATAATGCTTTCGACTAGATCAATTAGTTGGGCCTTCGGCTGGTTTTCTGAAGTACCTTTCGCACCTCAGATTCTCATTGACATGCAAGTTCAATCAGAATATGACTATAGTCATATATGACTGTGGTCGCAAATCGCCGGGAGCGAAAGAGAGTGGCCCTTCGCGCGCAGATTCTCTCTACTGGCATTGACCTGTTTTCGCGATATGGCCTCGGCGCCGTCACTATCGATCAGATCGCAGCGGCGGCCGACGTTGGCAAGGGCACCATTTACAACTACTTCTCCACGAAAGAGGACATCGTGGTTGCGTTTATGGCCGACCTCGAAGCCCGCTTTGCGCCCAAAGTCGCGCGCTTCGAGCCCGGCAATCAGCCGCTTCACCGTATTCTTGCGGATTACGTTCTACTGCACTTTCGCCTCAAGCAGCCGTATCACGCCTTCGTGCGTGTCTTCCTCGCGCAGATGTTTCTGGATACCGAGCGTTTCATTCCCTACATGTTGGAAATGCAGAAGTACACTGATCCTCCGCTACAGTCCCTTCTCACCGGGTTGCAGCAGCGCGGGAAGCTCCGGCCGGAGGTTGACTTGGGGCAACTCATCATGAGTTTCAAAACCATGCACTTGGGCCTCACTGCACTCTGGGCCGTTGAAGGCCCGCCCTTCCGACAAACTGTCCAGACGGTCCGCCAACAAATGCAGTTCTTTTCCGAAGGCATCAGGAGGAAAGCGCAATGAAATCCTCTTTGACCGCTCCCGCATTTTTACTAGCCTCCACGCTCCTGGTCGCACAAACGACCGCAGGCCCCCGCAGCCCGCTGGCGCGCCATTATCGCGAAGGAGAAGCGCTTACATATCAAATGACAGCCGTTAATGACGACCGGCATTACACCGCCGAGGCTACCGGAATCGTGAAGAAGAACGCCGACGGCAGCTATAGCGAAGAATTTCGCTGGATCGGTATGACTTCCAACGGGCAGCCCGTCGTGCTGTCTCCATCGACGTCTACATTTCGCATGCAGCTTTCGCTGGATCCCGCACGGATGCCCTCTGGCCCCGATCTCAGCAAGGTGGACCCGCAGTTGATAGGGCCGGTACTCGACTTGATGACCTTTTACGTTGACCTATGGATCACGAGTAAGATCGGCATGCTCCAGCATCCTGGCGATCACTTCTACGTCCCTAACCCGCGGCCGAGTTCATGGGCTGACGGTACGAGAGTGCTCACCGGCGAAGATCTGATCGATTTCGACCTGAACTTTCAGTCCATCGATCCGGCGAAGAAGACTGCGCTCCTTGTGGTTCACCATGTCCCGCCAGCACACCCCAATTTGCAGTTTCCCGCGGCGTGGATGGAAGCGCCAGTCGCCGATACACCCAATAACTGGATCGAGGTGGCGAAGACAAAGGAAGGAAAGTACCAAGCCGGGGCTGGCAAGGAGACCTTTGACGTCTCTATCACCGTCAGCACCGTTGATGGCAAAATACTCTCCGCAACGATGGATAATCCCGTGGTCACGAGCAGCCGCCTCTGCGACGATGCGGCGCTGACTCAGTGCGGCGATGCGCAATCGCACACCATCCACCGGCATATTGAGATTGCGCTGGTGCCTTGAGACTTTCGAACGAGAAGGTCAACCCAGCGAGCTCGGCCTTTCCCGTTTCGGGCGTGTGACGGCAAACCGGCAGTTATCGGCGCATGCGGTTCGGCGTGCGACTCATTGGCTGAACGACCCACGCCGGAAGCTGGCTCCGGAAGTTGTCCCGACTCCGGTTCTGGAAAGTTGATGCCATAACTCAGACATCTTACCGAAACTAACTTTGGTTCATTCCTTCTTCTCGTCGGGTGGGGGACTGCGTTTCTTGCGCATGGACTCGCCGCGCATTTCGATGCGGTGGGCGTTGTGCAGGGGAACTCCGGCTGGTTGCGACGATGCTGATACTTGCGGCCACGACTATATATTGATCCCCTGCGACGAGAATCATCCCGGCGTCGAAGGGTGCGATTACAGCATGGTCGACCCAGCCTTAGCAACCGGCGAGAGTTCAGTACCGGCTACGCGTGAACTTACGACTCCTACTAGCGCTCCGCGCACTCTTCGTCCTTTTGGCAGACGCGGCTTGCCCCTCAGCCCTGGGCAAATCGGAACACCGAACGCAGCGGGGCGGTGAGTTGAGCTCAACTTGCCCGTAGGAGGCACTGTGAAGAAACGCTTGGCACTCATGTTGGGAGGATTGTCCTTATTCGGTGGTTGCGGCGGCGCATCGGCGCCACCACCGCCTCCTCCTCCCGCCGGTTTGAGTCTCGCACCTGCGAGCCTGAGCTTACACGCAGCCGCAGGTTCTCTGGAGTTGGATTACGGGCTTTGTGATATATGCGATTCTCGCCAAGGCGGGAGCGCAACCTAAGTCTCTGCCGCTCAAGAAATTGGAGGTCCACGTTCCGGCTCAGGCGTAAACTGTTGCGGGAGCGCACCATCAGGCTGCCTCGCCGTTTCGCCGACTGGATCTTGACCAATCACCCTCTCTCCGCGGAATACCAAATGGACTGGGAACAGATTGGAACGGCAGCTTTGATCCCGCGGCACTTGACTTATGCCACGGGCTGCTAAACGACGCAGTGCGCTTGTAGACCGGTGGAACTCGCATGCCGGTTAGAAAGGAGTCATGAGGCTATTAACTTCCAAAGAACGAATGCTGCGAGCACTCAAGCGTGAGGCTTGCGATTATGTGCCTTGCTGCCTGATGAGCTTCACGGCTTTGCGGAAGCGGGTAAACGAAGACATGTATGCCCTAGTCGAAGCCGAACAGGCTATGGGCTTGGACTCAATGCTGTTCCTTCCAGCAGCTTCACGGATCGAACGGCCGGAACATCCCGATTTGCGCGGTCTGCCAATGCGCTTCAGTCCTGCAGTGCAGTCGCGTTCTTGGCAGGAGCAAGGGGCTGGCGGCATGCCGGTCCTACATCGTGAGTTTCACACCCCGGACGGCACCCTATCTACCGGCATGCAGGTCACTGAGGATTGGCCGTACGGAAACCAAATTCCGTTTGTGGGCGACTATCGCATCC
>Ga0187888_1001600_pt1 | contig 21113 bp, 16 predicted proteins | sample June2016WEW_7_40_FD_132987 | JGI IMG/M metagenome (GOLD analysis project Ga0187888, IMG submission 132987) | Peatland microbial communities from SPRUCE experiment site at the Marcell Experimental Forest, Minnesota, USA - June2016WEW_7_40 | ecosystem: Environmental > Terrestrial > Soil > Wetlands... | reverse complement strand
GTTCTCCCTCCGGATTGTTTGGATCCTGCAGGCTGGCAAAGCTGCCCAGATACTCACTGTTGGTGCTGGTCAGGGATGCATCGTCAATGGATTTGGAGAAAACGTAAGTGGCGAGGAACTGCAAGCCGTTCGAGAAGCGCTTCTCCGCTCGAAGCTGCAACGCGTGATAGATCGAGTTTGCGATGGGAGGTTCGTCGCCCGCGAATCCGTAGAACTGCGGGTGGGGCATCACCAGTTGCATCTCCTGGATCTGCGAGTAGAGCAGCGGGTTGTCGGCGGGCAGGAGTTGCGTCGCGTTTGACTGCGTGGGATCGGCGAACGGGTTGTTCACGTACGACGTCAGCGCCGCAATTTGGGCATTGCTGTAGTGCTCGACCTCCGGGCCAAGGTGGTTGACAACACCTGCATTAGCGAAGTAGAGGTGCGTTCCTTTCTTGCCGATGTACGAGGCTTCGAGCAGAAGATTCCATTTCGTTTCGTGTTGGAAGCCAAGACTCCAGCTCTGTTCGTACGGTACTTTGTTGCTGACGTCTTTGATCGGCCCAAAGCCGCCGAAGCCCACGTCGTTCAACAAGCCGAGGCTGCTGCCTACCGGCTGGGTCGGCCCGTTGGGATAAGGATTGCTCATCCTCGCGGCGGGCGTGGCTCCGTCTCCTTCGAAGGAAGGCACCAGGTAAGTCAGCTGGTCGAATCCTTGCTGCCCAACTCCGGAAGTTCCGGCAACCGCTCCTCTCCAGGCTGACAGATAGATGCCATAGCCGCCACGAACGACAGTGTCGTGGAACAGCCGGTAGGCAAAGCCAAAGCGCGGCTGAAAGCCGTTATAGTCGGGGGCATAGGAATAGCGATCGCTCGGAGTGACAAAAATCTCGCCGCCCGTAAGCGGCTGGCCACCCAGCGTGATCGGAGACTGCACATTGGGATCGAGCGAGTTCAACTCGTTGCGCCGGTCGGTGCGAGGCAGCACAACTTCGTAGCGCAGGCCGAGGTTGAGAGTCAGCTTGTCGCTCTTTTTCCAGTCATCCTGCACGAATCCGCCGGCTTCGAAATTCTGCGTCGCCACGGAGTTCGGAATCTCGTACATGCCGCAGCAGTCGTTGGGTTGCGCGCCGATCAGGAAACTCGCCATCCCGTCGCCGCCAAGGGGCAGGCAGCTCACGTTGGGTGGGTTCGGCACGCAGGTGGGATCGTAGTTTGCCGTTCCGGTCTGGTCGAAGTTGTAGGCCCCGGCGGGCGCGTAGTTGGGCTGGGTGTAGTCGAGCCGGTGCATGCGCCCTTCCGCCCCAAACTTGATCTCGTGCGTGCCCCTCACCAGGCTCAGCGTTCCGATCATTTGATGCGTTTCCTGTCCCTGCTTGGCATAGCTCCAGGGGTTGTTGCCAATGCTGTAATAGCTCGCAGCGGAATAGCCCCCGCCGATGCCAACCGTTGGAAACCAGTTGTAGCCGGAGTCCTTCATGTACTGTGGTTCGCCGATTGCATCCACCGGGGAGACGTTTGCGAATGTGCGGGCAACGCCGCCGTAGAAATAAGTGCCGCGCGTGACACCGTAGGAAACCGTGAGCAATGTGGTGGGGTTAAAGGTGTGCGCGTCATTGATGACGAACACGTGCGCGCTACCCGTAGTCGGCCCACTGCTGCAGGGATCGGCAGCGTTGCCAAAGCAGTTGAACCCACCGGAAAGGCTAGCCTGGTGCGAATACTTGCCGCTCAGCAGATTCTTCTGGTTGAAGCGGTGGTCGATCTTGAGATCCCACTGATTGTTGCTACTCCTCACCGATCCCGACTCCACCCGGTTGGTATACGGATTGTAGCTTCCACTGCCGGTGTTGTAGTTGGGTTCGGGAAAGTAGGCCATTAACTTTTGGGCGACCGGGTCGATCAGGTTTCCCACGCCACTGGGTAAGCGATAGGGAGCGCCGCTCGTGTAGCTGGCCAGAACTTCGTTGCCGGGGTGGTTCGCGTCGACTGTGCTGGTGTAAGTAGCGAGGTTGTTATATGGAATGGGCGCCAGCCGCCTCGCACCTTGCACATTAGGGTCATAGTAGCCGGAATACGGATCCCAGAGCTGACCTGCCGGATTCGAACATATGCCATTCGCATCGAACGTTGCGCCCGGTGCGGGCCCATTGGGGCCATCCCCGCCGCAGATCTCGCCAAAATTGCCCGTCCGCTCGGCATCACTGGGCACACCATAGAAGACGGGCCCTGCCTGATCGTCCTCGCGCACACCTTCGTAGTCGAAGAAGAAGAATGTTTTGTTCTTGAAAATTGGCCCGCCGAACGTTCCCCCAAAATCGCTGCGGCGCAGCCCGGGGATAGGGATTCCCTGCTGGTTGTTGAACCAGTTGTTTGCGTCCGTCTTGTAGTAGCGCTGAAACTCGTACAAGCCTCCGTGAAAGCTGTTCGTGCCCGAGCGCGTGACCAGATTGACGATGCTCGCGCCGCTGAACCCGTATTCGGAGCTGAAGTTCGATTCCTGCACCTTGAACTCTTCGACAGCATCCACTGAGGGTGTGTAGGTCTCTACCCGGATGCCGCTGTTCTGCTCGTAGTTGGTCGCGGTCTCGCCATCCATGAGAATGTCTGTGGTGGCGTTGCGGCTGCCGTTGATGATGACATTGGTGGCGTAGCACCCCATGCAGGCGGCATCCACTTCGGTGACGCCGGGCGCAAGATACATCAGGTCCATAACCGCCCGTCCGTTTAGCGGCAGATCAGTGATGAACTTCCTATCCACCACCTGCCCGGTGGTCGCATCCTGGGTGCCGAGCAGTGGGGCGGTTGCGGAAACACTCACCGTTTCCTTCGCACCGGGCATCCTCAGGGAGAAATCCACGCCCACGTTCTGGCTGACGTCGACCTTGATGGCGTTGTGCGACTGGTCCTTGAACCCGGGTGCCTTGACCGAAAGGTTATAGACACCGGGCGGTACAGCACGAAAAAGATACCGTCCGTTGCTATCGGTTTTGGTGGTGAAGGTGTAGCCCTTGTCGGCATCCACCAGCGTTACCGTGGCCACCGGAATCACAGCTCCCGTTTGGTCGCTGACGACGCCGGTCACCGATCCGGCATAGAGTTGGGCGTACGCCGGAGTAGCGGACGCCACTAACAGGACCACCGCCATGAGGGCCGATAGTATGAAGCCACCGTCAACTGGAAGGATCGAGGCCCTCTGCCAACTGCGGTCCCGGGATACGACATTCGACGTAGTAATTGCGGTCATCGCGGGTCTCCTTGTTTCTCCAAACTCGTTTTATGTTTTTCGCCAATTACGCGCAAGCTGGCGAGCCCACGCACGGTGTAAAGGCACCGCCGGCTGCTCGTGCCACGCTGACAATCCTTACTTCTGGTTCTTCAATGCCGCATCGATCGTGCTCCACAATGACCCGGAAGCGGGATCGTAAGGAACCATGTCGATGGCAAACTCCCAATAGAATCCACCGCCTACCCAGTTCGGAACGTTGGGATGAACGGCATAAGTTCTGCTGATCAGATCCTTGATGACCGACTCGTCCGCAGGCCTGGAGTCTGACCATCCGAATTCGGAGAACCCCAACTTGGCGTTTGGAAACAGCGCGGCCAGTTGGGTGAAAACCTGCTGCCAGTCGGGCCTGATCCCGTTGCAATCCAATTCGTAATAGCTCACCAGCACGTAATCCAGCCCAGTCTTCATGCGGGCCGGGACGTGATCGTTCACCCAACCGAACATCTCGTTGGCAGCGGGCCTGACACACGGCGTGTTGTAGTAAAGCGTCAACTCTGTGACTCTGCCCTGGGATTTCAGGTAGTCGTAGGTGTCCGTCATCTTGGTCACAACGTCCGCCTGCGAGGTGGTTTTCACCGACGCCTGTGGCACGCACTCTTCCGTGGTACCGAAGAGCCACTCCCCGTTGATTTCATTACCCACTTCCCAGATGTCGACGACCTTACCCAGCGTGTTTACGTAATCCTTGAAGCGGCTGAGGTACTCAGCCGGCGTGAAGCATTTCATGTAGAAGGAATCCACAGGCTGGCCGAGAACAGGTCCCACGCCTCGAATCTGCGTGGTGGCATCGAGGTACGAATTCGCGGAAAAGGAGCCGTTCTTATTTCCCGGCGCATAGACGATCCGGGTAGTCGGTGTTTCTGAGAGATGGCCTAGCGATGTGAGCAACTTCTTGAGGAAGACGTCGTCTCGAATGTCGTTGCGATCGTCCACGGTGACGCCGTGAATGGGCACGGATATTGCGTTCTGCGCCGGAGAAATGGCGCGGCTCAGGAGGAGAAGCAAAACAAAGCAACAGATCCAGAGCGCAGGCGCAGGCCGATCCCGCCATTGCGGGTGCGTGTGTCTGCCGCGCAACGCGGCGCCGGCGCACCGGCTGTTTCCACTGGCCGTGGCGGAGTAACACAACAGGGCGAGGAGTGAGGCTACGGCGCTGCGCATGAACCAGAACGCGCCGCAGAGAACTCGAGACGAAGTTCGGCACCCGTTGGTGGCGGACATGAGGTGGCCCCTCCAATTGGGGAACCTTTGTTTCAACGGCAATACAAACCTCTTATGCACATATGGTGTCAAGACATATTTTTATCGGTGTCGGCTCTGGCCAATTCGGAACATTGTCTATAACCTGTTGCAGGAACTGCATGTTGTTGGGTTCTCGTATGGTGGGGGGACGTCCACACCCGAGGGCCAAGGCGGGAAGTCCTGCAAACATTGCATACAATGTATCAATGTCAACTGCCGAGTTCGTTGTGGGTTGGGTCGAGCACCTTCCCTCCGCCGCGTGGTTAACGCGTGCTCTTGTTTGCAAGCAACGCTGCCCGCGCGGAAGCGACAGCCTGCGCCAACTCACGCGCACCCGATGTGATCTTTTCCAAATTCCCGGCACGCAACGCTGCCGTATCCACCAGATCTGCACCCACGCCCAGGGCAAAGGCTCCGGCGGCAATGAACTCGCCGGCGTTGGCCGCGTTCACGCCGCCGGTCGGAATCAATGACGCGTTGGGAAACGGAGCTTTCAGGGACCGCAAGTACTTGGCGCCTCCCACATTCCCGCAAGGGAAGATCTTCACCAGCCGCGCGCCATGATCATGAGCATTCATGAGTTCGGTCGGAGTCAGCGCCCCCGGAATGGCTAATTTCGCCGAAGCTTGCGCAACCGAGAGAACCGAAGTCGCCAAGCCCGGGCTCACGAGGAACTCAGCTCCAGCCCGGATGCACAACTCAGCCTGTTCGGCAGTAGTCACGGTCCCGGCTCCAATTAGCACCTTGCCTTCGTACTGCTGCGCTACCTCGCGGACCACCGACATCGCATTCGGAACAGTCATGGTGATTTCGACAACTGGAATCCCGCCAGCGCAGATCGCTTGGACAGCGCGCATTGCTTCATCGATGGTCGACGCCCGGACTACGGGGACGATTCCAATCTCTCCGATCCTGCGAATCACATCGTCAATGGTCATAATGTCCTCAGCGGGCGTAATCACCGGCTGCCGGCATCTCTCAGCGCTCGACACGCGCAGTCTTTGATGTCATGGCCTGCATGACTTCGGCCAGCGTCACCATCGTGGTGTCGCCAGGGGTGGTCATCGCCAGGGCGCCATGCGCGGCCCCGCATTCGACCGACCACTGCGGGTCTTTGTCCGACAAGAATCCGTAGATCAATCCTGAAGCAAAGGAGTCGCCGCCGCCAACCCGATCATAGATCTCCAGATTTTCGCGCACCGGCGCGTCGTAGAACTTGCCATCGTAATAACAGAGCGCTCCCCAGTCGTTCAGCGTGGCAGTCTTCGCATGACGAAGAGTAGTCGCAATCACGGCCAGCGACGGATATTCCTTCACAACTTTTTCAATCATTTGCTTGAACCCTGCTGCCTCCAGCCGGGAGTGATGTTCGTCCAAGCCGGAGACCGAAAAGCCCAGCGCCGCCGTGAAATCCTCCTCGTTGCCCAGCATCACGTCGACCAAAGGCGCAAGACGGCGATTCGTCTCCTGAGCATTCGCTTTTCCACCGATCGACTTCCAGAGCGAAGCACGGTAGTTCAAATCGTAGGAGACAACCGTGCCAGCGCGCTTAGCCGCTTCCACAGCTTCGTAGGCCACAAGCGGCGTGGTTTCGGAAAGCGCGCAGAAAATTCCTCCGGTATGAAACCAGCGCACTCCATCCTTGGAAAAAATCTGATCCCAGTCGATTTCGTCCGGCTTCAGCTGCGAGATAGCGGTGTGGCCGCGATCGGAGCAGCCGAGCGCAGGACGAAGGCCAAATCCGCGCTCGGTGAAATTCAATCCGTTGCGCACCGTGCGCCCGATTCCATCAAAAGGCACCCAGCGGACATATTTCTGGCTAACTCCCCCTTGCAGCATGAGGTCTTCGACGAGACGGCCGACGGAGTTATCCGCGAGGGCGGTGACGATGGCCGTTTCCATTCCGAAGCAGCGCCGAAGGCCGCGGGCCACGTTGTATTCGCCGCCGCCCTCCCAGGCACGGAAATGACGCGTGGTGGAAATGCGTTGGTCGCCCGGATCGAGCCGCAGCATGACTTCTCCCAGGCTCACCATGTCCCACATGCAGTCGTGTCTTGCTTTGATGTTCAGTTTCGCCATGATTTGGTCGTTTTGCTACTGGGTAACTTCAGCCTCGCTCACGACACCAAGGTCGGAGCCCTGCCCGTCATCGAGGTGTAAAGAGACGCGAACTACTTTTGCAGCTGCCTGAATCGTCTGGTTCAGTTGCACGGTATGCAGCGGATCCACCGGGCCCAGATCCACGTGCTGCTCCACGCCGCTCGTATCGTAAAACCGGGCGCTCAGCCTTCCGGGAAAAAAGACGCCAAACTTGCCTGCAAGCCGTATTCCGTCTGATTCGAGGACCGCGGTCAGCGGAATCTCAACCACTCCAGCCGATCCCACATATTTCAGGTTCTTGTCCGCACGCACCGGGTACCACTTGGTATCAAATGCGGAAGAAGCTCCGGGTTCCAGGCGAATCATTGGGCTGTTGAGCTCTGCCTCCATATAGTACGGCGCGCGCTGCGGATCGGAAGAGCGAAGCCGGGGCATGCCGCTAGCGTCCAGTTCGAGTGCCCCACCGTTCTTGTAGAAGATGACCGATGCACGCCCCGGATATTCGGCATTTTTCGCGTATTGAAACTTCTCAATCATCCCGAATTGAGAGGAATCATCCACGACCGCAATCCAACCGGCATCGGAGTCGAGCCAGACTTCATTTTCCAGATACAGCCAGTGCAGAGTGAACCAACCGTCTTTGACGGAAAACGAAGGGTCGTCCGCCAGGCCGGCGCGCACCAGATAACCGTCAACGAAGGCGCTCTGCGGGTTTGTGGGTGCGAACGCCCAGAAATCGTGGTTGTACCGCGTTCTGTCTTGTGTGTCAGCAGTGTCGTATTGCGTTACCGACTGAACCGACCATCGGATGGGATGGTCGCTGGCATTCTTCATTTCCGCGTGGAACGAAATCTCCGGGGAAGAAGTGCCGATAACAATCTCGCGCGAATACTGCAGTCCCGTAGATAAATCCGGCGGACCTTCGAGGCGAACGGTGCATGCAGTTTTCTCTGAGACTACGCGGAAACTGTACTCGCCATCGTCAAGCGCATCCGACACCGGCCCCGGCCAGTGCTCAGCGTCGCCCTGGCCCTCCGGCAGCGGCCACAGCTTGTCGCCGCCGTAGTTGATCCAGGGAGCTGTCTTGGCGGCTGCCGCGGGAGGAATGTACTGCCCCTTGTACCGGGGATTCACGAAGAGATATTCGTGTTCGCCGAATTTAACCTGCATCACCCGTCCGCCGAGTTGAGGCACGATGATCACATGAACCCATTCATTGAATAGGTCTTGGGCCTTCCATCCCTCGTAGTCAACAGTTCGCACTTGGCAGCCCTTGGGCGATGCGGCCGGAGGCAGCGCCCAGGCCCCTTTCGTGATGAACTGAATCAGCAACGCGAAAATGGTGATCCGGAGAATTGCCTTGATCAATCGGGACATGGATGGAAGTCTTTCAGATCTCTTGACCGCTTCCACCAGCGACTTGAATTGCTCGATGACGGTATCCATGGAATGCTCCTTATAATCGATCTGCTGGGCCAGAGCAAGCACGGGCTGAGCCTGCGCTCTCGGCACGACGTCGGCCGTTTCAAACCGCGTGGCATTGAGAGAATGTGAACCAGGCCGTAGAATCGGTCGTTGCATCAGGCGGAGATTCGACGGACGCTTCATGAGTGTTCGTATTCTTCGTCCAGGAGGGATAACGTGAACCGGAGACAGTGGCTCAAGGCGACTGGAGGTCTGGGTGCAGGATCTGTTTTGGCGAACTGGGTATCGCTGCCCGGGCTGGCACAAGAACGTCCGGCCTGCAGTTGGGACGCGAGCATTACGCGGCTCAAGTTGCGGCACACATGGACCACGACCATGTCATCGAGCGAGTACCGCGATACCCTCCAGGTTCGTCTCTCCAGCGATGGAGTCACAGGAGTTGGAGAAGGGGCTCCGATTGTTCGATATCACGAGAACGCGGAAGACGGGAAGAAGGCCATCGCGTCGATTCTTCCCCTTTTGCAGACAGTGAGTCCCTGGCATTTTGAAAAGACAATGACGGATGTCTTTCGGGCGATGCCCGGCCAATTTGCCGCTAAAGCAGCTTTGGATATCGCGCTGATGGATTGGGCCGGAAAGAAAATGAATGTGCCGCTGTACCAACTGCTCGGACTCGATCCGGCAGATACTCCGATTACGACTTTTTCTATCGGCATTGATACGCCGGAGATCACACGGCAGAAGGTCCGGGAAGCGGAGTCATTTCCGGTGCTTAAGATCAAGGTTGGTCTGGACACGGACGAAGCTACCATCGCCGCCGTGCGCAGCGTGACCAAGAAACCGCTGCGCGTGGATGCCAACGAGGGCTGGAAAGACAAGGAGGAAGCCGTCCGCAAAATCAACTGGCTGGAATCGCAGGGCGTGGAATTCATCGAGCAACCCATGCCGGCGGAAATGATCGAAGAGACCCGATGGGTGAGAAGCCGCGTGCACCTGCCGATCATCGCCGATGAGGCTGCCGTGAGTACCCGCTCCCTCCCCAAATTGATCGACGCTTATGACGGAGTCAACGTCAAACTCGACAAGTGTGGCGGCATACAGGAATCTCTGCGCATGATCTACGTGGCCAAGTCGCTGGGGATGAAAACCATGCTCGGCTGCATGGTTTCGAGTTCCGTGAGCGTCACGGCGGCGGCACATCTTTCGCCGCTGGTCGACTATGCAGACCTGGATGGAAATCTGCTCATCGCCAACGATCCCTACACTGGTGTCACCGTTCAGAAAGGGAAACTAGTCCTTCCTGACGGGCCGGGTCTCGGGTTGAAGCCGGCGTAATCTGCGTTCGCTTATTGGGCGGGCTCTTTCACCACGATGATACGGTCTGCCGCCACGTCGTGCAGTTGCTGCACGATGCCCGAAGGCCAGCGGATCTCGACCAGATCTGCTGAAGCATTGGCTCCCAGTCCAAAATGAACCGGACCGGCGCTCGATGAGGCGTAACCCGCGCTGGTGGTCATGTGGTTGTACTGCGCTCCGGACTTGGTGACGAGCTTGATCCTGGCCCCGATCCCGTCGCGGTTGCTCCTGGTTCCTTGTAGCTTGAACTCCAGCCAATGGTTGCTGCCCGGGCTCTGGTTGATCCAGATTTCCGCGGGCGCGCTGAGCGCACTCACGACGACGTCCAGGCGCCCATCGCCGTTCAGGTCGCCGACGGCGGAGCCTCGGTGCCGCGACGGAGGCTGCGCCGTCAGTCCCGCCTCGGCGGTCAAAGCCTGAAACTTCATGCCGCCAAGATTGCGGAAGACGGTGTTGGGTTGTTCAATGGGCAGGTTCGCAGCCGACGCCAGCGACTGCACGTGACCGCGCGAGACAAAAATATCTTTCCAGCCGTCGTTGTCAAAATCCGCGATGGTGGGAGAATAACCGGCCATGGGCAGGCTCATCCTGGTCATTCCGCTTTCCCGTGTTACCTCCACAAAACTTCCTTTCCCGGTGTTGCGATAGAGAGGGAATGTCTCGCCATCGAGAGCAACCAGAAAAATGTCGGGATAGCCATCGTTATCGAGATCGCGAAAATCCACGCCCATGCCGGAAATATAGGTGCCATCCTCGCGCAGCGCGACATTCTCGTCGAAAGCTGCTTCCTCAAACTTGCCGTCTCCCTGGTTGCGGAAGAACGAATTCATCAGCTTGTCGTTGGTGACCATGAGGTCCATCTTGCCGGAAAGTGTCGAATCGGCGGCGGCGACTCCCATGCCTTTGCCGGGATGCGCGCGGAAACCCGCCTCAATCGAAGCGTCGCGGAAAGTGCCGTCGCCATTGTTGATGAACAACTGGTTGGGAGTGGGTTTGTACATCTTGGGATGGCAGTAGTCGCGATGCCCATGGTCTTCGCAAACCGGCTCGTGGTCCACATCCCATTTCAGATAGTTGATGACCACGAGATCAAGCAGGCCATCGTTGTTTACATCCACCCACGCGGCGGCCACCGCCCATAGCGGCCCATACTCCGGATCGGGTTTGTTCAGGCCCGCCTTGGCGGTCACATCGGTAAAGGTGCCGTCGCCGTTATTGTGATAAAGCGTATTGCGATGCACGCCGGCGACAAAAATGTCTTCATAGCCATCGTTGTCATAGTCCCCAATGGCGACACCGGTGTCGTAGCCGGTTCCGGCCAATCCGGCTTTCTCGGTTACGTCCGTGAAATGTCCGTGGCCGTCGTTCTCGAAGAGACGGTTGTAGTATTTCGGGGAATCCTTGCGCAGCGTTTTGATATCCGCGCCATTGGTAAAGAAGATGTCGAGTTTGCCGTCATTGTTGTAATCGAAGATGGCAACGCCGCCGGCCATGGTTTCCGGAGCGTGGTGTTCCGGCGTTTCGTCGCTGTCGAGCCTGAAATCGATCGGCTGGTAGACGAATTGAATTGGAGCCTCGGCTGCGGCCTTCGAAGCCGCTGTGGCTTGCTTCGGCTGAGCTTGCACTGTGCCTGCCTGCGAATGCATCAGCAAGCTCACGCCGATGATGAGGGGTAATAAGGATGCGAGGAGTGCACAGCGTATCTTCCAACCATTCATATCGAGAGCAGCAGGCAGTGCCTGTTGTCATCATACCGTGCGTCGGGTTTCTCTAGCCTTGCACTTCCTGTAGCATGGAAGGCCGGTCCAAGGGGGAACCTTGCCGTCCAACCGCAACTCCGGTTTCAACACACACCAGTCCAAGCGGCTTTTCGAGCGAACGAAACGAGTGCTTGTCGATGGCGGGAGTTCTGCATCGCGTGGCCCTGCCAACTACGGCGAGTATCCGATTTTTATGCGTCGCGGGCGGGGATCACGTCTTTACGATGTTGATGGCAACGAGTACATCGACTGGATGATGGGTTTTGGTGCGTTGCCCTTAGGGCACGCCGATCCTGAAATCACCGAAGCAATCGCTGAGGGAGCCGCGACCGGCGCGCACTTTGCCACTGCCACAGAAGTTGAAGTGGAAGTTGCGGAGCTTTTGCAGCAGATTGTTCCTAATGCAGAAATCGTACGCTTCGCCAATACGGGCACCGAGGCCGTGATGGCAGTGATCCGGCTGGCGCGCGGCGTGACCGGCCGGCCGAAGATTCTGAAATTCGAGGGGCACTATCACGGTTGGTATGACGACGTTTTGGTCAGTTCGAACCCCTTACCGCCCGGAGCCGCCGGCCTGTCGGGCGATCCGGTCAAGAGCCCCGACAGCGCCGGCCTCAATCGCCATGCGCTCGAGGACACAATCGTAGTCCCATGGAATGACCTGCCCGTTCTTGAGCGCGCGATCCACAATCATGCCGGCGAGATCGCAGCCGTAATCACCGAAGGCGTGATGGCGAATATGGGTGTGATTCCGCCGGAGCCCGGATATCTGGAAGGCTTGCAGAACCTGACCCGGCAACACGGCATCCTGTTCTTTCTGGATGAGACCGTAACCGGGTTTCGCATTGCGCCCGGTGGTTGCCAGGAATATTACAAACTCAAGCCTGACGTTGTCAGTTTTGGAAAGGCGCTTGGTTGCGGGCTTCCGGTGGCGGCATTTGCCGGACGGGCAGATGTAATGTCGGCGCTCGCCGGCGGCAGCGTGCTGCACTATGGGACTCACAACGCCTCGCGCATCGGCATGTTCGCCGCACGCGCCAACCTGCGCAAGCTGACTCGCGACCAAGGAGCCGCGTTTCGCTATATCTGGAACTTGGCCGATCAGATGGGGAGCGGAATCACGGAACTTTTCCGCCGCACCGGCACGGCGGCAATCGTGCAACGTGTGGGTCCAATGTTTCAAATCATGTTCACGAAGCGGAATGCGATCCGCGACTATCGCGAATTCTGCCAGCACGTGGACCGCACGAAGTATCAGCGTTTCTCCTGGAAGCTGTTCGAGCATGGAATCTACACCAGTCCGGCGGCGACGTTGCATTCGATCGTCACGCTGGCTCACACTGCAAGCGACGTCGAGAAAACGCTGGCCGCCATGGAGAAGGCTTTGGCAGCGGTGGCGTGAGGGTCGGAGAGCTACGAGGCCGGCAATATGGACTTCCAACAAATCTGCAATCGAGCGGGACAGTCGCTTTCGCTTCAAGGTAAAGTTGCGATCGTGACCGGGGCTGCCTCCGGCATCGGGAGGGCAATCGCTATTCGCCTGGCCGAGATGGGCGCGGCAGTCGCTGTTCTCGACAAGAACTCTCAAGGCGGCAACGAAACCGTGCGGCTCGTTGTGCAGTTGGGCTGCCAGGCTAGCTTCATCGCCTGTGACGTTTCTTCCCAGGCGGAATGCCGGGAAGCGGTCCAGAGGGTCATCGAGAGCCATGGCTCGATCGACATTCTCTGCAACAACGCTGGCATCACCGTGCGCAAGGACGTCCTCGCGCTGGAAGAAGAAGAGTGGGATGCGGTCCTGGATGTGACTTTGAAAGGCACATATCTGTTATCGCGGGAAGTAATCCCGCACATGATTCGCCAGGGCGGCGCCATCGTTAACATCGGCTCGGGATGGTCCTTAAAAGGTGGTCCGAAGGCAGTTGCCTACTGTGCCGCCAAAGCAGGAGTGCTGAATCTCACCCGTGCCATGGCGATCGACCACGGCAAGGACAACATCCGCGTGAACTGTGTCTGCCCCGGCGACGTCAACACGCCCATGCTGGAATCAGAATGCCGCCAGCTCGGTGAGGCCCGCGAGCAGTTTATGAAAGAGGCCGCCAACCGTCCGCTCGGCCGTGTGGGAACTCCCGAAGACGTTGCCAATGCCGTTCTCTTTCTCGCCAGCGACATGTCGAAGTGGATCACCGGAGCCCAGCTTGTGGTAGATGGCGGCGGGATCGCTTAAGGCCCGAGCAGACGGTCTCCCTTTCCCAGACAGTAACCCGCCAGATGCACCTTTCTCCTTGACATTCTGTGCCGATCGGGTAACATGCAACAATATTTATTCACTAGTCTGCATAAATATTCATCATGAATAAAACCATCCGCCAGCGCGCGATCCTGGAGTCCCTGAAGCACGGCACTTTCGCCAGTCAGGACGATCTGCAGCGACTTTTACGCAAACGGGGGTTCAGGGTGGGGCAAGCCACCCTCTCCCGCGACATTCGAGACCTGAATCTCAGCAAGACGCACCACGGGTATTCCCTGCCCCAGAATGAAAGTGGGGTTGCCATTGCGCTGCCTCCTGTTTCCCGTCTGGTGCGTGAGTTCGTTCTTGGTGTCCGTTCGGCCCAGAATCTGCTGGTGGTAAAGACCATCGTCGGCAGCGCGCAGCCGGTGGCTGCGGCGCTGGACGAGGCTGATTGGTCCGAAGTGGTCGGAACTATCGCCGGCGACGACACCATTCTGATCGTTTGCCCAGACAAGGAAGAGGCGCACCGGCTCGCCCGCCGAATTGAGGAAATGCTCAGCTGATGTCCGCGAAACTCAAAGCCGCGGTGCTGGGCGCGACCGGATATTCTGGTCTCGAACTCACGCGAATTCTCCTGCGTCATCCTCGGCTGGAGAAGCCACTCCTGCTCCGTCGCGCCGCCGATAATGGCGCCTCTGACTTGGCCGACCTGTTTCCGGCTCTTTCCGGCAACGGCGGCTACCCGCTTCATCCGTTTTCGTGGCCAGCCCTGAAACAGCAGGGAGTGCAGTTGCTGTTCCTGGCCACGCCCCATGAGGTATCGCGGTCGCTTGTGCCCGAGGCAATCGCTCATGGTGTGCGCGTCATTGATCTGAGCGGGGCATGGCGCTTGAAGCAAGAGCAGCATCGCGCGATCTACGGTTTTCAGGATTCCGATGCCGCCACGGCAGCGGAACTGACCGGCAAGGCGGTTTATGGGCTCCCGGAGCTAAACAGCGATCGCCTGGCGACTGCACAATTGGTCGCGAATCCCGGCTGCTACGCCACGTCGGTAATCCTGGCGCTGGCGCCGCTCGTCAAGTCCGGCGTCATCGACCGCAGCCGCGGCATCATATCGGACTCGAAGTCGGGCGTATCAGGAGCAGGGAAAGAGCCAACACCCAAGACGCATTTCGTTTCGGTCGCGGACAATCTCTCCGCCTATTCGGTCTTCAGCCACCGGCACGTGGGCGAGATGGTTGAGCAGCTTGGGTTGAATGCGCAAGAGTTGATCTTCACTCCGCATCTGCTTCCCATCCCGCGCGGGATTCTCTCGACCATCTATGTGTATCTCGATCGGCAGATGACGTCCGCGGAAGTGGAGTCGAGTTTTCGAGATTCCTACTCAGGCAAGCGCTGGGTGCGGGTTTTTCCATCGCCGAAACTTCCGGAGGTGCAGTTCTCTCTGCACACGAACTACTGCGATCTTGGTTTCTGTCTCGCCCAAGACGGCCGGCGGCTGGTGGTGATCTCCTGCATCGACAACCTGCTGAAAGGCGCAGCCGGGCAGGCGGTCCAGAACATGAACGTCATGTATGGATGGGCGGAGGACGAAGGCTTGCAATGACCATCGTGATCAAAATTGGCGGGGCCGCGCTGGAAAACGCTGCCATCCTGCGCAAGTGCGCCCGCGCCATCGCCGAATTGGCTCAGGACGGCCACCACGTTGCCGTAGTTCACGGTGGCGGCGGTGCGCTGACTCGGGTTCTGAAGCAACTCGGAAAAGAAAGCCAATTCGTCGCCGGGCTTCGCGTTACCGACGCTGAGACTCGCGACGTCGCACTCATGGTGCTCGGCGGCCTGGTCAACAAGAAGCTGGTGGCCGCGATTCAGGCTGCGGGCATGCCCGCGGTCGGATTCTGCGGCGGTGATGGCATGAGCTTCCGCGCACGCCGCAAACAGGTTCATGACAAGGATCTCGGCTTCGTCGGCGAAATCTGCTTTGCCGAACCCTGCTGGATCGAAGCTCTCTGGCAGCAAGGCGGCATCCCCGTTCTCGCGTCGCTGGCCCTCGGGGCTGATGGCGAATACTACAACGTCAACGCCGACGAGATGGCCGCCGCCTGCGCCGCGGCCTGCCACGCCAACGCCCTCATCTTCCTGACCGACGTTCCCGGCGTCAAGGACGCCGAAGGAACCGTAATTCCGTGGCTCAGCACCAGCCAGGCCGAGGACCTGGCCGCGAACTCGATCATTGCCGGGGGCATGTTGCCTAAGCTGGAAGCCTGCAAAAAGGCGCTGAAGCAGGGTGTAGGACGCGTCCGGATCTTGCCCGCGACCGAAGCGGAAGCCTTGCCGCAATTCTACTTCGCCAAATTGGACTGCGGGACGGAGGTCACGTACGCATGAACCAAATTCGTGTGGGGACAGCCGCCCTCGGCTGTCCGGTCGAGCGAAGCTCGACCGTCGTCTCTCGTGAAGCGCAGGTTTCGACAACAAACAGGAGTCAACATTGAATCATCAATTACAAACCAGGGCGCCGGAAGCGACGGAAACCTTTCCGGGCCTCTTCTGGTGCCCAGACTTGATCTCGACCCGTGATCTCGGGCCGCGGGGCGTCGAAGCCGTGCTGCACCTGGCGGGGCTCATGAAATCGCGCCCATCGGTTTTCCAGCGAGCGCTGGCAGGCAGACAGATGGTGATGTTCTTCGAGAAGCCTTCGCTCCGAACCCGGCTCACATTTGAAGCCGGCATGACGAGCCTCGGCGGGGCTGCGATGTTCGTGGACCAGACCAAGAGCCGGCTCGACGCCCGCGAGACCCTGAGCGACATCGCGCACAATCTCGAACGCTGGGTGGATGTGATCGTGTTGCGCACGTTCGCGCAAGAGACGATCGTGGGCATGGCCCAGTATGCCTCGGTTCCCGTAATTAACGCGCTCAGCGATCTGGAGCATCCCTGCCAGGCGCTGGCCGATTACTTCACCCTGCAAGAGCGCTTTGGCGATCTCAAGAAGATTTGCCTTGCTTACGTCGGAGATGGCAACAACGTCGCGCACTCCCTCCTGTTAACCTGCGCCTTTCTCGGATCGTCGATCCGCGTCGCCACGCCTGAGAGCTACGCACCAAATGCCCAAATCGTCGCCGACGCGCTGGAAATTGCGAAGCCGACGGGCGCTCACATCGAGCTTCTCACGGAGCCTCATGCCGCGGTCACAGGCGTCGATGCGGTTTACACCGACGCCTGGGCCAGCATGGGGCAGGAAGAGGAAGGCGAGAAGCGGGCGCAGATTTTTCCACCGTATCAAGTGAATCGGAAGTTGATGGCGCACGCCGCGCCGCATGCGGTGTTCATGCATTGCCTGCCGGCTCATCGCGGACAAGAAGTTACTGACGAAGTCATGGATTCCGACAACTCCGTCATTTTCGACCAGGCGGAAAACCGCCTGCACGTTCAGAAAGCCATTCTCTATTTGTTATTGGGCGGCTCAGTTCGCCTGCCTGTAAGGAGCCCGCATGCCTGAAAAAGTCGTTCTCGCCTATTCCGGTGGATTGGACACGTCCATCATCATTCCCTGGCTGAAAGAGAACTATGCCTACGACGTCATCGCCATGGTCGGCGACGTTGGCCAGGGAGACGATATCGAGGCCGTGGTCGAGAAGGCCTACGCGACCGGCGCCAGCAAGGTCATCGTCGAAGATCTGCGCGAGGAATTTCTCACCGGCTACGTCTTCCCTGCACTGAAGGCCGGCGCCGTGTATGAGCACAAGTATCTGCTCGGAACTTCGCTCGCTCGCCCCCTGATCGCAAAACGCCAGGTCGAAGTGGCTTTACGTGAAGGAGCCACCGCGGTCGCTCACGGCTGCACCGGCAAGGGCAACGACCAGGTGCGGTTCGAGCTGACCTACCAGGCGCTCGCGCCGGAGTTGAAGATCATCGCTCCGTGGCGCGAGTGGTCGTTGAAGTCGCGCGAAGACTGTCTCGACTACGCCGAGCAGCGCGGGATTCCGGTTTCTGCCAGCCGCGAGAAGATTCATAGCCGCGACCGCAATCTCTGGCATGTCAGCCACGAAGGCGGCGAACTGGAAGACGCCGCCAACGCACCGTTGGCAACGACATGGCAGCTCACCAGATCACCCCAGGACGCTCCCGATAAGGAAGAGCAGGTGAACATCGGATTTGAGAGGGGCGTGCCCGTTTCCGTCAACGGAATGGAAATGGATCCGGTTTCGCTCGTCGAATTGCTGAACGAAATCGGCGCCCGCAATGCCATCGGCCGCGCGGATCTGGTCGAAAACCGGTTCGTCGGGATCAAGTCTCGCGGCTGCTACGAAACTCCCGGCGGCACGCTGCTGATCACCGCTCATCGTGAACTGGAAGCTCTCTGTTTGGAGCGAGAAGTCGCCCATTTCAAGCAGCACATCGGCCTGAAATACGCCGAACTGGTTTACTTCGGCCTGTGGTTCACACCGCTGCGCGAGGCCCTGGACGCTTTTGTGGAAAGCACCCAAAAGGAAATGACGGGCAGCATCACGCTTGCGCTCTATAAGGGGAACGTCTCGGTGCTCAGTCGCGAGTCGGAACATTCGCTCTACCGCACCGATCTTTCGTCGTTCACCATGGGAGACAGCTACGATCAGAAAGATGCGGCGGGGTTCATTCGCATTCTCGGCCTGCCCTCCCGCTCTCGCGCCCGGTCGCGGATGGAGGTCGCTTGATGGGGGTGAACCAATGAAGATGTGGTCGGGCAGGTTCCGGCAGCCGCTGGATCCCGAATTCGACAGCTGGCAGCGCTCGTTCAGCTTCGATCGCCGGCTGCTGCAGTACGAGCTCGCCGCCAGCAGTGCGCACGCCCGCGCTCTCAAGAATGCCGGTGTGCTGTCTTCTGAAGAACTCATCAGCATTTTGCAGGGGTTGGAGCAGATCGGTGAGCGTTCCGCGGCATCCCCGTCTTTTCTGGATGACGATGAAGCCGAAGACGTCCATCACTTTGTGGAAAAGCAGCTCGTCGCTCTGATCGGAGAAGTTGGCTACAAGCTGCATAGCGGCCGCAGCCGTAATGAACAGATTGCCACCGACCTGCGCCTTTACGTGCGGGCGGCCATTGATCAGCTGCGGCAAGAAATCGCCGAATTGTGCACCGTGCTGGCGGATCGCGCTGAGCATGCGGGTGATGCCGCCATGCCTGCATATACGCACTTGCAGAGGGCTGAGCCGGTTCTGCTTGGTCATTGGCTGCTGGCCTACGTCGAAATGTTTCTCCGCGACGCCGATCGCCTCGCCGACTGCCGCAAACGGCCGAACCTTTGTCCCCTCGGCTCCGGCGCGGTGGCCGGCGCGACCCTGCCGCTGGATCGAGACTTCATGGCCGAAGCTCTCAGCTTTGACCGCCCGACCGCGAACAGCATCGATGCCACCAGCGACCGCGATTTCGTGCTGGAGTTCGTGAATGACTTGTCGCTGCTCGCCCTTCATCTGAGCCGGTGGGCGGAAGAAATGATCCTGTTCTCCTCGCAGGAATACGGATTCCTCGACCTGCCTGAGGCTTACTCCACCGGCAGCAGCGCCATGCCCCAGAAGAAAAATCCCGACCTGCTCGAACTAGTGCGGGGCAAGAGCGGCCGCGTGCTCGGGAACGCCGTCGCGCTCATGGTCGCAGTCAAAGGCCTGCCTTTGGCTTACAACAAAGACCTGCAGGAAACGCAGGAGCCGCTCTTCGACTCTGCCGACACCCTCTTGCAAATGATGCCGCTGGTGACCGCATGGATGAAGTCCGTGGACTTCCATCTCGACCGTATGCAGCACGCCGCTCAATCGGGATTCACGAACGCCTGGGCAGCCGCAACTTATTTGGTCCACCGTGGCGTCCCTTCGCGGCTGGCCCATGAGCTCATCGGCAAGGCCGTGCAGATATGTCTCGAGAGGAATTGTGAACTGAAAGACTTGCCTCTGAGCGAATTGCAATCTCTCAGTCCTGTCTTCGATCAGGACTTCTACGCGGCATTAGAACTGCCATCAGTCCTGGCAATCCACGACGTTCCGGGTGGAACCTCACCGGCTCGCGTGCGCCAGGCCATCCCTGCTACCCGAAAGAAAATCGAACTGCTCCGCGAGGAGGTCCATGCGCACGCGTAAAGCTATCTTGCCCGACGCCGAGCAGATTTACGAGCTGATCTCGGCCTACTCCGGTGACGGCACGCTGCTGCCGCGCACGCTCGCCGAGATTTGCGAAAACGTCCGCGACTTCGTGGTTCTCGAAGACGACAGTCGCATTATTGGCTGCGGCGCGCTTCACCTCTACGGCACCCATCTCGCCGAGATACGCTCCATCACCGTCGCTCCCTGGGCTCAGGGCAAAGGAGGCGGCGGACGCCTGGTGAAAGCTCTGCTGGCCGAGGCCAGACGCCATCGCGTGGATTGCATTTGTCTCTTCACTCGCAAGCCCGAATTCTTCGCGCGGCAGGGATTTTCCGTTGCCCAACGCGAAGACCTTCCCGACAAGATTTACAAAGACTGCCACGCTTGCCCTCGCTATCACTGCTGCGACGAGGTCGCGATGGTGCGCGGCGACCTGCCCAAGTTTGCCATCCTCCCGGAGCCGGCAAATTGGCTGGTCAAACTGCAATTGTGGACGCCTAACATCGGCGGCCAGACCAGTTCGAGTTAAGGCAAGAAAAGCCAATCCAGTTCCAAAATGGACCCACACGGGCGGAGCCGGCGAGCGCATTCCCGCCGACGGCCGCCGCGGCTATGCTGCTGCCGAGCGTGCCGGTGGTGGGGAACTCATTGCGGCTGGCTCGGAGCGAAGTCTGAGCCGAACGCGGCGCGACCTGGAGTTTTCATTGACTGCCAGTGTATGCCGGACTCGCTACGCCCACGTCCGCAGCCCGATGATTCCCCAATAGGCCAAGTAAGCCGCGGATATCAGCAGCGCCACGGTCACAACTAGTGAAGATCTCCTCACGCCTCGGCGAACTGTCTCCGCCGGAGCACGCCACAGGGAAACGGCGCTCCTCACAGTCGCGAAAGCATACGCGATGCTCGCCAGGAACAGAGCCGCCGACCACACTGTCAGATTCCCCAGTCGCTCGATCAGGTCGTCACCGCTCAGAATGATAATGCCGACAAATGCCACCAGGCTGAGCACCGCGAGGAGCGGCCAGATACGCATGGCTCGTTCGGCCGGACGCCGTCGCCTTTTGCTGAGCCCGCCAAGCAGCCAGAAGGGTGCATAGACCAGGATGGCGGCCATCGCGAGAATTACATACGCCGTGACGACAATCTCCCCGATCGCGAACCAAGCCGGAATCTGCCTCATTGTGACGCCCGCCTCAACAAACCGTCCTTCCGCATTCGGCGTAAGCAACTCCAGAACCGCAACCGGGTCCGGCAGGTCTTCTTTTTTCTTGGGAACGTGCCGGAATTGGGTACCCGTTACCGGCACAAACATGTCGTTCCACCCACCCAGATAGCTGAAGAGGAGCTTGCCGTCCTTGAAGTGAATCCACGCAAGTATGGCCAGGCGATCGAGAAAATGCGTCATTTCTATCCGCGGCGTGTTCACCTCATACCAACCGGCGTAATCGGCGGCTTGAGGCGGTAAAGGCGCCACGGGCGGCAATGACGGTTTCTCTAGTGTCCTGTAACTGAAGTTATATAAACAAATAGGTTGCCCGTACGTCTAAGATGGGGAGGAGATCTTAGATGCGAACTGGGCGTCCCGTGGCGGAGTTGATCGTGAGTGCAGAGGAAC
>Ga0187888_1001592_pt1 | contig 21216 bp, 21 predicted proteins | sample June2016WEW_7_40_FD_132987 | JGI IMG/M metagenome (GOLD analysis project Ga0187888, IMG submission 132987) | Peatland microbial communities from SPRUCE experiment site at the Marcell Experimental Forest, Minnesota, USA - June2016WEW_7_40 | ecosystem: Environmental > Terrestrial > Soil > Wetlands... | reverse complement strand
CCATGATCGCGCCCAACGGGCCGTCGTTGTCGAAAAGAACCTGATGCGGCACGAAACTCCGGTAGAACAACACTGCCAGGGCCGCGCCGAGGATCGCCGCCAGCAACAGCAACCCATTGGGACCGCGCCCGTTCTCTTTCTTGCCGTTGGGTGCGCCGCGCATATCAATGGCCGGCAGATTCAGAAATCATGGCCGATTGCTCCTAGTCCGGTTTGCCGGCGCGGTTCCATGCCACAACAGGACGGCGGGGTTAAGTTTTTTGAAGGCTCGGCACCGAAGGCAGCCCCTTGGACCGTTTGTAGTCCATCGCGGCCCGCCAGCGAATCTGGCAGGTCTTGCTGGGCGCGGGATCGCGCTGGAGCGACTGTTGCAGCAGCACCCGATTGTTGGCGCGCGCAAGCAGATCCGAGGCTCTTTCCTGGATTTGCTCCATCGTCGCGGCTTGCAGCTCCGCCCGCCCGGTCCCTTTGCAGCCCCTCCGGAAAAACACGACCTCCTCGTTGAACGCGGAGCGCGCTTCAAGGGCTTGCAGTTTGTTGAATTGCATGTTGGAAACGGCGCGATCCACTGTCACGCTGTCATGCGGGTTTCCCAGCCAGCGCAGCAGGTTGCTCAAAATCTCCGTCGGGTATTGCAGGAGAAGCTCGTAGGGCACAAAAAACACCTCAAGACCCTCGTCCGCCGCGCCCAAATAGCTGGCCAGATGCGCTTCCCACCCGGCCAGTTGCCCCAGACAAAACGCGTCAATCCCCCCGGCGATCCTGGGTTTCATATACTTGTATCCCTCGTAGAAGTGGTAAAGTGACACCAAGGCATCCTCGGGAGCGCGGTAGAGATACACCTGCTTGCAGTGGTGGAGCGCCGGGAGGTTGAACCTCTTCTTCAGCCGCTCGAACAAATCGTGGGTTTTGACGTAGATTCCCGATGTCGGAATCATCACGTCCTGCAGGGTTATCCAATCACAGTAAAAATCCGGGATCACCCGGTCCGGATGCACCGGCAGTTCCGTGCCCGTTTCCATGCCGCAGTTTTGCAAAAAAACGTCCGTCAGCAGATGCCGCGCCCAGGTGTTGCCCGAACGGGGAAAAGAGGTGACAAAATTGACCGTCGCTCCCTTCTGGAGCAAGCGCGTGATTTCCGCCGAGTTATGCGCCTGAACAAACAGGCGGATGACCGGACCCGGCCCCTCCCCCAACAACCGCGGTATTTCCAGGAAATTACGCGGATTGAACACTATCCCCAAGGCGGAACGCAAGCCTCCAAACCGGGGCATTCGACCTCTTGCTGGGCCATTGGCGGCAGGAAATTGTCTCCTCTTCATATCTTGCGTCGCTTATTACTGCAAGAAACTCAAGCCATCGCCCCTCAGTAAGGGATTCACCTTATTCATTGTAAGTGAAAGCATTACACGAACTTCTCCCCCTGTCAACCTTTTATCGAAAGAATATCACTATTTGTTTCAATCCTTATCCAGCGTCACGTCCCCGCCGATGATCCGCTCCAGCAGCCCATGCTCCGTGCGCAACAGCAGCGCCCCGTCGGCGTCCAGCGATTCCGCCCGGCCCCGCACGACCCGCTCCCCTACGCGGATGGCCACATCCCGCCCCAAGGTGGTGCAATGCTCGCGCCATTCTTCGGCGACCAGTTCAAATTGGCTGTTTTGGATCCGTTGATAATCACAATCCAGCTCGCGCAGGATCATCACCGCCAGTTCGGCGCGGTCAATGGTCCGCCCACACTCGATTTTCAAGGAGGTGGCCAGGTTGCGCAGGCCGGCTGGAAACCCGGAGGCGTCCAGATTCACATCCACCCCGATGCCCAGCACGATTTCCTTGATCTGATCCAGTTCCGCCGTCAGCTCCGTCAGGATGCCCGCGACCTTCTTGCCGCGAATCAAAATGTCATTGGGCCATTTGATCTCCGGCGCCCTCCCGAGCAGCGGCGCCAGGGCGCGGACCAGCGCCGCGGCGGCAGCGACCATCACCTGCGTCGCCGATTGCGGCGGCAGATCCGGGCGCAGCAAAATGGAAAACCACAGCCCTTGGCGCGCCGGCGAAATCCACTGCCGCCCCAGCCGGCCGCGGCCCCGGCTTTGCGATTCGGCAAACACCACTGCCCCTTCCTTCATCCCGTCCCGCGCCAGCCGCGCCATGATGTCATTGGTGGAGGTCGTTCGCTCAAACACCCGGATATCCCTCCCAATGACACGGGTTGCCCCAAGTCGCGAATGCAGATCGTCGGCATGGAGCAGGTCGGGGCAGCTCAACAACCGGTAACCCAGATGCGGGCTGGCCTCAATATCGTAGCCCAGCGCCCGCAATTCCCCGATCCGCGCCCAGATCGCCGTGCGGGTGATGCCCAGCTCGCGCGAAAGCTCCGCCCCGGACGCCGACCCGCCGGGCGACGCCCGCAATGCCGACAAGATATGCGCGTCAACGGTCATCGGTTTCACCTGTGTCCATAATAATATCCAGGGCGATATCGGCGGCGGGCGCCGAATGCGTCAGCGCCCCCACCGAAATGTAATCCACCCCCGTCCCGGCGATGGCCCGCGCCGTGGACAGGCTGACCCCGCCGCTGGCCTCGGTTTTCGCCCGGCCGGCAACCTGCCGCACCGCCGCGCCAAGCTGCTCCACCGTCATATTGTCAAGTAAAATTATATCCGCCCCCGCCCGCCCCGCCTGCTCCACCTGCTCCGCCGTCTCCGCCTCCACCTCCACCTCCAGCCGCGGATAGCGCGCCCGAGCCCGCCGCACCGCCGCCTCGATGGCGCTGGGCGCCTCGCCCCGCAGCGCCGCCAGATGATTGTTCTTGATCAAAATGCGGTCGAAGAGGCCAAAGCGATGATTCATCCCGCCCCCGCAAACCACCGCGTATTTCTCCAGGCGGCGCCATCCGGGGGTGGTCTTGCGCGTGTCCAGTATCCGCGCGCGCGTGCCGGCCGCCGCCTCGACAAACTTCGCTGTCAACGTCGCCACCCCGGAGAGCCGCTGCGCGAAATTCAGCGCCACCCTTTCCGCCGACAAAATCGGGCGCGCCGGCGCCTTGAGTATCTTCAACAGCGGCTGGCCCGCATTCACCTGATCGCCATCCGAGGCCGTCCGTTCGATCCTGGCTTGCGGGCATAATTCCAAGAACGCCGCCTCCGCCAGGTCCAGTCCCGCCACCACCAGCCGTTGGCGCGCCACCATCACCGCCGTGACAGTGGTCTCTTCCGGCACCACCGCCAGAGTCGTGACATCGCCTGTTCCGATGTCCTCCTCCAGCGCCGCCTTCACGGCCCGGCGGATTTCATCACTGGACAACATCCCCAAACTTTAAACTTCAAACCGGGAACTTCAAACCCTAAACTCAGCCATGCCATTGCCCGTCATTTCCGTGGAGCAGATGCGCCAGTGGGAAAAGGCCGCCTGGGCGGCGGGCAATACCGCCGCCGCTGTCATCAAGCGGATCGGTCGCCTCATCGCCGCCCGCGTGCTCCTTCTCACCCGCCCCGGCGACACCATTCTTATCCTGGCCGGACGCGGCCATAACGGCGACGACGCCCGCGCCGCCCTGCCCCATCTGCCCGGACGCAAGCCGGCCCTGGTGCAGGCCCTGGATCCCCGCGCCGCCGCCAAAGAGTTTCTCCAGAAAACCAAGTCCGCCTCAATCCATCATCGTCCACCTTGGATCATTGACGCCCTGTTCGGCATCGGCCTCAACCGCCCGTTGGACGAACCTTGGCGGACTTTGATTGATGCCGTCAATCAGTCCGGCCTGCCCGTGCTCTCCGTGGATGTGCCCTCCGGTCTCAACGCGGACAGCGGGCAGGTGGAAGGAGCGGCCATCCGGGCCGACATCACCCTCACCATTGGAGCGCCCAAGCGCGGGCTGCTGCAAGCGCCGGAATGGGTGGGCCGCCTGGAAGTCGCGCACGACATCGGGTGGATTCCGTGCCCTCATTCCACCGAACTGAACTGGACCTTGCCCGAAGATTTCGCCGCCTGGCCGCTCCGCCGGCCTGTCCAGAGCAACAAAGGAACCTTTGGCCACCTGGCCATTATTGCCGGCAGTCGCGGGTATCATGGCGCGGCGGTGTTGGCCGCGCGCGGGGCCTTGCGGGCGCAACCCGGCTTGGTGACAGTCGAGCCGCAGCCATCAGTTTATTTCCCAGTGGCCGCGCAAGTCCAAGCCGCGATGGCGCGCCCCTGGCAGGCGGGCCGTCCTCTCCCGGCTAATTGCACCGCCCTTTTGTTCGGCCCAGGTCTGGCCCAGCCAAACCTACCCGCGGCGCTGGCCAAAAAGTTGCGCTCCTGGTGGAAAACCTTCCCAGGCCCGATGCTGGTGGACGCCAGCGCGCTGGACTGGTTGCAGCCGGGCGCCATTGCCGCCGGCGCCGTGCGCGTCATCACGCCCCATCCCGGCGAAGCGGGCCGCCTGCTGCGCGTTTCGGCGGAGGCGATCCAGGCGGACCGGCTAGGGTCGTTGCGCCAACTGTCGCGGCGGCTGGGCAATTGCCATGTCGTTCTCAAAGGCCATCACACCCTGGTTGGCCGCGCCACCGGCGCGGTTTACATCAACAGCTCCGGCAACCCGCTCCTGGCGCAAGGCGGCAGCGGCGATTTGCTCTCGGGCTATCTGGCCGGCCTGCTGGCCCAACCCGCCTGCCGGCGCGACCCTCTGACCGCCATCCGTTTCGCCGTGTGGCAGCACGGCGCGTCCGCCGACACCCTCTCCCAGTCCCGCCCTAATTGGACTGTGGAAGACCTCGCAAATGCTTTAGGTTCCGCGCGCCCAGGCGATTAATGCCATTTTCACCCGCAAAGCTATTTGCATCCTGAATTTGCATGACACCAGAAATATGGAATTGCCTTTGGTCCTCTCCGCCGTATAAGTCCCCTCGAGTGTATGGCCACAACCACTACAATTGACGTGGAAGCCCGACTCAGCTCGGCGAAGGTCCTTCGTTATTTCGTGACCGTCTGCTTACCAACGACCAAATGGAGGATGCGTTGCCTCGCAGCTTTGAGCGCGGCCTACACGACATTTTCTTCTGTGGCATCTCGCCGCTTTATGACGATCTCCACGAGCACAATTTTCTCCATGCCACGAAAAGCGCCTAACAACAGTTCGCCCCAGAAGATCCGCCGCCCGCGCTGCGGTTTCGCGTGGGTTTTCCTATGCCCAACCATTTTCCATTTTCGTATCGAATCGGCTTGCTGCTTGGCCTGATGCTGGTTGTGTCATTGGTGGACTTTTATCGAAAAGGCGCCCAGGCGGCTAAGTTTCGTGAATATGGTTTTATCCTCATCACTGGCGCGGTTGGAGCCACAGTCGGATTTGGGAACGATTTGATTACCTCCACGATTTCGCCGGAGTACTTCACTTTGGGCAAAGGTTTGGAGGAAAGCCCGGATTTGCGAATACAGGCAGGGCTGCTGGGACTGCGAGTTGGATTCTCCGCCGGAGTCATTGGAGGGGCTGTTTGCTTGTATGCCAGCCGGAGAAAATCAGCGTATCCACCCGTCCAGTTTTCCCAACTGTTTCGCATGCTCTGGATGCCTGTCGCAGGCGCGATTCTCTGCGGCATTGCTTTGCCGCTGGGGTTTTCCAAATTTGATCCCGCGCGCTTCTCCGCACAGCTGGACTCCGCGCTGGACGCCGGAAGGATCAGATGTTTTCGGCAAGTCTGGTGGACTCATATCGGATTGTATGCCGGCATGGTTGTTGGTCTGACGGCGATGCTTCTTCTTGCGGCCAAAGAGAGGAAAAACACGGGAATATGAATCCAAACCAAATCCACGCCGTCACCGGGGCCTTTGGTTATTCCGGCCGTTACATCGCCACCCGTTTGCTGGAACAGGGACGCACGGTTCTCACGCTGACCAACTCCGGCAACCGCGCCAATCCCTTCGGCGGCAGAGTCCGCGTGGTGCCGCTTTCCTTTGGCCAGCCGGACAAACTGGCGGCGGGGCTGTCCGGCGTGGACGTCTTGTATAATACCTACTGGGTTCGCTTCAATCATCGGATGTTCACCCATGGGCAGGCCGTGGAAAACACGCGGGTGCTGTTTGACGCCGCGCGGCGCGCGGGGGTCCGGCGGGTCGTGCATGTGAGCATCACCAATCCGGCGGAAGACTCGCCGCTGGAATACTTCGCCGGCAAGGCGCGGCTGGAACGGGCGTTGCGGGAAAGCGGACTTTCTTATGCCATCCTGCGGCCCACCGTTTTGTTCGGGCGCGAGGACATTCTCGTCAACAACATTGCCTGGGCGCTGCGGCACTTCCCATTTTTTGCCGTTTTCGGCGACGGCTCGTATCGCCTTCAACCGGTTCATGTGGATGATCTGGCGGAGTTGGCTGTCGCCCAAGGGATGCGGTCGGAAAATGTCATCCTCAACGCCATCGGACCGGAAACTTTCACTTACCGCGAGCTGGTCACGGAGGTTGGCCGCGCCATTGGCCGGCCGCGAACATTGGTCCATGTGCCGCCGGCGATGGGGTGTTTGCTTGGCAAACTGGTGGGCTGGTTCCATCACGACATCTTCATCACACGCGAGGAAATTCGCGGCTTGATGTCCGAACGGCTCCATGTGGACACGCCGCCCACCGGAAAAACACCATTGACGGCCTGGTTGAAGAAAAACGCCGCCACACTGGGACTCCGATATGCCAGCGAATTGGATCGTCGTCGCGACCGGCAGAGACCCTATTTCGTCAATGAGGCGTGAGGGTGCCGGCGGCAACGGATTTAATTCGTCCCTTCCTTTCTGTGAACTAATCGTTGCTGAATTGTCACCCATTCGTCGGTTGATTGTAAAACGCGGTTGTCATTTTAAAGGGCCATGAAGGTAAAACCTTGTTGGGTTAACCAACCGCAGCCATCCCCCGCGGACCCGGCGCCGAAGACGGATTGCAGCCAGGATCAAAACACTTTGTGATGCGCACACCGAAAGAGGACCAGGCGCCCCATGCGCTGGCCACCGAAGAACTGGAAATGCCCCCGCGCATCATGCGGCCAAGAACCACGCATGATCTGATTCAACGATTTATGTGGGGACTCGAGGTGGGCGCGGGAGCCAGGATTCTAAGAATGTGCTGCGTTCCCCTGGGCTTTATCACGCTGGCCTTCTGGTTCAATTTGCGCGCCGACCACACTTTTTCCAACCGGGAAGCCATGGAGTCCGCCCATTTGGCGCGGCACTTGGCCGCGTGGAAAGGCTACACCACCTATTCCATTCGTCCTTCAACCCTCGGCTTGCTCCAGCGAGCCGACCCTGAGCTCGCGCCCGATGTGCTCCGGTATCCTGTGCCGGATTTGAGCATCGCCCCCGGCTACCCCTTCGTCCTGGCGTGCTTGATGAAAATTCTTCCCTTCAACTTCGCGGCGAATCGTAGCCATCTCTGGTCCTACCAGCCCGAATTATTGATTCTTAGTTTCAACGAACTCCTCTTTTTTGCCGCCGTTCTCCTCCTCTTCCAGGTGGCGCGGCGGCTGTTTCACCCCAAGGCAGCCTGGGTCTCGGCGCTCATCTTTTCCGGGAGCGAGGTTTACTGGAAATTCAGCGTTTCCGGCCTGTCAACAATGTGGCTGGTCCTCATTTTTCTCTCCGTCGTTTGGTGTTTGCTGGAGCTGGAAGAGCGCGATCGCCGGGAGACGCCGGCGCCGGGCGCCTCGCTCCTCCTGGCGGCGGCCGCGGGCGCGCTGGTGGGGATCGGAGGATTGAGCCGGTATTCCGTGGCGTGGCTGATCGTTCCTGTCCTGTCCTTCATCCTGGTTTTCTTCAGGCGCCAGCGGGGAGAACTACTTCTCGTCACGGCCGTTGCATTCCTGACCTTCATGGCGCCCTGGATCTCCCGCAATCTGGCGCTCAGTCACACCCCCTTTGGCACGGCGGGCTACGCGCTGTTGGAAAACACGCGGCCCTTCCAGGAGGACCGCGTGGAACGCTCCTTTGATCCCTTCGCCGCCGGCCTTTCGCTCCTCAAACCGCGCGACCTGCTGGATAAATTCCTGGTCAACGAGGGAAAAATCCTCAGAACGGATCTGCCCCAGCTCGGCGGCAACTGGGTATGGTCGTTTTTTCTTTGTAGCCTCGTGCTGCCTCTTCGCCGTCCAGACTTGCGGCGACTGCGGTGTTTTCTGCTTTGGACACTGGCGCTGATGGCTGTGGTGCAACCCTTGGGGCAAACGCATCTCAGCGTTGAATCGCCGGAAATCAACTCCGAGAACCTGCTCGTGCTGCTGGCCCCCCTGGTTTTGATCTTTGGAACAGGCTTCTTCTTTGCCTTGCTCAGTCAGATGGCCCCTCCCTATCGAGCCTTCCGCGGCTGCGTGGCGGCGCTTTTTGCCGTCCTGATGTGCGCGCCGCTGGCCCTGGACTTGGCCAGCCCGCCGGAACCGGCGGCTCCTTCCCCCTATGTGCCGTCGCGTATTCAGAAAACCGCATTGATGATGCGGCCCGGCGAGTTGATGATGAGCGATATTCCCTGGGCGGTGGCGTGGTATGGCGAGCGGCCATGCGCCTGGCTCACACTGGATGACGCCGGCACATTCCAGCAGATGAACAAACTCCAACCCCTCCAGGCGATTTATTTGACCCAGCGAACCACCGACCGCCCATTCCTTTCTCTCATACTTGATAGCCAACGCGGTTGGGGACGCTTCCTGTTCAACGGCCTGCCGAAATCGGCCTCGCCTCAAGGCGTGATGCCCGAGGGCTTTGAGCTAACGGCAGCCCCGGCAGAATACATGCCCGCCCAACTGTTCGTTAGCGACACCGTTCGCTGGGATAACTCCCCCAAGAAATAATAAACACTCGCCCAGCCGAACCGGACCAAAATTCGGATTTGATTGCGCGAACCCTCATGGCATTGTGGGGACCGCCAGTCCATGAACAAAAAAGAATCGCCAGAAGAGTTTAACCGCCGCGACTTCCTTAAGAACACCTCCTTGGCCGCCTTGGGGGCCATGGCCAGCTGTGTGGAACTTTGCCCCGCTTCGACCGCCCGCGCTGCCGACTCCCCGGACGCCCTGACTCCCGCCCCGCCCGGGCCGCCCGTCAACTACGGCGTCATCGGCGCCGGCGCCTGGGGCCGGGAAATCCTGACCACCCTGGCCCAATTGCCCAACACCCCGGTCGTCGCCGTTTGCGAGCATTTCCCCGCCGGGCTGCTCCGCGCCGGCGAGGCCGCGCCCAAAGCCGAACGCTTCGACGATTACCAGAAGCTGCTGGGCAAAAAGGAAGTCCAGGCCGTCGTCGTCGCCACCCCCACCCACCAACACTTGGACATCGTCCTGGCCGCCCTGGCCGCCGGCAAACACGTCTATTGTGAAGCGCCCCTGGCCAATTCCATCGCCGACGCCAAATCCATCGCGCACGCCGCGCAATCGGCCTTCAAACTGGTTTTTCAAGCCGGCTTGCAGGAGCGCGCCCATCCGCAACGCCATTTCCTCCGCCCCTTCATCCGCTCCGGCGCTTTGGGCAGGAACGTCCTGGCCCGCGCCCAATGGCACAAGAAAACCAGTTGGGCGCGCACCGCGGCCGCGGCCGCCCGAGAAAAAGAACTCAATTGGCGCCTGCGCCAGGCCACCAGCACCGGCCTGATGGGCGAAAACTGCATTCATCTCCTCGACGCGGTCACCTGGTTTTTGGGCGCGCGGCCCGCCGCCGTCACCGGCTTCAGTTCGCTCCTCCTTTGGGACGATGGCCGGGATGTCCCCGACACCGTTCAGGCGGTGTTTGAATTCGCCGATGGCGCCCGTTTGATTTGCGACGCCACCTTGTGCAATTCCTTCGACGCCCAATACGAAATGTATTACGGAACCGACTCCGCCATCCTGGTGCGCGAGAGCAAGGCCTGGCAGTTCAAGGAAGTGGATTCTCCCCTGCTCGAATGGGAAGTCTATGCGCGCAAAGAAACCTTCGGCGCCGAGACCGGCATTTCGCTGGTCGCCAATGCCAGCAAGCAGACGGCCCAGGGCAAAAATGCCGTGGCCGCGTCGCCCTATCCAAACTCCCCGCTTTATTATGCCCTGCAAGCTTTCACCGACAACGTCGGCAGCATCAACGCCGAAGTGGAGGAGTTTATCAGCAGCTTTGGCGAAGACGATCCCCAGGCGTTGCGCGACCACTTGGCCACGCTCAAACGGCAGCCGGCGGCAGGGTGGAAGGAGGGCCTGGAAGCCACCGTTCTGGCCATCAAAGCCAACGAAGCGGCTCTCGCCCGCCAAAAAATCGAGCTCAAAAAGGAATTCTTTGAATTATGAACACTCCCATTGATCGCCAGGTTCCATGCCTGCTGGCCGCCTTGGCCCTTCTGGCCTGCGCCGCCCCGTCCCGCTCCGCCGATGCGCCCATCCGTTTCCAGGCCACGCCCAAAGACAGCCTCGTGCTCATCCAAGGCACCTCCACGCTGCATGATTGGGAAATGAAAGGGCCGATCATTTCCGGCTCCGTTGAATTCCCCCCCGGCGTGCGGTTCGACACCAACCAAACCACCCTTCCCGGCCTCAAGGACGGCAAACTTCCCGCCACCGTCAAGGCGTCCATTCCCGTGCGCACCATCCGCAGCGAGGCCGACGTCAGGCCCGAATACATGGAGCGGCTGATGCAGGAGGCCATGAAAGAGACCAACTTCGCCAGAATCGAATACCGCGCCGCCGAATTGGTGATGCAAACTCCCCGCGCCCCGGGCCAGCCTTTCGCCTTCGACGTCCAGGGCGATCTGGCCATTGCCGGCGTCACCAACAAAGTCGCCTTTCCCGTCACCATCCTGCCCGTCGAGCCGGACAAAATCAAAATCCACGGCCAGGCGAAATTGAAAATGACCGCCTACGGCGTGACGCCCCCCGCGCCGAACTTCGGTTTGGGGCTGATGAAATGCGGGGACGACATAATCATCATTTTTGACTGGACGCTCCAGCAAAAGCCGCCCGCCCCCGCCGCGGCAAAATAGGAACTAATGGCGGCCCGCGGAGCCGGGCCAACGGAATCACTGGACGCATCTCACCAGCACGCTCCCCTTTGGCCGCGGCGCAACCAGCGAGGAGTTGGACGAAATCATCCGCCCAGAGAAACGTTTAAATCCGACCACTGCCTCGATTCGGAGCGGACACCCGAACCCGACCGCGGCGTCATCGCGGGACCGTGGCCCTCATCTGCATCCAGCGCAAATCCGTGTAGGGCGAGGTGGCGGGGGTGAAGTTGCCCACGGTCGTCTGGGGGAGGAGCGCCGGGTCGGTCATTCTCCTGCTTTCCCCATGGTTGTCGGTGAAAAGGATGTTGCACGCGTTGTTATGGCGGGCGCCAGGGACATCCACCCAGACGTTTTGGTTGCCCGCGAGGGAAGCGTATGGCGGGCTTGCATAGCCAGGGTCAACAGTAAAGTTACCGTCATTAATGGTGCCGACACTTTCATCCAGGAATGAAAAACATGTGGCCGGTCCCATTCCCACCCCGGCGATATCGCTCAATCTCCTAAATATCTTTCCCTCAGCGACGCTGCCGTCTGGAATCGCTCCACCCGCAGGGTCCAGGTCCGGATTCAGCCATACATTCAAGGAATAGCTGCGCGCTCTGGGCAGCGCGGTGTTGCCCGACTGGTAGGTCGAAATGTCGGTCGGACAATGGTAAGCGCCCAGGCTCTGAACATAAAACCAGAGCAAGCCATTCGTGATGTCCGATGTCAAGTCTGGGGTTGTGCCTTCCGTCCAACTGGGAGCACTTGAGTCGCTGGTGAAACAGTTCTGCACCAGTTGGTCCTTGGTTTCGTTCGCATAGCTGTACCACGCCACTCCGAGTTGCTTGAGATTGCTCAGGCAATTGATGGCTTGGGCCTTCTTCTTGGCGTTGGCCAGCACTGGGAGCAGCAGCGCGGCCAGAATGGCGATAATGGCAATCACCACCAGCAGTTCAATCAACGTGAAGGCTTTGCGCATCCGGTTCATGTTCTATCAGTGGAACTGGTGGAAACTTAGGCCATCGCAAGCCGGACGTCAAGCTCTTCCATTAAAAACCAGGACCCAGCCGAAATTTTAGCCTTCCCACTTCGATCTTCCAAACCTTAGACTCGCCCAAGCATGGCGCTGCAATTTTTTAATACCTTGTCACGATCGGTCCAGGAATTTGTCCCGTGCCATCCCGACGGCAAAAACGTGGGACTCTATTGCTGCGGCCCGACGGTGCATGACTTCGCCCATATCGGCAACTTCCGCACCTTCATTTTTGCCGACTTGCTGCGCCGGTATCTGCAATTCAAGGGCTTCCACGTCCGCCACGTCATGAATATCACCGACGTTGAGGACAAAATCATCAAGCGCGTGTGCGAGAACAAGACATCGCTGGCCGAGTACACCGCGAAATTTGAGGCCGCGTTTTTTGAGGATTTTCTGAGCTTGAACTGCCTGCGTCCGGACCAGACGCCCCGCGCCTCGCAGCATATCCCGGAGATCGTCGCCCTGATCGAAACGCTGGTGGCCCGCGGGGTGGCTTATCGCGCGCCGGATGGCTCGGTCTATTTCAGCATCCGGAAATACCAGGACTGCGGCGGCCGCTATGGCCAGTTGCTCCATTTGAACTTCGAGCAAATGCGCCCCGGCGCCCGCGTCAGCAACGACGAATACCCCAAGGATGCCCTGGCCGATTTCGCCCTCTGGAAGGCGCGCGTCCCCGATGACGGCCCCGTCTTCTGGCCAAGCCCATGGGGCGAAGGCCGCCCCGGCTGGCACATCGAATGCAGCGCCATGAGCGTGCATGCCCTGGGACCCAGCTTCGATCTCCACCTCGGCGGCGAGGACCTGATCTTTCCTCATCACGAGGATGAAATCGCCCAGAGCGAAGGGGCCGGCGGGCGCCCTTTTGTCAAGTATTGGATGCACGGCGCCCATCTCCTCGTCGAAGGCAGGAAAATGAGCAAGTCCCTCGGCAATTATTTCACCCTGCGCGATCTGCTCTGCAAAGGTTTCACCGGAAGGGAAATCCGGTTTCTCTTGTTGCAGGCCCATTACCGCGAGTCATTCAATTTCACGCTCGAAGGTTTGCAAGGGGCGCAAGTCGCGCTGGATCGTCTGGATGAATGCCTGGGCAAACTGCGTCAGATTGACGGCGGCTCGGCGGTGGCTCCCCCGGTCCCGCCCGTCCTCCACGAGTTCGAGGAGGCGATGGATAACGATTTGAATGTCGCCGCGGCCTGGGGGGCGATCTTCGATTGGGTTCGCAAAACCAACATTGAACTGGCCGAATACCGCCTCACTCCGGCCCGCGCGGCGGCGCTGCTCGCCGCATGGCAAAAAATCAATCAGGTCTTCGGGTTGCAAACCACCCGGGAAAATAATGCCGCCGGAAAATTGGACCCCGCATTGCAGAACTTCCTCCAAGAGCGCGCCGCCGCCCGCAAAGCCAAAGACTTCAAACGCTCTGACGCCATTCGGGACGAGCTCAAAGCCAAAGGCTGGACCATTGAGGACACTCCCAATGGCCCCCGCTTGAAGCCGGTATAGCATGAAAGGCTTGTTCATCACCTTTGAGGGAACCGAGGGAAGCGGAAAAACAACGCAAATCGCCGCTCTGGCCGAACGCTTGCGCGCGCTGGGTCTCACAGTGCGCGTCTTGCGCGAACCGGGTGGCACCCCCATCGGCGAAGAAATCCGCCACACCCTCCAGCACAGCCAGGCCAACGCCAACATGACCCCCGAAGCCGAATTGCTCCTCATCAATGCCAGCCGCGCCCAATTGGTCCGCGAAATCATCCGTCCCGCCTTGGCTGCGGGCCAGGTTGTTCTGTGCGACCGCTTTTACGATTCCACTGTGGCTTATCAGGGATACGGACGCGGGCTGGATCTCAAGCTGGTCCGGCGCATTATTTCCCTGGCGGTGGGCCGGACCAGGCCCCGGCTCACGCTCCTGCTGATGCTTCCCATCGCCCTCAGCCAGGTCCGCCGCCGCAACCGCCGGCCCCGCCGCGACCGCATGGAGCAGGAAGGCCGTGCCTTCTTTCAGCGGGTCGAGGCCGGTTACCAAGCCGCCGCCGCCGCGCAGCCGGGGCGAATCCGGCGCATTGACGCCACAAGGCCGGCGGCGGAGGTCGGCGCGGAAATCTGGGACGCCGTGGCCCCTTGCCTGGCCCGCGCCACAAAATCGCGGCGCCTCAAATCCAGTCGTTGACAAAACGGCCTCTTGCGCTACGCTTGCCCGTTCTCAAGAGAAACAAATATGCCGAACACAAAATCCGCCGGACGCCGCATGCGCAACAGCGCGCGCAAGCAATTGCACAATCGCAGCATCAAGACCCGCCTCCATAATTATGAGAGGCATTTTGCCGAACTCCTCAGCGCCGGCAAGAAAGAGGAAGCCGCCACCGCCCTGCGCCTCCTCAGTTCCGCTTTCGACAAAGCCGCCAAGACCGGCGTCGTCAACCGCCTGATGGCCAGCCGCAAAAAGTCCCGCCTGAGCCTGCGCCTGAACGCCGCCAAGCCCGCCGCATCCCCCTCCGCCGCGCCGTGACCGGTTTTGGCGCGGCTCCCGCAGGTTGTTGATATTCCGCAATTTAGGTCCCCCCGCCGACGGGGATGCAATTGGCCTGCTTTTTGCTCTCTTATAAATGCTAATCAACCATAGCATGAGAGCTGCCATATTCATGGAACGCGACGGAATCTTAAACCTGGACCAGGCTGATGACGGCCGATTCTTCCCGCCCCTCTGCCTGGAGCAGTTGGCCTTTAACCCGGAGGCCATCGAACCGTTGCGACAGCTCAAATCCATGGGCTTCCTGCTCATCGCCACCACCAATCAGCCCGGCCTCTCGCGGGGAACCCTCTCCCGGCGCGAATCCGACGCCATCAATGCCTCCTTGCGCCTGTTCTTCGGCCTGGACGATATTCTGGTCTGCCCGCATAACGCCTCCGATCACTGCCCCTGCCGCAAACCCAATCCCGGCCTCCTCAAGGAAGCAGCCTTCAAATGGCACGTCAACATGGACCACTCCTTCGTCATCAGTAATAAATGGCAGGATGCCGAAGCCGCCCACAATGCCGCCTGCACTTCCCTCCTCATCGCCTCGCCGTGGATTGGCAAAGGACATCGCGATATCTTCCTGCCCAGGCTGGCGGATGTCGTCAGAACCATTTCGCGCTTTCAACCGGCGCTCCTGGTCGCCTGAACCTCAGGGCGCCGGGGCGGCCCTGGGACGTTGTACCCCCGGTGGAATATCCGTCTCCGCAACGCGGCGCACCCCGCCCACCACCACCACCCGGCCCTCCACCCCGTTGGTCAACTTCGGCCGCGTCCCGGTGTACTCATACGTTTGCCGGTAGATCATCTGCCCATCTGGATTGACGACGTAATAACTAAATGCGCGGGCGCCGGTCTGGTTGAGGACATGCAAATTGCTGAAACTGTCAATGCGCACTTCCGGGTCGCTCAGGGAGATCATCCGGCCCATCGGAAAGACCTTCAATGTCCGCGCCCCCGTTTCATCCGTCAACTGAAAATAAAGTTTCATCCCCGATTCTGCATCCACCCTCTGCAAAAAATACCTCCGCACTTCCGGCGCGGTGTTGCTGGCGCCCGGCAGCGGCGGTACCCCAAATTGCAAGTCCGGCAGCTTCGCCAGGCGCGTGCCATTGATAATAGTAAATGTGGCCGGTTTGCACACGCATTCCTGGTTCCATTGTGGAATCTTGATCGTCGCCCCCACCGTATAATGGCCCGGCGCGCGAAAATTGAAATAAGGGGTCAGATTGAAGCTGCAGTTGGCCGACTCCGCCGGGCGCAGCGTGAATTCGTGCGCCACCGAAGTCTCGCCCAATCGCCCAATCACCGCGTTATTCTCCCCCGTCACCGAGAAGCTGATCCAATCGGCGTCCTGGCCCAGATGCAATTCCTGTCCCGACCGGTTTTCAATGTGTACTTTCAAATCCATGTCCTCATCGGCCAGCAACTGGTTTTGCGCCAGGCTCAATTCCGCCGTCACCCCGTTGATTTGCGCGCGCGCCAGCGGGAGAAAGCCGAAGGCCAGCGCCCACAGCACAACAATCCTTTTCATGCGCACAACATAGCCCGCGTCGCCCCCGGCTGGCAAGCCGCATTTCCAGAACCCGTTGACCCCCGTGCCGCCGATGCTACCCTGTCCCCGTTATGATCGCTCTCATTGACTACGGCTCGGGCAATTTGCGCAGCGTTCAGAAAGCGCTCCTCAAAGCCGGCGCCGACGTGCGCATCGCCCGCCGCCCGGAGGAAATGGCCGGCGCCCGCGCCGTGGTGCTGCCCGGCGTCGGCGCGTTCGATGATTGCCTCAACACCATGCGCCAGCAGGAGTTGCTGGCCGCCCTCAAGCAATTCATCGCCGGCGGGCGGCCTTTCCTGGGGATCTGCGTCGGCTATCAGGCCCTTTTTGAGCGCAGCGACGAATTCAACAGTTGCGCCGCCGGGCTGGGGGTTTTTGCCGGCAAGGTCGTTCGCTTCTCCGCCCAGGCCGGCCTCAAAATCCCCCAAATCGGCTGGAACCAGATCAACATCCTCCGCCCCCAATGCCCGCTCTTTCGCGGCATCGCCTCCGGCAGCTACGTTTACTTCGTCCACAGCTTTTTCCCCCAACCGCTGGACCCGTCCATCACCGCCACCGAGACAACCTATGGGCAGCGGTTCGCCTCCTCCGTCTGGCGGGACAACGTCTTCGCCACGCAGTTTCATCCTGAGAAAAGCCAGGACATCGGGTTGAAACTCCTCCAGAATTTTATCGCGCTGGCGGAGTGAAACCAAAAAACCTGTCCTTGTGTTCGGACGCCCGTCTGCTATTTTTTGGCGGGTCATTGAGACTCAAAATTGCCCGCGCGGCAACAAAATCTAAACATTAACACGCAAAGTCTATGCCATACGTACTACCCCCGCTGCCCTATCCCAAAGAAGCCTTGGAACCGACCATTGACGCCCTCACCATGGAAATCCACCATGACAAACATCATGCCGCTTATGTTGCCAACGTCAACAAAGCCATCGCCGGCAAGCCCGATCTGGAAGCCAAAACGGTCGAGCAGCTCATCAGCAACCTGGAAGCCGTCCCGGCGGACATTCGCGGCGCCGTGCGCAACAACGGCGGCGGCCACGCCAATCATTCCTTGTTCTGGAAAATCCTCGGCCCAGGCGCCGGCGGCGCTCCCTCCGGCCCCCTGGGCGACGCCATCAACAGCGCCTTCGGCGGTTTCGCCGCCTTCAAGGAAAAAATTGAGGCGGCGGGGACGACCCGTTTTGGCAGCGGCTGGGCCTGGCTGGTGGTCAACCACGGCAAGCTGGAAGTCTGTTCCACCCCCAACCAGGACTCTCCGATCATGGGCAAAGCCGTCGCCGGCTGCGAAGGCCAGCCCATCTTCGGCGTGGACGTGTGGGAGCACGCCTATTATTTGAAATACCAAAATCGCCGCCCCGATTATCTCAAGGCGATCTGGAATGTCGTCAACTGGGCGGAAGTCGCCAGGAACTTCGCCGCCGCCAAAAAATAAGCCCGCGGCGCCCGCAGGCCATTGCACAGATCCGAACAATGCTTTTGCGCGCCCGCCAGTTTGAATTCGTCTTCCCACGCCCCGCCCTTCTCATGGGCGTGGTCAATGTCACGCCGGACTCCTTTTCCGACGGCGGCGAGTTCTTCGCCACTGACCGCGCCCTCGCTCACGCCCTCCGCCTGGCGGCCGAGGGGGCCGACATCATTGACATCGGCGGGGAATCCACCCGGCCCGGCGCCCAACCCGTCCCCGAAGCCGAGGAATTGCGCCGCGTCATTCCCGTCATCCATGCACTGGCCCCCAAGCTTGCCATCCCCATCTCCATTGATACGATCAAACCGGCCGTCGCCCGCGCCGCCTTGCGGGCCGGGGCGAGCATCGTCAATGACATCGCCTCCAACCGCGAGGACGAGGAAATGTGGCGGGTGGCCGCCGAATGCGGCGCCGGTTATGTGCTCACCCACATGCAGGGGTCGCCGGAGAACATGCAGCAAAATCCTCTTTACAAGGATGTCGTGGCCGAGGTCAACGAGTTCTTTGGCCGGCGCTTGCGGCGTCTCGCCGCCTGCGACGTCAAGCCCGAGCAGGTCGCCCTGGATGTGGGGATTGGTTTTGGCAAGCGCCTGGAAGATAATTTACAGTTGCTTGCCCGTCTCCGCGCCTTTACAAAATGGGAACGCCCGCTTTTGCTGGGAGCTTCCCGCAAATCCTTCATGGGGACCTTGTTGGGCTGCTCCGTGAAGGAACGCCTGCCCTCGTCGCTGGCGTGCGCGTGCTGGGCCGCCCAACAGGGGGCGCGGATCATCCGCGCTCACGACGTGGCCGCCACGCGCCAGGCGCTGGCGATGACCCGGGCCCTGATGCGGCGGCAAGTGAATGGAAATGATCATGCAGACAGTCTTGCAGAAAATTCATGAGAGCTGGCGCCCGGTGCTGGAAATCGCCCTCCTTTCGGTGGGCATTTATTACAGCCTCAAATTCGTCCGCGGCACCCGCGGCGCCCCCGTGGTTTACGGCTTTGTCCTGCTCATTATTAGTTTGACAGTCCTCTCCCAGCTCCTCCATCTCCAAGTCTTGAACTGGCTCCTCCGTTCCTTCGTCGCCTTCGCCGCGGTGGCCGTGCTCATCATTTTCCAGCCCGAACTGCGCCGCATTCTCGCCGAATTGGGCACCCATCCCCTCTTCAACGCCACCCGCGAGCAGCGCCAGAACATCGAGGTCATCATCCAAACCGTCGAACGCCTCGCCGACGTGCGCATCGGCGCCCTCATCGCCATTGAGCAATCCATTCAATTGCAGGAAGCCACCGAGTCGGGCCTCTTGGTGGATTGCGAGGCCACTCCCGAAATGCTCGAAACCATCTTCTTCCCCAACAACGCCATTCACGACGGCGGCGTCATCATCAAGGGCGACCGCATCGCCTATGCCGCCTGCATTTTCCCCTTGAGCCAGCGCCAGGACCTCGCCGCTTCCTTGGGCACGCGCCATCGCGCCGCCATCGGCCTTTCCGAACAAACCGACGCCGTGGTCGTCGTCGTTTCCGAGGAGACCGGCTCCATTTCCCACGCCTACAAGGGCCAATTGGTCCGCGGCGTCACCGGCGAACAGTTGCGCGCTTTCCTCTCCTCCGTCCTCCTCAATCCCGGCAAACCTCATAAGTTCCTGCGTTGGCTCCAGCCCTCTCTCCGCGAGCCCCCCAAACCCGGCCCCGCCCTTCCAAAATTGGAGCACAAATAGCCATGTCCCCGCGCGATCTCATCTTCCGCAATTTCTGGCTCAAATTATTCTCCATCGCCTCCGGCACCGTCATCTGGATGGCCATCCATTACAGCATCGCTCACGACATCGCCCTCGATGAGCCTGCCCCCGGCCTGGCTCTGGTCAAAGAAGACATCCTCGTCCCCGTCCTCATCATGGCCCAAAACAAGGATTCCATCCTCGCCCCCATCTCCAACACAGGCACCAACCGCGCCTTCAAGATCACCCCGCCGGACGTCCTCCTCACCGTCTTCGGCCCCCCCTCGGTCCTCGACGGCCCGGAGCGCGATAAAATCAAAGTCTTCGTGGACCTCACCGACTTTCATTCCAGGCTCCCCATCCAGGAAGACCTGCACACCGACGTTCCTCACGACGTCTATGTGCATGATTTCAAACCCAACTCCGTGAGCGTCCAACCCTTCACCCCTTAATCATGAACCGCCCCGCCAAAATCTTTGGGACCGATGGCGTCCGTGGCACCGCCAACATCGAACCCGTCACCGCCGAAACCACCCTCAAACTGGGCCGGGCCGCCGCCCACGTCTTCAAAAATCTCCAATCCCAGGCCCGCGGCCGCGGCAAACACAAAATTGTCATCGGCAAGGACACCCGCCTCTCGGGTTACATGCTCGAAAACGCCCTTTCTTCCGGCATCCTCTCCATGGGCGTGGACGTCCTGCTCATCGGTCCCCTGCCCACTCCGGGCGTCGCCTACGTCACCCGCAGTCTGCGCGCCGACGCCGGCATCGTCATCACCGCTTCCCACAATCCTTACGCCGACAACGGCATCAAGTTCTTCCGCGCCGATGGCTACAAGCTCGATGACGCCATCGAAAGCCGCATCGAAGAACTGGTCTTCAGCGGCGAAATCAACACCCTCCGCCCCACCGCCGATGCCATCGGCAAAGCCATGCGCATTGACGACGCCCTGGGCCGCTACATCGAATACGCCAAAACTTCCTTTCCCCGCCAGCTCACTCTCGAAGGCCTCCGCGTCGTCGCCGATTGCGCCCATGGCGCCGCTTACAAATCCACCCCCTGCGTCCTCCGCGAACTGGGCGCTCAAGTCCTCGTTTACGGCGACAAACCCGATGGCACCAACATCAACCAGGATTGCGGCTCCATGCACCCCCAACGCCTCTGCCAACTGGTCCGCCGCCACCACGCCCATTTGGGCATCGCCCATGACGGCGACGCCGACCGCGTCCTCCTCTGCGATGAAGCGGGCAACCTCATTGACGGCGACGACATCCTGGCCATCCTCGCTCTGGAACTTCTGGCCCAACGGACTTTGCGCGGCAAAACCGTCGTCGCCACCGTCATGAGCAACGCCGGCTTGGAAGCCCTCATTCACAAGGCCGGCGGCAAACTCCTCCGCGCCCCGGTGGGCGATCAAAACGTCCTGGCCGAAATGCTCAAGCACGATCTCAACCTGGGCGGCGAGCAGAGCGGCCACATCATTCTGCGCGATTTCAGCACCACCGGCGACGGACTGGTCGCCGCCCTCCAAATTTTGCGCGTGATGAAAACCACCGGCAAACCCCTCTCCCTTCTGGCCGGTTGCTGGACCCGTTTTCCCCAACTGCTGACCAACATCCTCGTTCGCGATAAAAAACCTTTGGCCGACGTCGCCGGCCTCCCCGCCTTGTTGGCCAGAGCACAGGCCGACCTCCAACCCCAAGGCGGCCGCATCCTTCTGCGCTACTCCGGCACCGAGCCAAAAGTCCGGCTGCTCCTCGAAGGGCCTAAGGCCCCCGCCTTGCATCGCTGGGACCAAAAAATCTCAACCTTGCTCCGGCAGCAATTGGGCGCCTGACCAGTCTTCGCGACCAAATCGCAAATCTGTATCAACCCAATAATACCATTTCTATTTTGTAATTGCACTATTTTAGATCTTGCGCAATCGTGGGCCATGCCGAAACGATTTCATCTCCATCAACCGGAACAAGCCAAGGCCGTCACCGAGGCCCTGGCCACCT
>Ga0187888_1001591_pt1 | contig 21227 bp, 14 predicted proteins | sample June2016WEW_7_40_FD_132987 | JGI IMG/M metagenome (GOLD analysis project Ga0187888, IMG submission 132987) | Peatland microbial communities from SPRUCE experiment site at the Marcell Experimental Forest, Minnesota, USA - June2016WEW_7_40 | ecosystem: Environmental > Terrestrial > Soil > Wetlands... | reverse complement strand
TTATAGCTTTCTTGCGACGAGTGGAGACCGCCGTGAGCTTCACCGTGCCGCTCTGGATGTAGAAGATAGCATCAGCTGTATCCCCTTGCGAAAAGACAGCCTCCTTGTCTCGGTAGTTCCGAAGGCTCCTGACTCGGAGAAAGCCCGGATTTTCATAACCGATAGCCAGTCATGGTCAATCGCGGGGGCTGGTGGGGGAGCCCAAGGCGCATACGGCAGCGCAATGGCGGGCGGTGCTCGTCCGCAAACAGCCGAGATCATTAAGACTTTCGGGGAACGATGCCCTCAAGTGATGGTTAATAACATTCAGACGAAGGCCGATTACATTGTACTTCTTGATCACGAAGGTGGAAAAGGGGCATTGAGGCACAAGAACAAGGTTGCGGTTTTTGCTCGCGTTTCGGGCGATTCTATCGTCAGCAAATCGACTCTTTCGCTGGGCGGTTCGGTTCAGGATGCATGTGAAGCGATCGAGAAAGACTGGGCTGCACATGGCTCTGCGATTCGGGCCGCAGCTTCCGCTGCAGAACAGAGCAAGCCTGCCGCGACTCCTCAGCCCACTGCAGTTGCCACTGCCGCTCCGGCGACGGCCTCGATGGGCAAAGTGTCAGTAGTTTCTGTTCCCGATGGTGCTGACATCGAAGTCGACGGCAGTTTCGTCGGCAACACGCCTTCCGATGTTCAGGTCACGGAGGGTGAGCACACTATCTCAGTGAAGAAGACAGGATTCAAGGACTGGGAGCGAAAGCTGAAAGTGAGTGGCGGCAGCAGCGTGCATCTAAATGCCGAACTTGAGAAAGCCGCGAACCCATAGTGGCGCGGGTGCATGGACGCAAGGCATGGTTGGCGCTATATCCCGATTGCTGTCATTGACCGAAGGGACGGCTGGACACACCTATGGCCGACCACGTGGGAGAACACCCCCCCCGCGTCAGTTTGGGGAACAGCCCGCGCTTCATTCGTCGCGCCTATGTATCTCCCGTTTCACGTGGCGGTACAGCCAGCAGAGCACAATAATCAGGGATGCAGCGTGGAAGGCGTAATACTCTATTGTGAAGAATGGGTCGAGATGAAGTACATGCACATCACCCCACTGAGGACGTAGACCTTAGACGTTGCCGGTCTAGGTCCAGGGTCTATTTTTCGCCGAGGACCCCGCACTCAAGGCTTCATAAGAGGCGGTCTTTGCCACCACTTTTATTTTAGCACCCTTTTTAGCACCCTTCGCTCTCTGTTCGGACTATCTCTTGTAGCCGCTTTTGCCGGACTTGTAAGGTTGAGGCGAGTAGTGTGTCTGTGGGACCCACTGCCCTGCCTTATTCTCTGCCGGTACTCTTCGTCCACACTTCGCGCAAGGCTGAGACAATGAAGGGACCCACTCACCTTTCAGATGAGCTTCCCGCAGAATCTGGATTACCTCATCGCTAAAGTAGCCGGGACACAGCCTTGTCATCTTGCCCCGAGTGTACCGCATCCATGATTGATTTGCGGAGAGTTTGCAAGTCTGAGCCGCGTAGGTCTGTGCTGTCGCGCATGTGTGGACGAGCAGGACACGGTTGGGGCTTTCGGATAGTTGTGCAGGGTACGGAGTTCCGATGCACGCTGGAGGTGCAATCCACTGTCCCGGGTGCGGCGCGGGCGCAGGTCTTGACTTCTGCGAATCGCTCCGCCACCCTTGATCCATGACCACACCAGCAATGACAGACCCCCAGCTGATCGACTATTCTGGCGAGCACCTCATGCACGAGCTCAGTATGCTCTGGGAGCTCGCGGAAATTCTGCCGCAGCGCAAACAAGGCACCGCCGAGTACGTTGCTCTGCTCGAATCCTTCGCAATCCACCTCCGAAACCTGATCGAATTCTTCTGCTTTGTCAGCGAAGGGGACTACGTAAGAGCCCAGGATTTTTTTGACGATCCAAGCGCGTGGCCAGCGAGATCGAAATTGACACCGTACCTAAAAGACGCGCTCAAACGAGCGAGCGAAGAGGTCTCCCACCTGACCACCGGACGGATAAGCGGAAGCCCACCAGAGAAGGCATGGGACACCACCGGACTGCTCAAGGAGATCGATGCGACCGCGAAGGACTTTGCAGCCAAAGCGTCCGCGAAGAAGCTCCACACCAAGGTGGCGGAATTCCTCGGGCTGCCCGCCAACGAGATGCAAATCTGGATTGGAGACAATGTCTCCCACTCCAACGTCTCGTCGAGCAGCGTGGGCCCGACAGGCGTGTCTTCCGTCGCGAACATCTCAACGCACACGCAGATCATCAACCACGTCACGATAAAGCACCCATAATCGGGCGGTGTTGACTGGCGCGAACGTGAGATTCTACGGCATAGACTGGGCTGAGGCTTTCTGAATGCGGCTCTGAGTGCGGCGTTGCGGACCCACGCTGGATCAGTTCATCCAGTGTGCAGCTATGGTTGGACTACGTGTGAGCGGGCGGAGTCACTCGCTCCACGATCCGCAGCAAGTGACTCGCAAAAAGAATAACCTCGGCGGCCTCTCCAGCTGACGTCGGCACGTAGCGATGACTCTGTGGGTTCTTGTACAGACCGATTGCGCCCGCGAAGAGATGTGCCATCGCCTCCTGCTCCGCAACCGGAAGGTTCGTGTCTGTCAAAGGCCCAGGAAGTTGAACAGCTTGGCTTGGGCGATTGACTGCCCTGAACGCCTGCCGCATGAGATCAACGCCAACTAATTCCGCAGGAAATCCCCCTACGGCGCGGACAGCGATCTCCACCTCGCGGAAGGCTTGAAAAACCGCCGTGTCATATTCGCCACGCAAGAAAGCGGGATACACTCGCGCGGCGATCATCGCATGCAGCTGCCCTCGCGGTAGAAGGCCGGCCTTTCGATACGCGTCGAAATCCGCCCTGGTCTGCAACTGCTTCGCACGCCTAGAAAGAAAGCAGGTTTCAATCCCACCGGAGTCGGCCTCCCGTACCAGAAACCCTTCGTGCTGCAGCCAGCCCCAAGCCTCCAACAGGGCCCTGTTCACATCCTCACGCCTCGTTCCGTAGACATCCAGATGGTTGAAGAAGTTGTACTGATTAATCCTGCCTCCTCCCCAAACGCGGCCATCACCGGTCTGGTCACCCAGACTTGAAAGGTGAACGAGAAGGACCCAACCCACCTCCTCCACCTCCAACTGGAGGAGATCATTCACACTCGGGACCAGCGATGCTAGAGGCTTCTCCACAAAAAGAAGCATAGCACTCAGCGTCCGTGGGCGGTGAAGGCGACTCCGCTCGTCCTAGCCAGAAATCATGCCCGAAGTCTGCCCGATGCCTCGCAACAGGTCGCAACCGAACGACTCCGAATGCCAAAGGTTTGCGTCCTATCCAACAAGCCACGTTTTTCCTCAGCTCGACGTGGGCCATCTTTCGTCAATCGCCTTCATAATTTCCTCAGCCCACCGCACCGCATCCGCAATCGCGCTGACTGTCGCTGGCACCTTCCGCCCGCCATCGAACTGCGCCAGCTTCCGAGCGGCTAGGATGCTCGCCGCAATCAATAGTACGCGCTTGCGACCCTCGTCCATGGAAGGATGCTACGGCTTCTTCTCCGCCTTCAACTTCGCCCACCTTGCCCGCTGTGCCGCCGCGATCTTCCTGCGGGCTGCCGCTGACATTGTGCGCTTGGGTTTCGGAGCGTGACCTTTCGCCTTTGCCCATCGCGCTTTCTGCGCGAGGCTGATCCGCTTCCGAGCCGAGGCTGACAGGGTGCGCATCGGTTTCGTGTAACTCCCACCGTTCAGCTTGCCAAGAACTGAAAGAGCCGTATCAACATGTCGAAGCTGATTTACCAGATTCGTTCTCTCTGCCCTCAACTCCGACACTATGAATGCCAGTCCTTTTAGATTTGCCATGAATTCCCCCTCGGCGAGCGATTGTAATTGATAAGGTCATTCCTGAGCGACTGGTGCCATCGTCACGTAATGCTGAGTGACGGGAATGGGCTCGCTCGGAGGGGTTGGGGCTTGGGCGAAATGCCTAGTCGCGGAAGCTTCGCTGGCGACGACACATCTTTACGGGCGTACCGCGCGTCACAACCTGCCCCATTGACTCAGATTGGTCAGCCATCCGGTGCAGCAGAGATATGGGATAATCCAAGCCGAGAAAGGATGGTGAATCGTGGCGACGCCAGCGACGCAGCCGGGGCGAGGATTTCACGCAAAGGTTCACCTTCTCCGTTTTGGCATCGGCATTCTGCCGTTTCTGGTGTTGGCCTCACCGTTCATCGCGGGTCTGGTTTCGTATGAAATCGCCAAAATGAGTGGATCAGCTTCACCACTAGTTTGGGCAAGAGGGTTCGGGTTCGGAGTTCTGTTCTTTTTCTTGGTGGTGCTCCCTGTCTACATGTTGGGAGAAGCTCTTCAACTGTCTCGGAGACCTGAATCCCAGCCAAAGCAGAGCGGGGGGGAAAGTGTCACTGCTACGGCTCTACCGTCGGTCGGCGTGAACGGAAAGTTGAAGCGCGACAATCCGCCCGGAATTGTCGGATCTGACCCACGAAACCTCTTACGAACAAAATGGGTTGATCGCAGCGCGCGCGTCCTGCGAAACGGCGCCGCCAATGGTTCCCTGATTGCGAATCTGTGTGGACGCCACCGCCTCTACGGCCTGCGACGGTAATACCCGCCTTCTGCATCAGATCGACATCTTTATCAAGTCGGTCAGATGGCATGTACTCTGGGTAGTAGGCCACCCCATACAAAACCGAGTCCATCTTGTCCGGCGCAAATTGCCGGTTTTGCGCCGCAGCAACGGAGACGATTGTGGCGCAAAACAAGACGCACGAAACAAGTCTCAATAGCCGACACTTTCGCAAGTTCATAGAATGCCCCCTCGACGAGCCTCAAGCTCCAAAAATGGCCGACACAACATTTTCCGGGCAAGCAGACAGTCTGACGGGAGCGCCATGGTTTGGCTCTCCCCTTTCACAAAGATGCCTCGCTCACGCAATTACGAACACCACGGCGTGCTCGCACGGTTTCTGCTTAGGTTTTCTTATCACCAAGCATTCACTGTCGCGCGACCACTGGATCTTCTCGTCGCTTCCGAGCATCCGGATGCGAGAGATCTTCTTCTGCCAGAGGCTCGCCGCCGTGCCGAGCGACTTGATCTTCACGTCCTCCTCCGGCCACCCCAGCACGATGGCATACAACTGGCCGGCATTCGTCGTGAATCGGACGTCGCTTGCGGTGAAAGCTACCAAGCGCTCTTTGAAGTTGCCGCCTCCGCTTGCCGTCGGCCCTTCGCCATAAACCGTCCACGGCCGCGTCTCGTGAATCGCACGGCTGTTGACCTCCATCCATTTCGCTAGGTCGGAGAGGATACTCTCCGGCTCGGGATCCAGCGTGCCGTCCGGGCGCAGAGGAAAGTTCAGCAGCAGGTTGCCATTCTTACTGACGATATCTGCCAGCATATGGATGACGTTGGCGACGGAGCGGTACTTGTCATCTTTGAACCAAAACCAGTGCCCGACGGAAGTATCCGTTTGCCACGGCCTGACCTTGATCTCGCTAAGAACGCCCCGTTCGAGATCCTCAACGCAGACACCGTCGCGGTAATCGCCATGGTTTAACTCAGGAAAAAGATGATTGATGTTCTTGATGTTGTAGACCGCCTCCAGCCTGCCGCCGTGTAACTTCCTGTTCTGGTTGTAGAAGTAAGCCAGCAACTGGCGACCGGTCTCGCCGAACGGTATGCCGCCATCTGTGTACAGCAGGTCGGGTTGGTAGCTGTCCACGAGATCCTTGATGCGGCGAAACCAGTTTTGCTTCCAGGATTCGGGCGGTGAAACCGGGTAACCCATGTTCGTGTCTTCATGCGGCTCGAAGTAATAGTCGGCGTACTTCGGATCGTTGCCGTCGTAAGGCACACCCGCGTATGGGCCTTTTTTGTCGTGCCCCTTGTTGACGTTAAACCAGCTGTAACTGCGCTCGAGGTGCTCGGTAACGGCGAAACGCAGGCCATATCTGAGAGCGGCCTGCCGCCACAGGCCGACAATGTCTTTCTTCGGTCCCATATTGACGGAATTCCACCGCTGGTACTGCGAGTCAAAACAATCGAAATTGTCGTGGTAAGTCGCGAGTGTCGCCAGGTACTTCGCCCCCGCCTGCTTGAACAGCGCCGCGAGCCTGTCCGGATCGAACTTCTCACCTTTCCAGAGCGGAATGAAGTCCTTGAAGCCGAATTTCGACGGGTGCCCGTAAGTCTTGACGTGGTGTTCGTAAGTGGGAGAGTCTTCGATGTACATATTGCGGGCATACCAATCGTCCCTCCCGGGTACTGTGTGCGGCCCCCAACAAGTCCAGATGCCGAGTTTCGCATCGCGGAACCACTCCGGACAACGGTATTGTTCAAGCGATTCCCATGTGGGCTCAAATGGCTCCGGCGCGCTCGCGAACATTCGCGTCGGGCCTGCCATGATCGACCCTGCGAGGATCTTCAGCGTGGATCGTCGAGTGATTTCCATGAGCTCTTCTCCGTTCGGATTGCCAGAAGATAGATCCTGGTTTCGCTGGCGGAACTTCCTGTTGAGCGAAGGCAGATACGCACAACGCGATAGCTGCCAGCAATTGCCTGAAGAATCTGCACCTCGCACGATTCGAGGTCTTTCGTTGAATCAGCCTCACAAATTCGTCCTCCTCTCGGGGTGAGGAACGCAGCTACGATAATCTACGGTTTTCCGGTCAGTTCCCTGATCTATAAGCGCCGGAGCAATAATGCCCCCACGACCCCTAGAACATACGCCTGCAGGCGCGGATATTGGGAAGAGTCCTGCACTGCCGCAGGGCCAGGGCTTTGTACCCATCCGGAATTGTGTACGCCGGGGATGGGCGGATGCTGCGGTCCGAGCTTGGGATTCGGGTCCCAGCAGGAATCGAACAACACGAGCAAAGGACGAATATGGTGCTTCGATGCGATGGAGAGAAATTGATCGAGCCGTTTCTTAAGGCCTTCGGGATCTTGCTGCCACAACAAGTCGTGCAGGAATACCCGCATGGTATTCATTCCAAGGCCTTCAGCCCAGCCCAGTTCCTGATCGATCTCCTGCGGATCAAAGGAGTCCGCCTGCCACATCTCAAGTTCGTTGATTGCATCTTTCGGAATGAAGTTGCTGCCGACGAGCCATGGTTGTTGCTGGTACCACCTAGCCGCCTCCTGTTCGGTCCAACGCGGTCGCGCAGAAGCTAAGGATGACAGCAGAAATACGGCTGCAACGACGTTGGCAAGACGACCGTTCTTCATAAATCTACGCCTCCACTGACCAACTCCCCGCCTTGCACTCCGATCAACGTCCTCACGTACTGGTAGGAGAGTGGGGTCACTCCTCCCACGTGCTGGGAAGCCTGGACTTCGTCTATCGGGGATTCACTAACGCGATGCGAATGGCGTAAGCATACTTGCCGACCGGTTGCTCGGGTAGCCGGACACGCAGACCGTCGGGACGCTCCTCGAAAGACAAGGTTCCTGCTGAGCCTAACAGCTGAATGGACTGGATCTGTTTTCCGTCCCCCAGCGTCGCAGAGCTTAGGGAATGAATGACCGCTTCGTGGTTTGAAGGCCATCCTAGCTCGATTGCATACAGCACGCCGTCCTTCTCAGTAAACCGGAAGTCCTCCGCCGTATAGGGCTGGATGGCGGTATCGTGAAATGCACCTGCAGCAACCTTAGTTGGACCTTCACCGTACACCTTCCAGGGGCGAGTTCCGTAGATAGCCTCTCCATTTACCTTCAGCCACGCTCCCACGTCTAGAAGTGTGCGCTGCACCTCGTCGGGGATGGTGCCGTCGGCGCGTGGACCGATATTCAACAGCAGATTCCCATTCTTGCTGACGATGTCAGCAAGTTGCTGAACGATGAATTCCGGCGATTTGAACGTATCGTCTTGGATGTAGCCCCAGGATTTGTTGCCAACCGAGGTATCGGTCTGCCAAGGGAGGGGCCGAATGTCTGCCAGTTGACCGCGTTCCAGGTCGAGAACAGCGGAGTGTTCTTCCATCGCGAAGTATTTGTAATTGATTACGCCGACATGATCGCCGTACTTGAGTGATGCGTTGTAATAAAACGCCGCGAAGCGAGTGAGATCCTCGCGAACCGAGGGTTGTCCGATCCACCAATCGAACCACATGATCTCGGGGTGATACTTTTGGACAATTTCCGCGGAGCGGGCGAGCCAATCATCAGTCCAAGCCTTTGAAACGAAAGTAAAGTCGCTGGAAAGCGGCGTTCCGGGTTTGGCTTCAAGCCAGCGATGCGCAGGTCCATAAAAAGCTGCGTAATTCGGATCATTGACATCAGAAGGAATCGTACGTCCGACTCCAAGGTAGAAGTTATGTTCCACTCGGTGGGAAGATGCGCCTAGATGTAGACCCTCTGCTCGTACTGCTCTCGCGAGATCCCCGACTAAATCGCGATGCGGCCCCATTTTTGCGGCGGTCCAGTCGGAAAGGCCGCTGTCGTACATGGCAAAACCATCGTGGTGCTCAAAAACCGGCACGACATACTTTGCGCCGGCCTCTTTGAAAAGGCGGGCCCAGGCCACGGGATTGAACTTCTCCGCCTTGAATAAAGGGATGAAATCCTTATATCCGAACTTATCCTGCGGGCCATAGGTAGCGATGTGGTGCTTGTACTCATCCGAGCCCCCTCTATACATATCCCGCGGATACCATTCGCTGCCGAAGGCAGGAACGGAATAGAGGCCCCAATGAATGAAGATTCCGAACTTCGCGTCCCTATACCACTGGGGCACTTCGTATTTTTGAAGCGACTCCCAGTCAGCACGAAACGGACCCTGCTGAATGGTACTGTCCACCTGTCCCAGGATGGCTGCGCGCTCGGAATCGTACTTGGCGCTAGCCTCTCTCCAAACTTGATCGATCGATTGGGGACTTTCCGATACCGTGGGAGTGTCGGAACCTTCGCCGGCGAACATACTTGCTGAATACAAAAAGACAGAGCCGAGAATCAGCGCTGGAAATATCGACTTCACAAGATTCACGCCGACCACCTCCTTTAGAAGACAATCTGATTGAGAACGATGATGGACAAAGAAACCCCGCTCCCTTCAAGGATCAGAACGGCTTCTTTAAGGTGAACTTGAACACAAAAGCGTGATCGCATGGCTTTACGCTTGGCGTCGTCACCGCAAGAGCTTCCTTCGTAAACTCCCAGCGGAGGGGTTCGTCGCTTCCCAGCATCTTGATCGAATCTATTTCTGACGGATAGAGTCCGGCCCAGGTGTCGCCTTTCGGTACCAAACTCTTGATGAAGGCTTTATCCCCTGGCCAAGCAAGCACTGTCGCGTATAGAAAGTTGTCTCGGCACGTGAATCGAATATCCTCAGGCGTAAAGCGGATATCATTATCTTCGTTGAATGCGCCGCTCTTCTTGAACTGCGTCGGTCCTTCCGCGGCTATCAGCCATGGGCTTGTTTCGTAAATCGCCTCTCCATTGACGCGCAACCACTCTCCCATGGCAAGCAGGCGCTCTTTCGCGGGCTCGGGAATTGAGCCGTCAGGCTTTGGCCCTACATTCAGAAGGAGAAATCCATTCTTGCTGACGCGATCCACCAACCCGGTCACTAGCTGATCCACAGACTTAAATCCAACACTTTCCACATACCCCCACGCGCTTCCACTGTCGATGGTGGTGTCGGTAATCCACTCGTAGTAGGTCACGTTACTTTCGCGGCCCAGTTCCAGGTCATCAATGCCGACGCCAGGGGTAAGATCGTGGTTCTTGTAGGTGACTGCAACTTCCTTGCCTGCCGCTGCAGCCTTGTTGAAGTAGTAAGCCAGGCAATCCGTTTTGTAAGACTGCTGAATCAGGCGCAGTCCAAAGTCGAACCACACCACATCCGGCTCGTAGTTGTCCACAACCTCTTTCAACTTCCCAATCCAGACATCAAGGAATTCCTTCGTCGGGAGGGCGCCTCGCTCGTGACTCACTCCGTACAGCCCGGCGTAACGGGGATCTGATACGTCATACTGTTTGTCCCAGGTCGGAAAGTAGAACCAGTGCTCCGCATGATGAAACGCTGTGAGGAACTTCATCCCATGCTGTTTGATAGACTTCGAGAGCTCTCCCAGAACGTCGCGTTTGGGTCCCATTTTCGCGGCGTTCCACTCGGAATATTTCGTATTCCACATGGCGAAACCGTCATGATGCTCGGCAACCGGACCGGCAAAGCGGGCGCCAGCCTTCTTGAACAGTTCGGCCCACTCGTCTGCATTGAAATGGCTGCCCGTAAACATGGGAATGAAATCCTTGTAGCCGAATTTATCCAGCGGACCGTAGGTGGCTTCCTGATGCTTTCTCTCCTCAGAATCCGGATTGGTGTACATATTGTGGGCGTACCAGGTGCCATTCTTCCCAAAAGCAGGAACGGAATACACGCCCCAATGGGTATAGATACCGAATTTCCCATCCCTGAGCCACTGTGGAACAGGGATGTTCCGCAGCGAGTTCCATGACGGCTGAAACAGCCCGCGCCCGGAGGCGACACGAGTACTCTTCTGATCTAAGGCCAGTCCCCGAGGGTTGATCAATGAGGCAGCAGAAAGGGCGGCGCCGCCCCTCAGTAGATCGCGTCTGTTGAAGTTCATAGCCATCGTTCCTCCCGTATGCGGTTTGTTGATGCGTTGTCCGACGATTGGCATGGTATCTCGACCGCTGGCGATTGACCATGGAATCCAACCCCGGTAGTAATGGCTCGCCACACTTCGACGGCCACGGGATGCCCGGAGGCAGGCAAGAGCACTTTACCGATACCAGGGCTCTTGTGGGCCAATCGCCGCGATCCAAATTGAAGTGGCTCGATCACAGCTGTTCTCGTATCTAGGTTCTTGCGAAGGAGCACAGTAGTGAACTGGCAGCTACTGCCTGGGCGACCCGACGTCCCCCTTGACAATTTGTAAGTAATTGACCCTGGCCGGGTTCCAACAAGAGAACTCGCCTGGGCAACGTGAGATTGGCCCACAAACTTGCTTCGGCCTGTATTTCGGAACAGCACATCAGACTCTCACTGGCCTTTCGCTGGCGGCGGAAGAGCCGCCATCAGGATGGCCTCTTAAGCGTGATCTTGAAGACGAAGGCGTGGTCACAGGGCTTTATCTTCGGCGTTGTGACCATCAGAGCTTCTTTGGTGAACTCCCATTGAATGGGTTCGTCGCTGCCGAGCATTTTAATCGAGTCAACTTCCGATGGGTACAACCCTACCCACCTATCGATAGATTCGTTGTCCGGCACTAGACTGGTGAATGACGCCTTATCCCCTGGCCACGTGAGACAGGTTGCATAGAGACAATTGTCGCGGTACGTGTACCGAATATCGTGCGGCGTGTAGCGAAGGTTATTGTCCTCATTGAATGAGCCGCTCTTCTTGAATTGTGTTGGCCCCTCTCCGGCTACGAGCCACGGACTGGTGTTATAGATTGCTTCTCCATTGATCCGAAGCCATTCTCCCAGCGCCAGCAACCGTTCCTTCGCGGGTTCGGGGATCGTGCCGTCCGGTTTAGGTCCGACGTTCAACAACAGAAACCCATTCTTGCTCACTCGATCCACGAGACCGGTGATCACCGCATCGGCAGATTTGAAGCCGAGGCCTGAAACATATCCCCAACCGCTTCCACTGTCGATTGTGGTATCGGTAATCCATTCGTAAAAGGTCATGTTGGATTCGCGCCCTAGTTCCAGGTCATTAATTCCGACTCCTGGTGTAAAGTCATGGCTCTTGTAGGTCACAATTACATCTTTCCCTAGACTAGAAGCTCTGTTGAAATAATAGGCGAGAAAGTCTTCCCTGTATCGTTGCTGGATCGTTCGCAGTCCGTCATCGAACCAAACAAGGTCGGGGTCGTAAGCATCCACCACCTCAATGAGTTTCCCGATCCAAACGTCAAGAAATGCCCTGTCCGGAAGGGCGTCCGGATCGTGACTTACTCCGTACAAGCCGGCGTAGCGAGGATCGGATACGTCATACTGTTTGTCCCAAGTCGGAAAGTAGAACCAATGCTCTGCATGATGAAATGCGGTCAGGAACTTCATGCCATGCTGTTTGATCGACTTCGAGAGTTCTGCTACAACATCCCGCTTGGGTCCCATCTTCGCCGCATTCCACTCGGAATACTTCGTGTCCCACATGGCGAAGCCGTCATGATGCTCGGCAACTGGACCGGCGAAGCGGGCACCAGCTTTCTTGAATAGGTCTGCCCACTCATCTGGATCAAAATGGCTGGCCGTGAACATGGGAATGAAGTCCTTGTACCCGAACTTGTCCAGCGGGCCGTATGTGGCTTCGTGATGCTTTCTCTCGTCGGAATCCGGACTGGTGTACATGTTGTGGGCATACCAGGTTCCGTTCTTCCCGTACGCGGGGACGGCATAGATTCCCCAATGCGTGTAAATCCCAAACTTCCCATCCCTGAGCCACTGTGGAACAGGGATGCTCCGCAGCGAGTTCCATGACGGTTGAAACGGCTTGCGAGTTGCCCTGTCTGCATTCGTCTCTTTTGCCACACGAGTTGTACTAGCCGCTAAAGGGGTATTCGCGAGCAGGGAGCCAGCAGAAGCGGCCAAACAGGTCGTCAAGATATCTCGTCGTGTGTAGCCCATTTTGTTACTCTCCTGGTAACAGCGGTCTATTGCGGTTTGCTCGAACTGATGCTCAAATCTGCGGAGATCAGTTTCCCATCGCCATTGGCTCGGCGAATTGCGTCGAGAACCTCTGTTCGTAGTTGTAAGTAAGCATATACCCGCCTTTGGTCACAAATCGAAATGCCACCTCCGCACCTATTACACTACTTGCACCTGTAATCAGTGCGGTTAGTTCTCGCTGCAATGACCAACCTTCTTGTCCAACTTTGCCACGCGCCAGTGTGCCAAAGTTAAAGAAACCGCGAGTCACTGGTTTACACCGCTGGCCAAAAAACCGCCATCGACAATCACCACGGTACCCGTCATAAAGTTGGCCGCATCTGAAGCAAGAAGAATTGCCGCTCCAACTACTTCTTCCGCATTTCCAAACCTTTTCATCGGTGTGCGCATCAGCAATTCCTGCCCTCGGGCCGTGCCATGCAATAACTCCGAATTCAGGGCGGTTGGAAACACACCGGGCGCAATTGCATTGACGCAGACTCCACGGCCTGCCCATTCAATAGCTAAAGACCTCGTCAGCGATTGGACCGCCGCTTTACTCGCCGCGTAGGCCGCCACCTCATGCAGTGCGACGAATGCATTGAGCGATGTAATGTTGATGATTCGTCCGTCTCCTCTTTGCAGCATGTGTCGACCGAAAATCTGGCAGGCGCGAAGCACGCCCATCAGGTTTGTGTCCAGAATCTCACGCCAGTCACTCTCAGACGAGTCGATCGTGGGTTCCCGTCGTATGCGCCCGGCGGAATTAACGAGGATATCCACTTTTCCGAATGCACCCAGAACAGCAGAGAGCAGGCGTTCCAGTGAAGCTCTATCGTTGACATCAACAGTGATGGACAGACTGCGGCAACCCACGGCTTCGATTTCGGCAGCAATTGTCTTTACCTGTTCAGGTCGGCGACCGGTTGCGATGACATCAGCACCCGCGTGCGCCAGTCCCAAGCCGATTGCCTGGCCTATGCCAGATGTGCCGCCAACTACAACTGCGGTCCTACCCTTCAGATCCAACCCACGGTAGGCCATTTTCTGCCGCTTTCTTAGAGTGAAAGCTTCAATTGCGTGAATCCTAGCTCGCTTCAGGATGGCAAGAGGCACCAAGTGTCGGCAGAAAGTCTCACTTGAATACCCCGGAGACTGGCCGTAGAAGCGGCCCGGGCGACCGCACACTGTCTTCGACCTGTGACTCTCTCCGGGCGGAGACTTAGTTACCAGAGCACTTTTAGGGCTAACTCCACATTACGTGGTGGATTATTCCCCGCAAGTTTGCTGTAAGTGCCAAAGTTCGGATCAGTGGCTCCAGTGTCGAATTCAAACGGGACCGTGCCAAACTCCGGGTGATTGAGTACGTTGAATGCATTGAGGCGAAGTTGGAACTTCACCCTTTCCGTGATGGCAAAGAACTTCGACAAGTTAACGTCAAACAGCTGGGTGGGTCGCGAACGGATACCGGTGTATTCGATGTTGGGATTCAACCCGTATTGAGGTATAAGTGTGAAATCCGCCTGATTGCAGGATCCCGAATAGACATAGCCCGTGACGGGTTGTAGAGACCAACTGCCGTCGTTCGCCTGGACCCACTGGTTGGTACAAGGCGCGAAGGTGCGGGTTAATACAGGGTCTTGCGTCTGCAGCGGAACCTTAGGCGGGCTGTTCAGGGACACGCCGCCAATAGTGACCGGCATGCCGGTAATAAAGGTATAGGAACTGCCCAATTCCCATCCGCCCACGGCGCCATCTACAAGTCGATTAGCGCTTCCCAGGAACGTGCGCCCCCGTCCCACCGGCAGATTATAGACCCCTGAAACCGAAATCTTGACCGGCATATCGAACTGATCGATCACTCTCTGTTGAATGGCGTATCTTTGATCGACCCAAGCGCCCGCGTCCATGGTTTTTTGCCAAGTCAAGCCACCGCGCAGAGTGAGAGAGTTATTCCATTTGTGATTTACTGTCATTTGAAGGGAGTTGTACCAAGACCTGCCATTGTTGACCTCTTCAAAGATGTCGCCAAATGCGGGGAGGGGACGAGTCATCTGTCCACCTGAGATCGTCTGGGCCGTGTTGGAGAAAGCACTCGCATTATTGAAGGCGCTGATGTTGTAGAACGGGCTCGTGACTAAGTCGTTATTGCAGATCGCCGGGTTGCCTCCAAACCCCAGATCGCACTGCTTTGACCAGGCCGGGCTCATCTGGTTAAGGTTGGTGGTTGTGAACAGGTTGTAGGTTCGGCTCCCCACATAGCTGACTTCCAATACGTCGTGACTGGAGAGTTGACGCTGAACGCCAAGCGAATAACCCCAATAATTTGCTGCTTTGTAGTTCGGATCATAGAAATTCGCGCCTTGACCCAACGCCGTCAGTGCCCCTGCCGACGCACCGCTGATGGGAGTCAACCCCTGCGGAAACGGATTCCCGAGGTTGAGGTTAGGATTAGGCGTCTGGCCATTATCTAAGCTGGCAATGTAGGGGCTATACGCGGAGAAACCCGTCAGGCCATCGGTGACCGGACCCAAATAGCCGAGCATAAATCCCGTTAGCATCTCCTCCAAACCGCCGCGCACCACCGTCTTGGGATTAACCGCATAGGCGAAGCCAAATCGAGGTTGGAAGCCTAACTTACCCAGCTTGAACGGCGAACGTGGGTTACCGTTGACGCCGGCAAAAGTGAAGCTGCCGAGAATCGGCGGCACCGTAATTCCCAGAGATGCGGCGTTGGCCTGTACTTGCGAGTTGATTGGATTGAGGGTAGTGGTATCGAAAGCGTAGTTCGCTGAGTTGTGGCGTTCCGTCGGCGCAGGGGACAAGTCGTAACGCACACCCAGGTTGAGGGTTAGCTTCGGAGTCACCTTCCAGTCGTCTTGCACGAATGGAGCGTAGTAATACGACGAATAAGTACGGTTGACTACTGGCTGGGTATTCCCGCTATCTGCATAGCCCAACAAGGCCGAGGACAGGTCAAAACCCTGGAACGCCAGCCCGCTGTTTTGATAATCCTGCTGGGTCCATCCGTTTCCTACACTAAAATTGGGGGATACGAATCCTAATCCCCCGGGCGTCCCAATATAGCCCTGCATTCGATAACGCATATCGAAGCCGACATGGATCGTGTGCTTGCCTTTGACCCAGGTAAGGTCGGGAAAGAAGTTAAAGTTAGTACCACTTATCCAATTGGGTGGGAGAGGATTGGCCGCAAGGCTGGAAAATCCGTCCGCAGTAAAATTAACATTCGGGAAGATGTTGCCGAAAGATCCAAGCTGCGAAACTAACGATGTGGTCCAGCCTCCGCCGAGGGTAGCTGGATTGAAAAACGGCTGATAATACTGGAAGGTGTCTGCATAGCCGCCGCTGGCCCGGACGTCGAGCAAGAGAGTGGGGCTGAAGGTGTGAACCCAGTCTGGGTTGACGGACCAACCCTTGCTGTAGCCGCCTTCTCCGTTTCCGGATGGTCCCGGGAAAAAGGTACCGCCGAACAGATTGGCAAAGCTATTGCGATTAACATACCAGCTACCGCGAAAGCTGAAGCGATCGGCATTTGAAAAGTTCTCGTCAAACTTCGCCAACACACTGCGCACGATGGTGTTAGATGTCCACGGTGCGAAGTAGTTGCTGTTATAGGGATTGGTCCCGGCAGGCGGAGTAACGTTCGGGGCGGGAAAATACGACAGGATTTTCATCGCTATCGGGTTGAGGCAGCCTCCTCCCGTTGTGCTGCGGTTGGTAGAACCCACACACGGAGGAATTATGTTACCGGGGAATGGAGTGCGGTTGGTCGGAGTACCGCTTAGAGGATCATAGAGGATTATCGGCACATGCGACACGCCGTCGGGGCCAAGAGCATACAGCTTGCTGAAGTCACCGATCGTGTTGGGATTGGAAAAGTCGCAAGGTTGTCCAGTGGCGTTCCAGGTGCTGCAGTCCGGAACAGAGTCGGTCGTAGTACCGGGAGTTTTCTGTTTATGGTCGTCGTATTGAATAAAGAAGAACGTCTTATTTTTGCCATTGTAGACATGCGGTATAACCAGCGGTCCGTCCAGAGCGAAACCATAAAAATCCTCGGAACTCTGCGGCGCCGCGTTCGCCGAAGCGCTGGGTGTGTTCGCGTAGTAATCCGTTACCCAGGGATTCGCATTCAACCATGAGCGTCGCGCAAATTCGTACACGGACCCGTGCAGCGTGTTGGTGCCGGTCTTTATGATTGTGTCAAAGCCGCCGCCCGACCCATTGCCATACCGGGCATCGTAGGCGCTGGCTATGACCTTAAAGTCCTGGACGGATTCCATGGGGGCAGTTGTCAACGTCTGTTGCAGCGCTGGCCCGCTCCCCGCCGCAGAATCGTTAGGCAAACCGTCCATCAGAACTATGGCGCCAGAGTATTGCCCCCCATTGACCGACATGGTGAACCATCCCCCGCCAAAAGCCGCATTGCCGGATTCCGTACCCGTTATCGTATAGTCGTTGGTATCAAAAAAGTTCACACTGGTGCTCAACATTGCCGTCATGTTGACGTCGCGACCGTTGTTTGGGACCTCGGTGACCGTCTTGCTTGCGAAAGTCTCGTTACGGCTCGCGTTGTCGGTGTTTAGCAACACTTGATCGGCTGTGACTGTCACAGTTTCTCCGACGGCGCCCACCTTCAGTGTGAAGTCGACGGCCACTGTGCTGTCCGCGTCAAGGGTAATGTCCGTCCGAATTTGCTTTTGAAACCCTTTCATCTCCGCACTCACAGAGTACAGACCGGGCTCCAGGTAGGGGGCAGTATAGGTCCCGGCGTCTGTCGTCTTGGTTGGAATGTCGACGTTGGTCAGTTGGTTGTGGATAGTGATGGTTGCCCCTGCCACGGCAGCACCGCTGCTGTCCGTGACGTGACCAGTGAATGTTTGACCAAACAAGCTAGTCGAGAAAAACACCACCAGCAGAGCATTGAAGAATGCGCGATTCAGTGGTCTCATTTTCCTACCCCCTTCTGTTTCCGAAGGTCCCTGCTCCAAAGGCATACGACGATTGGTCCAGCCACATGACGATCAGGAACGCTAGCATTACCCCATTTTTACTGTCAAGTACTTTCACATTCCTGCTTTCGGAGCGCTAAATCAGCTTGAGACAGGTAGTGAGAGTCGCCCGAGGCCCGCGCTGTGATTGGTTGGATCATATGGCGGCTTTCGGGAGTTGGACTTGTGGCGGCAGCCGCTCAAAAAGCATGACATTCCACAAGCTCAAGGCTCTCGCCTTGCTGTACGCGAAAAAGTGTGAGGCGCAGTGAGTTGTGTCCGAAACCTCATCCCTAAGGATTGTGATAGACCTCTTTCATCATGGCCCAGGACTGTTCTCCGGGAAGCGGGACTTGCATCGGGCCCGTTACCGAGAGCCACTTTTGGTTGCGAGGTTCCGCGCCCAGCTTTTCCATGTCCGCTTTGTAATCCGTGCCCGTGTACTCGTAATACCCAAATAGGTAGTACTTCCCGTCGTCGAGTTGACGCATGTAGATAGAGAAGTTATGCATGTGGTACTTCTGGAGCAAATCACGAACTCCAGGGTTGGATGCGGCGTGCAGGGCCTCATATGCGCTGATCTGATCGGCTTTTATCTCGATTACCATGCCGATGCGCTGTGCGTGTGAGTTTTCCGTTTTGGCACATACTGCGGCCAACAGAGCGGCAACAGTGAATATTGCTGCAATTGCGAGTTTTCTCATGTGTCCCTCTTTGAGTTCCTAACCTGTTGATTCGCGCCACTGCTCGGGAAATTCCGCGGTCAATCCCCATTTGCCCATGTCGAAGTTCTTGAAGCCCATCTTCAGCGCCGGCGATTCAGAGCGCACTTGGAAATCGCGTTTTTCGGGGTCGACGAAAAGTGGATCGGCAAACATGGAGTGCTCATCGAAGCCTAGCTTCTGCCATTCTTCCAAGTTGTAGCGTTTCGGATTGCGTCTGCCGTCTTCAGAGCGTAACTGATCTACTACCGCCTGGAATTCTCCACCGGAACAATAGAAACAGTTGTTATCGATTTTTTCGAGCCACGGTCCAACAGCCGGAGGGGCAATCACCGAGTAAAACATTTGCGGCCACCACGGCCATCCATCCGGCCATTTGGTGCTTCCGGCGTCCATGACTGTGATGTTGTTAAAGTACTGGTCGTGGTTATAGTTGTTCCCAACGTGGAAGCACGGTGCTCCTTTCGACAAGTACCAGATGTTGTTGTAGACCTTCCGATACGCTCCCTCACGGAGCTTCATGCTGATGCCACCTACTGAGATGTTGTTGTAGATCTCGTAGTTCGTGGCACCGTCATCCAGATCGAGCCCCCAACCCGACCTTTCATCGAAGAAGTTGTTGCGAACGATCACAGGTTCCATGGCATCGACGAGCGCTTCCCAGACATCAAGGCTGCGGTCCGAGGTATAGGGAGCGTGGGACTGGGCTAAGGCCCAACCGCGATCTCTGCCCCAGGCGTTGAAAGGACCGTGGTCACTGGTCTCGCGCACCGTGTCGTGAGTTTGGTTGTATTCGATGACGTGCCCGCCCCACGTGCCATCGCCGATGCAGATAGCCGCCCGGGGCATGTTGTAAATCAAGTTGTGGCTGACCGTGATTCGCTTGGCGCGGGAGATGTAAACGCCCGCAATCTGCTTTCCGTAAAAACCACAATCATGAATCAGATTGTTGCTTACCTGACACTCATACGGGAAAGCACGCTGTGTACCGTTCGTTTTCTCCAGGTCACCCACAAAGCAGATCGCGCTATCGCCTGTTTCCGTAAACTTGCAGCCGACCACCGAAAAGTCACGATTGTGATTGTTGACGAAAATGGCATTCCCCCCAACAGCGTCAAACCAGCAGGCCTCAATTGAGCAGTTGCGGGCACCTTCGGCAAAGACTGAACCTCCACGATGAATCGCCCAATCGCTCAGCGACGGGACCTCATAGCCTTTGAGGTAAGTCGTGGCGGTGTGCGTAATGCGGAAACCACGCAAATACAAATGTTGCACAGGATCGGACTGTGTGCCTGTGAACTGTATCGCGTGCTCAAGAAGAGGCACTTCCACGAGTGCACTTCGCAAGTCAGCGCCTTGCTCCGGATAGTAGTAAAGAGTGCTCTTTTGTTTGTCCAGGAACCACTCGCCAGGCGCGTCCAACTCCTCGAATACGTTGTCGATGAAAAAACGTGAGCCTTCATTAAGAACCGCGGGATGATGGCTCCACTTGGCGCCCATCTGTTGCCCGCCATCGCCGAACCAGATTGAATCGGTGCTGAAATCTATACCCTTGATTTTCCATTGCAGGTTTCCCCAGTAGGCAGCTTGGAAAATGTGGATCTCCGCTTCCTGTGGATTTGCCCACTCTTGTTTTGTAAACGTGGCGGGGTCAAATCGTATGCCCCTGGGGGCCTGGGTGGAAAATGTCATGTCGTCGTCCGCATCAGCGTAGGGGTTCACGGCACCGGCGGGGATCGGACCTGCCGCCTGAACATATCCCGACTTCCCCGGATTCGACGGATCGTAATTCGGATACCGGGCGCGAATCTGGCGTTTGCGGTTGATGAAAAGCTGGGAGAACTGCAGCCCTGGCGGAACTGAAGCCATCATGATGCCGTTCTTGTACGGGTCCCAGTTGCACGTGAGCTTGCGTCCGCCGCTGATTGTCACGCGCTCCCCGGGATATGCGGCGTACATGATCGGCGCTTCCTTGCTGCCGGAATCGTCGGGACCGAAAGTCAGCGGCCTGTCCAAGTAGTAGGTGCCTTCCCTGACCAGGACTCTGACCGGAGAGGTGCCGTTTCGTGATTGCCGAACAGCCTCTTGTGCGCGATGAAGAGTTGCGAAGGGCAGTTTCTTGGTCCCCGGGCCGTTGTCACTCCCGGAAGAAGAAACATAGAAAGTTGCGGCTTCGCCCAACTCCGGCGCGGCCGCCGCCTTCAGAAGTTCGCCTTGGCTGTAAACGCCAGCCAGAGCTGCGCTCGCACTAAGTTTCAAGAACTCTCGACGTTTCATAGGAGCACAATGGACGAACCAAATCGTACACTGGTTATTTGAAAAGTCAAGCGGCAGGAGAATTTAGATACTCGCATGCGCTTAAGTAATCGTGTTCACAGCTCGAGTCGAGGCATACCGAGGTATGCCTCCAGCGCGATTGGATCATCCATTGTGGCGTCTGGTAGCGAACGATGCAATACATTCTGCTTCGATGTCACTCACAGGTATATGGCAATCCTTACTTGGTTGTCGAGGTCGGGAGCGCTTTGGTATCGGCGATGTGATCCAGCATCTGGCGGCGTGCTTCTTCCGAATTTCGCTCCTGAATCGCCGTCAGCTGGGCTACGAGATTTCTTCGGTGGCCCCGCCAGGTCTGCTGAGTGCAAGAAACTCGCTGTAGTCTTCATGTGAGGTCTATTGAGCATTGAATAATATAGTGACATTCCTAAGATATTGTGCTACTCTCCGGTCATGGGAAACCCGGCAGGAGTGCGGCGTGATTATCAGAAGTTGGAGGAGCGGCGGTTGTTGGGGGCGCGGCTGTTCCGCCAGGGAGTGCATCCGGCCGAAGTCGCCCGGCAGGTG
>Ga0187888_1001579_pt1 | contig 21367 bp, 24 predicted proteins | sample June2016WEW_7_40_FD_132987 | JGI IMG/M metagenome (GOLD analysis project Ga0187888, IMG submission 132987) | Peatland microbial communities from SPRUCE experiment site at the Marcell Experimental Forest, Minnesota, USA - June2016WEW_7_40 | ecosystem: Environmental > Terrestrial > Soil > Wetlands... | reverse complement strand
GGTGCTGCCGGATGAAAGCAAACGCGAGATCATCGCAAAGAATCTCGGCATTAGCGCCAGGAATGATTTCGCCATGCTGGAGCGGATCGGCGGTGAATGCGCCGGCGCGGTGACATTCGTGCCAGCGGGTCAGAAACTGCCGGAGCGCAATGACCGCTACCGCCTGTTGAGCAGTGAAAAGCTGGCAGAAATTCTCAAAATGTTGCCGCGCCGTCCGCTCATGGCGGGAGAAGATGGCATCCGCCTGTCGTTGGCTGGAGCCCAGGATAAAATTGCCGTGCATGTCCATGACCAGCAAATTTCCCTCCCCCTGGGCGGAGCGCCCAGCACGCATATTCTGAAACCAGCGATTGAGCATTTTGAAGGGGTTGTTTTCAACGAAGCGCTTTGCATGAAACTCGCCCACGCGATTGGTTTGCAAACCGCCAAAGCAGAAGTTGGCAGAGTTGAAAACATTGATTACCTGCTGATTGAGCGCTACGACCGCAGCGTGTTGAAAGACCCTGGCGGCGCCGAAAATTTGGAACGAGAACATCAAGAGGATTTTTGCCAGGCACTTGGAATTATCCCTGAAAATAAATACCAGAACGAAGGCGGTCCTTCGCTCAAGCAGTGCTTTGATCTGCTGCGTGGATTGTCCAGCGCCCCAGTGATTGACCTCCAACATTTGTTGGATGCCGTGATTTTTAATTTTCTCATCGGAAACCACGATGCGCATGGAAAAAATTTTTCGCTGCTTTATGGCAGCCAAAAACGGCTGGCGCCGCTCTATGATGTTCTCAGCACGGCCTATTACCCCGACCTCTCCAAGAAAATGGCGATGAAAATCGGGGGCGAATATGCCTCCGAAAAAGTGGGGCCGAAGAACTTTGACCAACTGGCAAATGAAGCCGGGCTTGCCAAGCCAATGGTAAAACGGCGTGTTCGGGAAGTGGCGGAAACCGTGCTTTCCAAAACACCGGAGTTGATTACAGGGCATCAGACCATCCAGGCAGTCGCTGCACTGATCCAAAACCGCTGCACAAAAGCGCTGGAGAAATTCAGAAGTTAACTTGGTTCAAATCCCCTGGCCTCATCCCAATTGCTACGCATGCCCTCGATGCGACCCAAAAGCAGCCCGACTGAACACGCGTAACAGGTTGTTGAACTATTTCGTGCGCCAACCAGCGTCGGTTGCTGCTGCCCCGGCGCGGCCAAAATCCCCGCGCTACGATAGCGACATAATGCCCTTGCGCTGAAGTTTTTCCTGCAAGTGCCATGATGACAGCGGCGGCGGCGCAATTCACGCCAACCTCGAAGCCCTGGATGCAGGGATTGAGCCGACTTGGCGCTGCGCGTGGTTGGTGGTCGAGGCCGGTGTCGTTGCCCTGATGCGCATTGCAGCCGAGATACGTGTCGAGGGCGAGCGCTACCCCGCGCAATTGATGGCCACCACAAGCCGCTGATCCGCCATTGATCTGGGCCCTCGCGCGTCGCGCGTGATCTCAATCTTCCAAACCGGAACATTCGCCAGATTCTCATGATGGCGACAGGCGGCCCATCGAATTGAACAGTGTTCAACAAGTCCCTGAATCTGGTCTTTTTAATATGCTGATCGTCGAGCCGCCCGGCACCGGCAAATTCAACGTGCCCCGGTGGTTGTTCTTCACGGCGAGGGCCAGTGCCTTCCGTTGACCGAGTCTTGCGAGTGGCCCCTGGAGCGCGTTATCAGGTGGAACTCACCATCAGCAGCACAAATCCGATCCACAAAACCCCGCTTTCTGTAGCTCTTATTTAAAGAGCATGAGCGTCGAGAATCTAGAGCGCTTCCCCGCCGCCGCCCCGGTGAAATCGGAACAATCCGGCCCCGGAACGATACTCAGCGGCGTCATCATTTCAGTGACACGGATGAATTCTATTGATGCGGCAGAACACCTTCCCGCCCCCGGAACTGCCAGCAAAGGTGCCAGCAAAAATGCCAGCAGATTTGTACAAGCTAAGTACAAGCATAGTTTGGAATCTGTACACCGGTGTTATACGGGAGTTCTAGCGTTAGCAAAATCAGGCCACAGGGGGAAAACCGTGCAATTCCGACCCCCGCCTCCATCTCCAACATGCTCTGCTGCAAGCAGTTGGGACTTTCAAAAATCCAAGTGCCAGCAGAAATGCCAGCAAAATGACCCACGCCACTCAAACTGGCTCGAACTATGCTCGTACTACCATCGAACTAGCCTTGAACTTCCTAACGGTGCTGTTTCCGTCTGCTCTAAACTTCTTCCCGACTGGAGCCGGTCATGAAGCAGAGCTTTCGACTTTATCGGCGAAACGGGGTTTACTATTGTCAAGACAATGCCACGGGCAAGCAGGAGAGCCTGCACACCGATGACAAAGTCGACGCCGGGCGCATCCTGCACGCGAAAAATGAAGCCGGGCAGATGGGAACTCTCAATCTGCAAATCGCCCGAGCTTACATGGTGGCATCCGATCCCCTCATGCCGGAACGAACCTGGCGCGACGTCATCCGCTCCATCATCGATGAGAAAACCGGGCCCACCCGGACACGCTGGGAGAACACGGAAAAGGACAAGGCCCTGGCCGCTCTTTGGAATCTCCCGGTAGTGCAAACACGGGCCGATCAGCTGGTAATGATGCTCAAGCATGGCACGGTATCGACCAATGTGTTCCTGCGGCGGCTGCACAACCATGCCCTGGCCATGAACTGGCTGGCCTGGGGCATTCTGGCCAGGAAGCAATGGCCAAAGGTCGTGTATGGCGAAAAGCGCGGCATCACGCTGGAGGAACACCAGCAGATCATCGCGCGGGAGAAAAACCCGGAGCGGCGCGATTATTACGAACTGCTGTGGTTTTTGGGAGGCTCCCAGACGGATGTCGCATCGCTGCATGCCGAAGATGTCAACTGGAAGGACCGCACGGTGTTTTATCGCCGGAAGAAAAACGGCAGGGACGCGCTCCAGCGCTTCGGGGATAAAACGGCAGCCGTTCTGGCGCGGCGGCCGAAGTCGGGGCCGCTTTTCCCGTATCTGATCACGATCCGTGAAAAATACCGCGCCACCGAATTCAAGCAGCGCTGCCGGGGGCTGGGCATCGAGGGGGTCACGCTGCACAGCTATCGTTACGGATGGGCGGAACGCGCCGCCACCTGTGGCTATCCCGAACGGCACGCCCAATCCGGGCTGGGACACGGTTCCAAGGCGGTGGCCCGCGCCTATGCGAAAAAGGCGAAGGTGAAAATTCCGGCATTGGAGGATTATGAAGTGGCTTACCAGAATGGCGGCGGCAAGGTGATTCTCTTGCCGCAGGAGGTGGATGTGGAAACCCAGCAAGTTCGAGCCGCAGAGTAAATCCCTTCACCCGGCGGAGGCAGTCAGCAAGGCACCGGATCGCGCCGGCCGCCCTTCACGCTCTTCATCCGCCCCCAACTGAAGTCTCCCGGGCAGGCGGCGCTCGTTTGGTCAGAGAAATCTGCGCCAAACGAAAGATCATGAAAACGCCGGCGAAAAGGACAGCGCACCATGGTCAAATTCGGGCGCTCACAATTGAACACTTGCACCAGCTCACAGCCGCGGATCTAAATCGATTGGCCGGATTTGCCGAACGGCGGCTGGGTTGGCTCCCCCGCAGCCGGTTTTCGGGGGAGGATGCAGTCCAAAAGGCATTGCTCTCACTTATTCGCGGGACCCGGAATGGCAATTCCGGCCGCCGGCCAAAGATGGAACATGTGCGAACAAAAGGCGCATTCCTGCATTACATCAGATCGGCCACCAATTCCGTGATAGAAGGAACTCGGCGAAACCGCGAGCTGCTCTTTATCCATGAGTCGATTCATCGCACCTGGGACGGCGAAGAAGAGCAAACCACCGTTGTGCTCGCAGCCGGGACTGAGCCCGATGCGGATGCCAGCCTGGTGGACCTCAAAAGGGAGTTTTTTCTGCGGCTTCACAGGAAGGCCCCGCCAAAGTTGCTTCCAGACATTGATGAGTGGGAGAAGTCATTCTTTTGGGCGGACCATGTGCCGTATCACAGGGTGAGAGACCACAGCAGGCAGGTCCGGGTGCTCGCAAAGCGCGTGTTGAAGGATCTCGCTGAGGATCTGGGAAGTTAGATATCGCCTTGCCCAGTGCCATGTGTTGTCACCGTCGAATCTGGAGGGCTTGCGCTGGGTTCCTCGTGCGCCCTGATGTGATCCCGCAGACTGTCCACGCTTATGAGCCGGATTCCAGTGCGATAGCCCCTTCTTCGAAGCACATGGCTGCGCACAGGCGGGCGATGTCCGTTTTCCTCACAGGGCAAAATCAATTGGTTTAAAAACGAGCGTGAAAGCCCAAAGAGCGGGTCCCGCGCTTTCGGCTTGGGGACGCGCAAAAATTCCACGTTCGAAATGGGCGGTGGCTGGTCCGAGGCCTCTTCGCCAACTGGTGCAACTGAGGATTGCTCATCTGCGGCTTGCATTTGATTTGTTAGATGCGCTCGCAAGCTGGCCACATTCACCAAGCGCACGCCCGTCCTCGCGTTCCCTTGTCGCAACACGCTGCTGCGCACCGGAGGCCGGAAGTCGTTCTCTCTTGAGGGCAAAATGAGAAGATTCAGATATGAACGCGTGAGGCCGAAGAACGGGTCGTGCTCGCCAGGGCGCGGAAGCCGAATGTATTCGGAGCCCACAGTGGTGGCAGAAACCGCAATTGTGGGAGCTGCGAAAGTTGTTCCAAGCGTTGGATTGGACATGGTGGAATTTGTTCTACTGAAATAAAACCAAAGGACCAACCTCAACAGCTCGCGTTGATCGCTGACCTGCGGCACAAGCCTGAGCGGTCACCAATTCCCAGCATTTCTTGCCTCCCCGCAATTCCACCAATAGGCGCGTTTCACCCAGGCGATGCGGTTGGTTCTCGATGAGGCGGGGTGCCTGTCGATTAGCCAATGCGTGCCCCGCGCTGAAACTCGTTTTCTCTTTCATCCTGGCGATTATGCGGAGGCCGTAGAATCCGTAAACTCATATCCAACCCGATGGATTTTATCCAATGCGCTGGATTTCCTTCAACCCACCGTCTGCGTCGATGGGAAAACGGCCTGAACGCTTTCCGCGTCATGGCCGTGGTCCTGATGGGCGTTGAAAAGGCCGTCGCGGTGCCTTGTTCCAGGCGTGAGCACCTGCTGAATTATTGGGTGGCCATTTAACCACCGGGAGATTTATTCGCGACATTCAGCAGCCTGGCATTGGCAGGGCAATCTACCCGAAACTGGTTCGCAGCTATGCGTTTGAGGGCTTGCTTGAATCTAAACAGCAAAGCCCCACCACAGATGTCATCGTGAGCCAGGCTCACAAGTTCTTGGAAGAAATCGCCGCTGCGGAACAGCGCCAGTTCCCCTCCATCGGCTACGATGCCAGCCACCGTTTCAAGGGCAAAGACTTGGCCGGCACTGCCTTGGTCCACGAAAACGAAGTCATCCACGCCGCCTCCCTGCGCCTCAATGAGACAGAGAACCCCGAGCGTATGGCCTTCCACCGCCGCCGCCGTGTCTATGGGTAAGAACATCTGGCACTGCGTTTTTTTGGTGCAACTTTGCGATTCGCGGCTCATTATATCTCTCAGCCCTGCATCCACGGAAGGATGCACGGATTGGGTCTTTGTGAATCCTGGCTCCATAGTCCAATGCCGCAGTCGCGAATGGGTGCTCTTCCCGAGCGACTAGACCACCTGCTGTTGCTGAGGCCTTTGACGGGCGCAACTGATGAAATCGTCGCCATCCACAAAAGGCTCACCGATTTGATCGGGTTCTCTTTCCCGGAAGAACGCGTTCGCTCTGCAAAATTTCCGCCGCCAGAGCCCGATGATCTCTCCAATATCGCAGGCGCGCACCTGCTCTGGCAAGCAACCAGGCTGACTTTGCGTGAGAGGGCCACCCGCTCGTGCAAAAATGAAGCCACTTGCCATCCAATTTCCCGTGCCATCCAATTTCCGCAGTTGACATTATTGACCTATCGGCTATTGTGTTTTCAGCAGACCCGCCACGCCTCTGCTCTTCGGAGCAAGCGCAATCTTGGTGGGTTTTTTATTTTCCAGAAAGGACGGGCAACCACGTGAAATACACCAAGCCAGCTCTCGCCTTCCCGGATCAGGCGGACCTGGTCCTGAAACGGGGTCTGGTTGGGCCCAGCAAACAGGCCATCATCGAAGAATTACACGCCGTTACCGCACCCTTGGGGAAGCCCTCTGGGAGGCGTCAAAGATGTTGATTACAGGCGATCAGGTGCTCATCATGGAGCGGAAGCCTGCTGGCCGTGATGAACAATGACTCAACATTGCAAGACCGGGAAACGGGTGCTTTCATGGGGCACTCAGGGGCGGCGTTTGACGTGGCGGGGTTACCGAGCCGGCTCGGATTATGAGGTTAAGCTCCTGAAATTGGAATGGCACCTCGAACGCGCGAAGAGTTACGGCAACGCGATTGCTGACCTAAACAACCTGCTTCGCCATGACACTTTTTTCCAGGTGCATCAGGAAATTGACCTCCTCTCCCTGCGCAGGCAGGTCATCCAAAGGTGCAGCCAAGTTGGGGATGCGTTGATCGACATTTACCAGCGCATCGAAGATTATCTCAACCGCGTCCAGCGCGACTACGCCCGCGCCCGAAAGCTGATCCGGCTCTGCGGGTTGATCGAGCGTCACGAGCACCTGACCGCGACCAACCTGTTAGAGGTTGCTGCGATGGCCCAGGGCCCGTGGTTCCACGAATTTCGTCTCCGCACGCTGTTGGATCCAGACCTGATCGATGGGCGTCCGGATCTCCTGGAGCGGGCGCTGGTTCGGGCCGGACTCGGCGACTCCAGCGGCAAAGCCCGGCGCGTGGAAATTGATCAGGAGCCGTTCGACGACATTCCGCCGGTTATTGACTGGCAAAACGTTTATGAAGCGTTTACAAAGCAGCGCGAGGACCTGTTCGTTTTTCTTGGAAAGGTGCGGGTCGAGGGCCGGCTTTTGACCGAGGAAGAGCGAATCGACGGCTATTGCGCCATCATTACTAGTGAGGATTGGGCCGAGGTTTGGGACAGCCGCCCCTTCGAATTGGCGACCGATGGCGTGTGGGAATACGCGGTGGTTAAGCCGCCAGCTTTGTTGATTTCATGAATATTGAAGCGCCAGCCATCGCCCGTCGGCTGTTTGCCCGGCTTTGCCGGGGAGACAATCTGCTTCTGTCACGTAACGGATCGAGCGAGGATGCGGAGCTTTTCGCCCTCGTGGAGGCGGACGAGGGTCCGTGCCGAACCTATTTTGAAACGCTCGGTTTCCATCTGCAGACGAGTGACAACTGCTATTATTTCACCGCCGAAGACGAACCACAGGTGAATCTGGAACTGAAACTCGACAGGATGATCCGGCTTGTTCGGTGGCTGGACTTCCTCTCGACCCATGTGGAGAATTTTGGGGAGGGGCAGATCTTTTCGGCGTCGACCCTGGCGAGTCGGTGTAATAACGATCCCAAGGCCGAGCGATTCCTCCAGTATGCGGGCAAGGGGGCGACCAACTCGGACCGTCTCGAGAGCATCCTCCAATCCCTGGTCCGGCAGGGTTACCTCTCCGAATATGATGTCAGCCGCCAGGAGTATCGGGTCCTATCGGCGATCAACTATATCTTCGAATTCGCGGATCGGATCGAGATCCAAGGCGAACCGACCGAACCGGGGGAACCGAATGCCGAAACTTGACCGCATCATCCTGATCAACTCAGCAGGCTTCGACTACCTGGAGTTTCCGGTCGGCGGCCACGGCCAGGTCATCGGTGTCAATGGCCACGGCAAATCGACTCTGCTGCGGACGATATTGTTCTTTTACCTGGGTACCAACGAAAAGGCACCTTACGCACTGTACGAAACAAAGTCAGATTTTGTCAGCCATTATCTGGGCGATCCACCATCCTATCTTATCTACGAGGTTGCGCGGGGGGGAGGGCAACCCGCGTATCACATCGCGGTGACTCGGCCTGCGGGGCGCATCCAGTTCCACTTCGTTGATACTCCCTTTCTCAAGGATTATTATTTAGACGGCAGCTTTGTACAACCGATTGAAGCGGTTGAGCAGCGATGGCGGGACGCGCGGTGCGCGTGCGATCAAGTTGCGTCCTACGAAGAGTTTACTCGCCGCCTTTACGGGATTACGCCATCTCCTTACGCCGTTTTTCGTCCCGCGCCAAGAAGCTCGGGACAGGTTTCGATTCTGCCGCGCATAATCAGCGGGATTTTCACGGTCAGCCAGCTTGACGCCGACAAGCTCAAAGCCGCGCTCACCTGCGGTGTGCGTGAAGATGCCCTCGCAACCGAGCTCGACCTCCTGCTCCTGAAGAGTCAACTGGAGAATTTCCGCAGAGTGAACCGGGCCGTAAAGACATACCTCCGTTACGAGGACGATGCCCTTCGTTTGGTCGATGTGGCAGAGGAGTTTGAAGCGGCCAAAGGGGAACGCCAACGCGCCATCGAAGATCTGGTCCGGATGGCCAAGTGCCTGCCAGGGAAGGAGCGCGAACTGCAGGAAAGCCAAAGCTCGGTGGAGGGGGAGCAGCGCACGGCCATAACGCAATATCAGACGGAAAAGGCCGCACTGGATCAGATGATCAATCAATTTGGGAAAAGCATCGCGGTGCTGGAGGGAAAGATTCAAAAGGGTGAAGAGACGCACAAGGATTATGTGGCGCGGGAAATTGGGAGAAAGGCTACAGAACTGGAGACGCTGCCCAAGTTGCGCGAGGAAAAGCGGCTGGCCGAAGGGGAGTATGCGGCGCTGACTGCGAAGTACGACACCGAGAGTGAGCGAAAGGACAAGATGCTGGCAAATGTCCAGCAGGGATGGGCTGAGTTGAGTCGCCAATATGAACAGCGGAGGGCCGAAACGGAGCGCGGATCGGGTGATGCCCTGGAGCAACTCAACGGGGAGCGCACAGAGATTATCAGCTCTCTCGATGAGGAGCAGCGTCGGGCGAAATCCTCCTTCGCATCGAGACGGGCCGGCCTCGAATATGCACGCACCAAGCTGAATGATGAGTTCAGGGATCTGGCGGCAATAAGCGAGCCTCAGGAATTGAAGAAAGCCACGCAAGATATGGCGGAGATGCAACGTAAGCAGGGTGAGGAAGAATCCCGGTTGCAAGGCCTGCGTGGCGAGAGTGTTCTTCAAAAGGAAAAGCGCGAACGCGCCCGCGAGAAAATCGATCAGCAGGCGGCAGCGGAACGGTCTGCCTGGCAGACGAAGATTGATCAGACCAAGGCGCAACGAGATCCAGCTGCTGAGGAGTTGGAAAAATTCGACGAATCCCTGGCGCGGTTTTTCCAAATCGAATCTCCGGAAACCTGGCCCGGAGCGGCGAAAGCGCTCGCGAGAGAGACGCTTTTCCACAACGCCCAAGAACTGGAAGCCAAGACTGTCAAGCGGGGCACAAAATCAGCATGGGGTGTTGAGTTCTCAACTGAGAAGCTCCGGACACCGTCCGCCACCTATGATCGGGACGCACTCGATGCGAAGCTGCATGAACTGCAAAAGGCTCTGGCCGACGGCCACGATCAGTTGGCAGCGGCTCAGCAGCGGTATCTCGCCGCCGTCGAGGAATTTGAGAAGCAAGCGATGCAAGCGCAGGGCGAACTGCAATCCAAAATTGACAGCAGCGCCGAGCTGGGCCGCTTTTTGTTGGATGAGATGAATCATCTGGAAAATCGGGTCATTACTCTCCAGAGCCAATTTCAGGCACACAAGAGCGAGTGGCGGGCTAAATTGGAAAAGCGCGATGCTGAAATGAAGGGACAGGAACAGCAACTCCGCAACGAAGAAAAGGAATCAGAGGATCAGTTTCGGTCCCGCAAGGATCGGGTCGAGGTGGATTTCAATGGCCGTAAAGGGCAACTGGTCAAAGAGCGCGACAATCGCTTGTCGGTCATCGCCAGAGAAGAAAACGAAGCCGCGCAACAGCGTGATACCGATCGGGAACGTATCGAGACGGCGTTCCAACGTTCTTTGGCACAGCAGGGAGTCAATGCCAGCCTGATCCGGGCCGCTAAAGAACGAGCGGAGGCGGCCGAAAAGAACATCTCGCGCATTGAAGGTCATACGAATGAGGTGGTCGAATTTCAGCGGATGAAGCGCGAATTCGTCGATCCGCTGGATTCTCTACGATCCCAGTGGCGGAATGCCAAAGAATCGTTGGGTTCCGAAAACGCCCGCCTCGCCAATCTCGAAAATCGCCATCGGCAAATGATGGCAGCGCTACAGGACCGGCTGGAAGGTCTGGCAAAGCAAAGAGAAGAACTGAAACTCGACGAGGACGCCGTAAACCGGTTTCGCAAAGATCTACGGTTTCTCCCAGAATGGGGCTTCTTCGACCGCGAGGATTTGGGCCCGGCTCCGTTTTATCGCGCCCAGGCTGCTCGCGATTTCGCCCAGGCAGCCGAAGCGGGCCACGAACAACGTGTCGAGGTCGAGCGAAGGGGGGAAAAGAGCGCGCGTGCATTCCTGAATCACTTCGATGCGGAAACCCTGGACCGCAAGGTCCTTGGGTTCTCCCCAATCCACGAGCACTTCGCCTGGTATATCTTCATCGGTGCAGAATTGAAGCCGTTCGTCAACGGTCGAGGAATCCAAGGGATGAAACAGATTCAAACCCAGGAGTTCGAGCAACTCATCCGCAACATCTGCGCCAAGAACGCTGATTTCCGGGAGGGCATACGCCAGGTGAAGCAGACAGCAACCCTCGTCCAGACGAATCTGGAGAAGAACAATTTCGTGGACGTTCTCGACTCCATCGAGTTAAAGGTCGAGCGCATCGACAACAATCTGACCCATATCCTGAACGAGCTTGAAGGTTTCGCCGGCGTGACCTTCAGTTCGGACCGAGACCTCTTCGGCAAACGCGCAGACCGGGACCAGATTGATAGGGCCATCGAAACATTTGCGCGCCTGGTGCGCGAGATCGAGAACTACCGCGACAAGCGCCTCCGGCTGACCGACTACTTCGATTTTCTCATCCGAGTGCATGAGAATGGGCATGACATGGGCTGGAGGAAGTCACTGGATCACATAGGCTCGACGGGGACCGATTACCTCGTCAAGATGCTCATCTACCTTTCTCTCATCGAGGTCTATCGCGAGAGGGCGATCGATTCCAAGGCGGGCTCGACCGTGCATTGTGTTTTGGATGAGACCGGAGTGCTGGCGCCGAAATATATTCGCAGCGTCCTCGAATATGCAAAAAGCCGGGGCATAATCCTCATCACGGCGGGTCACTCCCAGCAGACCGTCGGCTTCGAGAACTGGGTCCGCGTCCGTAAGCGCGGTCTACGCTTCGGCGGGCAGACCGTCCTCCGCAAGGTGTTAAAATGCGATTAACCTGTTCCCAGGCAGGAAAGCTGGCTCGCCTGGACGCGGGGGAGTCTCTGCCCAGAAGCCAACTATCGAAGCATCTATTGTTCGCTTTGCAGAAGGCAGACGTTGTGCGCCTGGAAAATTCGGGCTCGAGCTATGTGGTTCGCGGACTTCCAGGGAAACTGGCCAGTTTCGTCGAACACCACTGGGGCGTTCGGGACTTGGTGCGTTACGCGCAGGCCAATCCCAAGAATCGCAGTCGGGGATTGTTGGCTGAAATTGCAGGTGACTCCAAGGCGCTGCCGAACCGGCCCTTCGATGGAATTTTCGTCAGGTCGTTTGACAATTGCTTCCTCGCGAGCAAACCTCTGCACTCTAGTCCTGAGGGCACCGCGGTTCTGATTACGCTGGGCGATCTCCCCCGCCTTCGCGTTGAGACTTCATATCTGGTTGCTGTCGAGAACGCCGAATGTCTTTGGCATTTCGAAAAGGCCAAGAGGTACTTTCCGGATTTGACGGGTCTTGATTATGCTTTGGTCCTCCGGTGGCACTGGGGTCGTGCTTGGCGGCAGTGGCTCGGCGGTTGGATGGGGCAATTGCTCTATTTTCCAGATTACGATCCCGCCGGGTTGAGGATATTTGCCACCGAAGTGTTGCCGCATCGCCCGAGCGCCCGTCTGCTGATTCCGCACGACTTCGAGGCAATTCTCAAAGAACGCGGAAAGCGGGATCTTTATTTGAGGCAGGAAAAGTATCTCCCCGTGTCAGATGAGCACGCCGAACTCGCCAGTCTCTGTCGAGCACTGCGGAATGCCCGTAAAGCCTTCGAACAAGAGAACCTCCTCTCATAACTGGGCGGAGTCAGGCTCCAAGGACAGCCTATGTGTCGCCGCAGAATTTGGAGGCCCAGGCCCGGACCAAGGAGAACGCAACCAGAGAATTCCACGGCGACTCGTCGTCGGTTATAGAGTTGGAACAGTTGCAGGTTGCCGCGAGGGGGGAACTCTTTGCGGATGCTGCACCTGTATGCCTCCAGAAGCAGGCATCGTCTGGGCTTAACCCAAGTTCGTCAGTTGGGAAATGGCGGGCCTTGATTATCAATGAGTTGCGTATTTTGCGGGCCGTTTTTCTCCACTACATTTGGCACGATTTTCGGCACGCTGGGCAGATCCAATCCCAATCGCACCAACAGTTCGGCCACCGCCCGATCTGGGCGGGCGACCACTCGCAACCGCACTTCGCGGGTCTGCTGGCTCTGGGTTTCTTTGATGGGCAACACGATGTCCATGCTCCTCACGGTGGCCACTTCCTTGATGAGTTGACGGGCGCAGTTGCCCAGGCCTTTGCCGCGCATCCACATCTCCAGCGTGCGCCACAGCGTTAAGCTCAGGAAACAGACCAGGTGTGCCGTTCCACAGTTTTCCGTGGGACGGGAGATCTGACGTTACTTGACTGGGGTGGAAGCGAGCGCGCGGGCTCGCGGTAATAATCTGGCTTGATCCCTCGGCGGCAATTGGGTTTTGAACAGGACATTCAAGTTCGTGCCGACAGCTTTGCAGGAGATCGACCGAGTTGTCCGCGAGGTTGCCCGGGCCGGATGCAGCGTCACGGGTGTTATCGGCGTTACGAGAAGCCCAAGGGGGAGAAGAAGTTCCCGGTGCAACGCTATTTGTGTCGGCGCTGTGGCCATACCGTTTCGGTGTTGCCCGCCTATCGGCTGCCGTATCGGCCCATGGAAGTGGAGAGGCTACAGGGCGGCTTCGATGCCCAGGCGGAGATCGGCACGGGGCTCGATCCCCCGCCTGAGGCGATCGAGGCGGGCTGTTTGCAGCGAGCCTGGAACCGCTTTCTGACCAGAGTCAACATCCTGACAGACGCCTTTGGTCAGATACTACCGTCCGAACTTCACGCCGCCCCGCAACTGTGGAAAGAGTTGCGGCGCGGCGTTGGTTCGACGGAGGACATGTTGCGGTTTCTGGCCCGGCACTGCAATCGCTCGCTCTTGGGCGATTACGCCTGTTTGCGCCCGGCCCCATGACGGCCGGCCCGAGGCAATTTGATGCGGGGTGGGCGACCAACCGCGCCCGCGGGGGATGATCCCACACAAGGGTTTTCTTCTCCGAGACTTTCCGGCGCGCTAAACCAGCCGCCATGAAAAACGAATCTCAGATGGCGCAGGCGCAGGCCCTCGCCCTGGAGCGTTTCGCCTTCATCACCCAAATTCAAGACCTCTTACGCCAGGGTTTTCCCCTTTCGGTGGCCCTGGAACAGGCGAGCTTTCGTCCGATGAGCTTGCCCGACGGCAGTCAGCGCTTGTGCGCCCGGCGCACCATCGAAGACTGGTGGTATGATTATCAACGCAGGGGCTTTTCTGCGCTGGCGCCCAAAATGCGAACCGACAAGGGCCAGCCTCGCAAGCTCACTTCCACCCAGCAAAAGTGGATTCTCGAACAGTCCCAGACTCATCTGGCGGTGCCGGTCAAAGTGCTTTACCGGCGCTGGCGCGAACAAGATCCCCAGTTGCCCGCGCTCAACTCGATCTACCGCTTTCTGCGCGAGCATGAGCTGCACACCAAAGCCCGGCGTCAACAACTGCGTCAACCGCTGGGCGGGGCGACCAAGTGCTTCGAGGCGCCCTTTGTCAATGACCTCTGGATGACCGACTTTTCCCCGGGCCCTTTTCTGCACCCCGCCGACGGGGCCAAAGCCCTCCCCACTTTCCTGTGTGTCATCATTGATGATCATTCGCGCTTGATCCCCTATGCGGCTTATTACCTGCGGGCCGACACCCAGGCCTTCCATCAAACCCTCAAGGAAGCGTTGCGCCGCCGCGGCCTGCCTGCCAAACTCTACACCGATCAGGGCGGCCCTTTCACCAACGATCATACGCGCGTCGTCTGTGCCAACCTGGGCGTGCGACTCCTGCACGCCAAACCCTACCACGCCTGGTCGAAGGGAAAAGCGGAACGCGTACTATTCACTATACAACAGGACTTTGAGGCCGGTTTGCGTCTGCCCGGCCAGGGAGCCGGCAACCTCGAAGAACTCAACGTCAAGTTCTCCTTCTGGCTGCAGAGTGTCTATCACGCCCGCGTCCATTCCAGCACCGGCATGACGCCCACCGAGCGCTACCAGCGCGGCGCCCACCTGGTCAAATCCCTGGATCCGCATCTGGATTTGGACCAACTCTTTTATCATCAATTGACCCGCACCGTCCGCCGCGATGGCACCGTCCGGTTGGAGAACCACTAGAGTTGATCCAGAGTTTTGGGCGGGCCAAGCTTTCCAGGATGATCCTCTGCAGCGACGACCTGACTGAGGCGCTGGGAGAGGACCACGACCTGTTTATGGTGCTGCGCTCACTGAGCAAGGAACACTGGTCCAATCCCGCCCGCGATTTCGGCTCGCTGGCCAAACGGATTTCCCTCAAACGAGCCAAACTGCAAAAACGCGCCTTTAAATTGGGCGGAAAGCTTTACGGCGAAAAGCCGGGCGGCTTCGCGCAGCGCCTGGAACGCCATCTCAGCCGCGCCAAAAAACATAGTTGACACATACATGACGACCGCGGAAGTTAACCCTCATCTTCGGGAGTGATACAGGACTGCTGCGCCCAACGAATCGGGGACTTGGGTTCTGCCTATAACTCGAACCTTATAGTCTAGTCTTCCCGGCAGCTCTGACCTTGGCCCATCTGGCCCGGGCGGCCGCCGCGAGCTTAGCCTTAACGGCCGGGCTGCTGCGTCGATCTCTTTTCTTGGCTGCGTTCGGTTTGCTGGGGGTGCCTTTGACTCTCGCCCACCTGGCCTTCGTGGCAGCGATGATGGCCACCCTTCCCGCCGCACTCAGTCGCCTCTTGCCCTTCTTGGGCGGCTTGGCGTCCGTTGCCCCGGTACCTTTAATCTTAGCCCAACGCGCCCTGGCAGCGGCAGCCATCCGCGCCCGAACGGCAGCGGACCTGCGGCGATGAGGTTTCGTGACAATGGTTGGAGCCGGCGAATCACCACCGTCGCCAGCAACGATTGAATCGATCTGGCCTTGCAGCGCCTCGATCTGTTCCTTGATGGCGATGATGCTGTTGAGTTGGCTCGTCGTTAAATCTATGAGATTTGTCATGGGAAATTGGTAATGGCGGCGGGCGTGCGGAGTCAACGGCAAAGCAGGACATTCCCAGGCTGACCGGACCTGCCGAATTCGCCCGGTTCCGCCTCAATTCTCCAACAGATTGTCGCGAGAGCACCTCGGTGACTTTTTGATCCCCGGTTCGTAGTGATGAGAATGTTGATTTCCCCGGTTTCGATCCACTGCAAATTGCGGCCTGACGTCAATTACCTCGACAGATTCCAAGATAGTCAGAAACCTCCGGCAAAGCCGGAGGCTTGGAGAGGCGGAGCGGCTCAAAGCCGCACGGCCCTTCGGGCGGTCAGTCGAACGCCGAATCCAAATCGAACCTCCCGACTCTGCCAGTGCAACGCCGCCCCTCGAACCCATCGGACTTCTCGCTTTCGATGTCCAAAGTCAGTTTCGCCCCATCGGTATTCGGCCAAAGAGCACCAAACGGCACCCCTTTTCCCACATTCCCGGAACTGTCAAACTTTGGGAGTCCTCCGGCAAAGCCGGAGGATTTCCTTTGGATTAAGATTGCGTTTCTCGCATCAAATGGGCAGATGAAGGCATGGCTAAAACACCGAAAAAAGCAAAGAGAACGCCCAACGCAGCGTTCATGAAACCGGTCACGCCGGACGAGACGCTGGCCAAAGTAGTTGGCGACAAACCGCTTCCACGGACCGAACTGACGAAAAAGCTTTGGGCTTACATCCGCAAGAATGGGCTGGAGGATGCGAAGAAGAAAACGCTCATCAACGCCGATGGTAACCTGAAGGCCGTGTTCAACGGCAAGAAGCAGGTCAGCATGTTTGAGATGACCAAGCTGGTTTCGGGGCATGTGAAGAAATAAGCGCGGTCCTATTTACCGGCTTTCTTTGCCCGGAATCCCAGAACCGGGCGAATTGATCCTTCAGCGGAATCGTTACGTCGGTTGCGGCTCCACCGGTTTCGGCCGGAAGAGCACGGCGACATTGCCGACTCGGGTGACCAGATGGCTGCCGCTTTTATCAGCCAGTTGCGGAGCGAGTTCCTTCTTCTGCTCTTTGAAGTCGTCGAACTTCACCTTGACCAGTTCGTGGTTTTTCAGCGAGTCATCCAGGGCGGCGAGGAAATGCGGGCTGAGGCCGTCCTTGCCGACCTTCAGCGTGGCCTTGAGCCGCTGGGCCTGGGCTTTGAGAGCATGTATTTGCGCATTGGTAAGCGAAACCATTGCGCCAAAATACGCAGTTTTGCCCAAAAAACCATGAGCAATACAGTCGTGGGTTCCTGCGCAAGATTGTCAGCGCTGCCAACTGGCTAGCTGGTGGACATAATATCAGCCCATCGTGATATCCAGAAGCAGCACACAGCGCACAACTGCCGAAGCAGGAATTGCTTGCAACATGGCTCGAACCCGGAGAGATTCGTCCCCAAAGCCAACCAGGGGAATGGGTGGAACGCTGGGTCATCTCAAAACTTCTCCAAAGCGACTCGACTCAATGCAACTCATGGCCTAACCGGTGCCTTGGCCAACGGGTTTGATGGATCGAAGGAGAGTCACGCCCGCGCTTCACTTCCCCGAGTTTGCCGCGCCGGGCGCCGCCGGCGCCGGCGCCAGGCGCCGCAACGCCTCATCGAGCACTGTCTCGGCCTCGCTCAACTTGCCGGCTTGCAGAAGCGGCCCAAGCCTTTCCTCGACATAACGGCCAATCGGCCCCGGATCGCGGCCCGCCGCCTGCCAGGCCCTAAACCCCGCCTGCACCGACACCATCTTGCGCTGCACGCGCAACTGCGGGGTGTCGGTAGCCGGCTTTTCTCGTAAGGGATCTCCCGTCAAAAACTTGCGGTAAGCGGCCAGCGCCTCCTGGCTGAAGGCGCTCTTTTCCAACAGGTCGGGCAATTCCTGGCCGGTCGCGCCGGTGTTGATCGCCACCAACGTCGCCCCGTGGTTGTAGTGCCAGCCGAGGTAGGTTTCCCAGTCCACCGCTCCGCCGGCAATGCCGGCGTTGGCTTCGACCCCGCCCCAAGGGGGGTTGCCGCGCTTTTGCAGTTCGCCGTAAAGCGCCTCGAAGCCCGCAGCCAGCAGCCCGACCGGGTAAGTCGTCCAGCCCGGGCGCGACCAGGCATTGAAGGCCGCGCGGACCGGCGAGCTGGACATCTCGGGCATCTGCGGGGCGACGTGGGGGTAGAGCCTTTTCTGCGGCACACCCGCTTCTGCAAACTGGCGGCACCAGAAACCTACTGTCTCCTGGACCACTTCGGCCAGCGCCTCCTGCAGGTCCGCCGGCGGTTTCTCTTGTGTGTAACCCCGGTCCAGCAACGCCCGGTAGCCAAGCCGACCACGGGGCACGTCGTCCTCCGCCATAAGTTTCGCCGTTTGTGGGTCTGGTTTCGACCAGTCGTCTATGCCCGGCTCCGCGCCGACCAGCACTCCGGCAAACAGGTGCCCCTTGCCCTCGCGCTCGAGGACAGCCAGCTCTTCCTTGAGCGGCGGCACAATCACGTCTTGGACCAGACGCCTCACTTCTGAGCGGTAGGCCGCGCTCGTGAGGCAAGGAGGCGGGGCGATGCGCTCGGCCACACCCCAGTTGAGATAGCGCGTCTTGGCGGGCGGGCCGTCCCAACCGAACCATTCGACATTCCTCCGGTTGGCGGCTTTGTAGCCCGGCTGATTCGTGTCGAACCAATTCCACAGGTCGGGCCGGCTACGCCAATGGATGTGGAAGTCGAAGGACAGCATTACGGCCAGATCGTGGGCCCGCGCGGTGGCGAAGGCCGTGTGAATACGCGTCGGCAACTGTTTCTCCTCGTCGAAGGCCGACATGGGAACACCGAAGCCAAGGAGGCGGGAGCGGCTGTCACCCTTGCTGCCGAGCTGCCGGACCAGTTCCAGCGCCTGTTCGGGCGCGCGCCAAAAAAGCAAGTAGCGCGGCTCACTCATCGCTCCGGCCTCCACCCCAGCGTTCGGTTTGATGGTTGGCTCTGCTGACTTAGCGCTCGGGTTGGCCGTTAGCCCCAAAGCCGTGAGCCCCAGGATGGTCAGACGCCCGATGGACCATCTCCGTGGCCCGAGGTTAAGGCAGAAGCCATGCATGGGACTCTCTCACTTAGCTTCCTGCTTGATCTGTTCGAGCACCCGATCCAGTTCGGCCTCAGCCTCAATGACTTTGCCCGCTTCGATGAGAGGCTTGAACTTATCTTCCATGGCCTTGCCGATGGCCGATGGATCGCGTCCGCTTGTCGCCCATTTTTGCATGCCCTCCTTCACGCGCTGGACTTTTTCATTGAGGCGTTGGCGCGTCGCTTCGGCGAACGGTGCGCCGCCGTCTTTCGTGATTTCTTTCAGTTTGGCCTGCTGCTCTGGCGTCAGGAGATTCTTGATCCAGGCGAGCAAACCAATATGCAGGTGCTTCAAATCGCGTTCCGCATCAAGCACCTTGTCGAGTTGCGCGGTGAGCGCGGCCTCGTCCACCCGCTCTTGTCTGGCAAGGGAAGAGAGCGCGGCGGTCTCGCGGGTGAGCCGCTGCGCGAGTTCGTCGGATCGTGGCTGTATCTTCTCAACATGGGCGCGAAAGGCTTCCCGCTGTTCCTGCGTCAGCCCGATTTGGTCGCCTGCCATCAGGACGATTTCGGGCGGGAAAAAAGCTCCCGCCAGTGGATCGGTATTAGCGGCGGAGTTGTCTGCCGCGGCCAGGCGGCAAGCTGTGGATAGGAGAACAATGAGGTTCATGATTTTCATAGTGGCTGATTCGTATTTATTTGTTTCAAGGTTTGCTGTCGGGCTTGCGCCCGGATCATTGCGGAATTGTCGGAGGTGCGAGTAGCGAGGCGGTCGGTGACATCCACGCTGGAAGCGCGGAAGTGGTGTCGAACGCGAGGCGCGCAATCGCGTTCTGCGAGGAAGTAATGACGGCGGCCACGTCCTGGCCAGTGCGCGCGGGTTTGGGCGCTCTCGGCAGCATCGCGAAAAGGATCAGAGCCGCCATGGCTGCCGCCGCGGCGGCCCAGCGCCAGAGGTTCTGCGGTGCCCCGGCACGGGCTCCGTGGAGCGAGGTCATCCGGTTGGATCCGTTTTCCTCAACGGCGACCGCATCGGCCATAGCACCCAATGCCATGTCGAGATTCATGTAGTCGAGATACAAGGCGCGCAGATCTGCGTCTTCGTTCAAGCCATTGAACAGAGCGACCGTTTCTTCCGCGCTCGACTGTCCATCAACATACTGCTGAATTGTTTCGTGCCAATGCGATTTCATGGCAGTCCTTCCGCCGAGAGTTGCCGCCGCACACACTCCAGCAGCGCCTGCCGAATCCGATGCAGCGCCTTGTAGAGGGACATCGCTGTCTGACCGCGCCGAGCCGCAAGTTCATCCATGCGGGTGCCTTTGGCGTAGGCATGGAGCACAAGTTCGCGCTGCGCCGGCTTCAGCTTTTGCAAGCACGCCTCCAGCGCCTCGCGTTGCGCATCATGCCTCGGCTCGGCCGCCGCCGCGTCGTCAGCCAGCCGATGGACGAGCGCCTCGTCAAACACGTGGCGGTCGCGCGCCAGGTCGCGCAGGTAGGCCAGCACTTCATAACGCGCGACGCCAAAAGCCCACTTCCGAAAGTCCCGCGAGCCGTCAAATTCCGCGAACTTCTGCCACAGCACCACCGCCACTTCCTGCATGACTTCCAAGGCGTCACCACGCGAAGGCAGCATTGATCGAATGTAAGTGCGCAGAGCCGGTTCGTGTTCCGCGAAAAGTCGAAGGAACTGAATTTGGTGCTGGTCGTTCAAGTTGCGCATAGTGCCGCCACACTAATTGTCTCCAAAACAATGCTCCATTTGCCGAAAAATCTGCCGGCAAGTTAGTGATTGTGCCAACCGGTTGGTCTTGAAGGATCCAGCGCCTGCGGGCGAGTTCAAGCCATTTCCCACGGTCCAAATGGCGCTGGCATAGCTGCTCGCTGTTTCAACCTTGGCGCCCAGCGCAGCGCCGGTCAATCCAAGGTAAGTGTGCGGCAGACGGCGCGCACTGGCGTGCCAATGGAACAGCATCAACACAACGCCGCGTGTCGTCGACACGGGTGGCGCGAATGCAGCGCCTGTGGCGACCCCGATCCGTCCCGTTACGGAACTTTGGCGCCACGGACGATTTCCACCGGAATCCACATGTGCTTCATCAGCGCGCTTTCAATTTTGAACCCCGCCTTTTCCAGCGCCTTCCGCACATAGATGGGGCGGCAGTCAAGAAAGTTTGGGAAGTGTTCATGCGTCCATTCAAAAACACCGACCAGCGGGTCATGTTTGGCGTCTTTGGACATGCCCACCACCACGATGCGCCCGCCCGGTTGCAGGACACGCTTGCACTCGCGCAACACCTTTGGAATTTCCGGCGTATCGAACAATTCCAGCGTAAAGCTCATGAACACCGCGTCCATGCTGTCGGCCTCGTAAGGGAGCTGCGTCGCGTCAGCGCAACGCAGGCGGGCGCGTCGGAGGAGGTTGAACTTGGCGAGGTTCACTTTAGCCCGCTGAAGCATTCTGTCCGACAAATCGAGGCCGAACACCGTGCCTTTTGGCCCGACGGCTTTCGCGAGCGCCACGAGGCTGTGTCCAGTGCCGAAACCAATTTCCAAAACGTTTTCTCCGGCGCGCGCGCGCAACAACTCCAATCCCGCCTTGCGCATGGGGGCTTCGCTGCGCTCGGACAGCAAATCATAGACGCGGCTGATTTTGTTGTAAAACGCCCTGGTCTGGTCTTTCGATTGGAAAACTCTCAGAATGGAGGCGGGACCGGTTTTGCGGGTCGAGTTCATTTAAATCATTAAGCGGACGGCGTTGGATTGATGGACTGCGCTTCCGTTGTTGTCCTGGCGAGCCGTCCGGCGCGTTCTTCCTTGGCCGTTTCCAAAGCAGCCCAGAGTCCGGAGCGGGTAATCAGTCCGATGGGACGATCCGGTTT
>Ga0187888_1001578_pt1 | contig 21373 bp, 18 predicted proteins | sample June2016WEW_7_40_FD_132987 | JGI IMG/M metagenome (GOLD analysis project Ga0187888, IMG submission 132987) | Peatland microbial communities from SPRUCE experiment site at the Marcell Experimental Forest, Minnesota, USA - June2016WEW_7_40 | ecosystem: Environmental > Terrestrial > Soil > Wetlands... | reverse complement strand
CCAGTTGGTAAACCCAGGCGTTTCGTATGCGGTATAATTGTTCAGCGTGGCCTGCGTCTCGCCGGCCATCATCGTGCCGTACAAATCCGCCGGGTTGGAATGTTCCAATCCCAATAGCACCGCCACTTTTCGCGCCGACGTGGCGGTTGGGTCAATGACGATCGCCAACACTTGGACCCCCTGGCCACCCGGCGACTCGTCCGGGATCACAACGGGCAACCCGATGCCGTTGGCCGAAACGCTGCCATCCGAATTGACGTCGTCCAGGTTGGTGGTGATCGCCGCGTAGAACCCGAAGTCCGCCCCCTGCTGCGTCTCCGACTTGACTCCCGCGTAATAGACCTCCATGGGCGCGGCATTGCTGAAAATCACGGTCTTATTGCCGCCCCGTCCCAAAGATTTCAAGGAATTAGCCACCGTCGCCGCGTCCAGATTCGTCATGCCGTAATTGGTGGAGACATACAAATCTATGTCGGCATCCTGGTTGGCGGGCAGCGACATGTTGGCCGGGTCCGAATTAAAGGTCAGGCTGGGCGGCAAAAACGTGGCGAAGATCGCGTTCGTATAAAGCGGGTTGGTCCCCGTCACCGTATTGGTGAGGACAAAGAAATGCCATTGCAACGGATTCCCGTTCGTCCCCACGTTGACCACCCCCAGGAGATTGGTGACAACATTGGTGCCCCACAGATTCGGTTCGTTCCCACCCACGCGCTGGTGGAGATACCCCTGTCCGGTCGCATTAGTGACGTAGCTGATTTGCATCGGCGGGATCGCGTTGGTATTGGTCCAACTGGACACGATGGCAAAATTCGTCAACGGCACGCTGCTGATGCCCAGGTTCGTCACCGTCAGCCCCGTGGCCGGCGTCTGGTCGTCGCTGGAGATGACTAGCGCGTAGTCCTGCAGGATGGCGTTGGTCTGCGTGCTCACGGCATTGACGGCCACGCGCGTGCCGCGGACGGAAATATAGTAGGTCTGCTGCAAGCCCCCTGCTGAGTCGAGATAAACGCACTCCACATTGTTGACAAGGTCGCTGGGGTCGGAAGTGTTGGTGGGGCTGGGCTGGGTATAAACGCCCGCCTCCCCGCCGCCCACGGGAAAATCATTCCCGATAAACAGATTGGTCCCCGTGTTGTCGGCGACCATCAGGTCCAGGTTGTTGACCAGCGCGATGCCCGCGGCCGGATTGCCCGGCGGATCGGTCCAGACCAGGGTAACGCGCAGGGGAAAATTGGTCGCGCCGGGATCCATCGTGACCATGTAGTTATGCCACTGCCCGGTCTGCAAGGCGTTGGGCAGGCCGTTGGTTTGGGTCTGGTCAAAGAGCGCCATCGAGGAGGCGTTGGTCGTCAAGGAAGCCGGCACGCTGTTGGGCAGATTGGGCAGGCCCCAGCCCTCCAGCGTCCCCAGTTGTTGCGGGTTCAAATCCGAACTGTCGTTGAGCGGGCGCGCCCCGTTGATCAGCAGCGCCTTGAGCAACGCCGGGCTGGGCATGATGTTCATATTGCTGGTCAGGAATTCCTGCATATCGGCCAGCATCCCCGACACCGCCGCCGCCGACATGCTCGTGCCAGACTCATACCGATAGGGCTTAGTCGCCCCAAACGCGTTGTTCAAATTGCTCAACGTGGAAAAGTAATTCCCGTACTGCGTCTCGGTGATGGCCCAGATGTGCAAATCATAAGCCACGGGATGCGGGTCTGCCGCCGAGTCGTTGACACCGATATAGCAATTGGTTCCCGTAGGATCAATCTCCAGCGCCAGCCCCGCCTCGTTGGACATTGTGATCTGGGTCCCGGGCGGAAACAGGTTGATGTTGTTATTGGTGTAGTTATAATAAAACAGCAGGTCGGTGGGGAAGGGGATGGGCGAGCTTGGATTGGGCGAAGCCTGGATGATCAGATTGGTCGTGTTGGTGGGGATGATCATCGAATAAACCTGCATCTGGCCCGGCGGGAGGGTCTGTCCCGGAAAGTTGTAATAATACGTCGTCTCCAACTGGCTCTGGTCTTCGTATTTAGCCGAGCGGGCCGAGACCACCCAGACCCCCGGCGCCACGACATCCGGCTTGAACCGGCCGCCCGGACCTTCGGTGCCGACATCCACGTTGCCCGCGCTGGTCAGCGCCGCGACTGAGTTGCTTCCATCGGTGTCCCCCTCCCAAAACATGTAGTTGGTGAACTCGTTGGGCACCGAAATGAGGTTGGTCAGATAGCGCGGATTCTGGATCGCCCCGACCGTAATCACATTCTTGGCCGTGCCCGGCGAAGTGATGGAGTTTTGCGCTTGAAAAGAGTCGCCCGCCGCGAAAACATACAGCATGGATTGCTCCCCGGGGAAGTTGGGCTGCGCATCGCGCGTCGCGGCGTCGTAACTGGCGGCCATGATGTCATAGCTCGTGTCCGCGTATCCCCAACTGTCATTGGAAATAAAGCCGTTGGTGACTCCGGCGGTGCTCCCCGCGGTCTTGGTCATCAGCGTGTAGGAGGCGTTGGTCTGCAAGTAAAAATCGGAGATGTACGGGCCGGTCAGCGTGTCCACCGCCTGCACAAAGAAGCTGGCCTGCGGCGCCATCCCGCGAAATTGATTCGCCTTGGGCACTCCCGAACCGGGAATATTGCTGGTCACAGTAGCCGAGGCGGTGCCATCGCCCCCAATCGTCCCGATCACATGCGTGCCGTGGCCGTTGGTGTCCACGTCCAGGAAAGCGGGGCCGTTTGTGTCGAAGAGGAGGCGGTTGGTCGAGGGTTGAAAATCCGGGTGCGTGGAATCCGCCCCGCTGTCGTTGACATTCACCCAGATATTGGTGCCCGTCAGGTTGAGATAATTGGCGGCCGCGGAAGGCGTGGTGGACACCCCAAGCCGCGTCCGGGTCAAATCATTCATCAGATGGCGGGGCGAGTAGGTCTCTATCTCCTGCGCCTGTGGCATCTGCGCCACGGCCGCCAGCTTGTCCGGCGGCACCAGCGCGATCAAGGTCGTTCCAAAGGGCGATGGGTCCTCGCCCATCACATTGGCGCCCAGCGCCGCCAACGATTGCGTCGCCGCGGCGGTCTGGCCTTGAAAGACCGTCACCCGCAACACGTTGTTCGTCATCAGCGTCTGCGCGACCGCCTCCGGCAGCAAGGAGGCATCCAATTTGTAGTAAGGCTCATAAGGCAGCACCGCCGCAAACAGCGGGTCCGCGGACATTATTTTTCCCGCGTCGGGCGACGCGCTCACCAGGGCGGCGTTGTTGGGGATGTAGGAAACAAACTCCGCCCCATCCTTGCTCAATTCCGCGTAAAACCCCGCGTCGGGCGCGCGCCGCGACTGCACGATGTAGCTGCCGGGCGCCGCCTCGGAGCGCAGATGCTCTGGAATATCCAATTTGGTCCCGTGGGTCGTGTCAATATGGGCGTTGCGCAGGATAAGCGCGCGGTCGTTGCGCAACAACTGCTTCAAGGTTTGCGGCGTGTTGCTGAGAACGTAGGACGAGGATTTTTTTACGGCTGCTTTGACGGGCGCGGACTTGGCCGCCGCAGGCGATGCGGCCGCCGCCGCGGGGCGGCCGCCCGGCGGCAACATTGCCGCCGCTCGATTTGCGTTTGCGCGGCGTCCGGTCGCCACACGCTCCCCGACATGCCACATCCACGCGGAAGCGGCGAAAAGGATCAAGCTGATCGCCATCCAAGTTCTGGGCTTTAGACGCATGGTTCACCTCCTGCTTCGTTGGGGAAGCGGATATTGCAATGTAGCAGATTCCCGGCCAAATTGCCAGTCAAAAGTCTCTGCGCCGACCGTGCCGAAAATCTGAAGAAAAGCTGATCTGCGCCCCCCAGCCTGGCTGGAGCGAAAGCCCGCTGGCAAAGAAAGCCATTTTTGACAGGATGAACAGGATTCACAGGATGAAATCTTTCGGGGGTTGTTTTGGATGATAGGTTCGTGTCTTGCGTTTGAACTCCAGACGTTGCGCGCCGAAATTCAGCAGCAGGCCCAATTCCACGCCCGTGGCGGTGAGGTAATTCACTAATTGCACGGCGTGGGCGGCGGCCAGCGCCAGGCCGGCCTTTAATTCGACGATGATTTTTTCGCCCACGAGCATGTCGGCCGAGAACTCGCCCACCACAACGCCATCATAATTCACTGTGAGTGGCTTCTCGCATTCGACCTTCAATCCGGCTTTACTCAACTCATGCGCCAAGGCCTTCTGGTAACCCGACTCCAAAAAGCCCGGGCCGAGTGCCGAGTGGACTTTCATCGCGCACCCAATGATCGTCTTTGTCAGTTCTTGCTCTTCCATGTTTGTATCCTCTTCATCCTGTTCATCCGGTGCGCCTCGGGCGCACTTTGTCCTGTTGTTCCAATCTTCATCCTATCAAAACCGTCATCCTGTTCATCCTGTTCATCCTGTTCATCCTGTCAAAACTCTTCATTCATCCTGTCCATCCTGTTCATCAATTGCCGGGTAAAATGTTGTAGCTGTCCACCTGGATTTTCGCCGACGACGCGTTGGGGGGTCCGACCACGTGGCAAACCATCCGCGCGACATACTCCCCGGTGATCTGGTAATTGGTGCAGAGGTTGAAGTTGTTCGCCCCGAAATAGAGGTCCTTCGGTTTGAGCGACTGCCCGAAGCCGTAGATCACAAACTGCGGCTGGCCCACTTTGAGCAGTCCGAACACCTGTTGCGGAATGGCCTCCACCGCTTCGTCGGATAAAAGGTTGGAGTCGGTCGTCCCCAGCAAGGGAGAACTAATGGTCAGCGCCGGCGCCGCCAAGATGTTGCCGATATGGTGAAAAAGCCCGTTGGGCTGAAGGAGCCGCGCCGCGTTGATTCCAAAAGGTCCGTTGAGCACATAGTCCACATTGGTGGTGGTGGGATCAATGGTTTCAAGGCCGGTATAATAGTTGGCGACCGTCACCCCGCTGAGCAGGGCGTACCAGGGAGCGGTGTTGGTCTCGTTGATGGAAAGCAGGCCGCTGGCGGCATTGTCGTTGGGGGTGGCGGTGAATAGATCCAAGAGCGCGTAATCGCCCGTCGGATAGGTGTCCTGAGTGTTGACCCATTCCTGTGTCCAATTGGCAAAATTCTTCGCCGCCCACGCGGGAGAATCGGCCTTCAAAAATATCGTCTGCCAGGGCGTGCCGCGATGGACCCGGTCCAGCCAGCCGATGCTGGGGAATTTATTAGTGGGGAAGTTCCATACATCCGAGTTGGTAATGAGCGGGTCCTTGAAAGTCATGTTGGAGCTGATGAGTTGGCCGGGGGTGTTGGGTGCGGGCCACGGTTCATAGCGGTTATTTTGGGTGAGAACAAAACTATTGCTCGGGGTGGGGGGGCCGGCGGGCAGGGTGAGATCGCCCACCGTGTAATGAACCAGCGGATCGTTCACAATCAATGTCTGGTTCACGTAGGCCGTGGCGCTGGGCGGTGTGGCGGGAGAGCCGAAATACGGCTCGTTCTCATTGGTCGCCGTTCCATGAAGCTCCTCGTAGAAAGTAGTATTAGTATAGTTGCCCAGGTCCCGGAGGACTTGATTGACCACACCCCGGTTCAGGCCGCTGGGCAACATGGTCGGATCCCACACACTTCCGATGTTGTTCCCACCGGTGGCCCGGCCGTTGCCAAAAGCGCCCGGAGGGGGTCCATTGGGATTGAGCCAATTGGTGAGGTTGAGGAATACGCCAAACGGCCCCAGATTCACAAAATCGTAGATCCGGCCGGCGCTGGGGCCGGGGCCGGCATCCATCAGGCAATAGACGACATGGTTGGTTATCGCCAGCGTCCAATCATACGCGGGCGTCGTGGATTGCTTCCGGTCGAGAGGCTGGAAGGCATACTGGCCGTCATTGGTGCCCAGGTAATTCGGATTTTGCACGTTGGTCGCATTAGTCCCCAGAGGCCACATCGTCTGGTAATATTCGGAAAAGTAATTGCCGGGCAGGGAAATGACATTGGTCTGGAGAAACGCGATCATGGAGTTTGTCACCGATAATCCACCGTAATTGGTGTAGCGCCGCCAGCCGCCGAGATTGGTGATGAGGACGTAATTCGTCAGCCCGATGTTGGTGCCATACGGACGATAATTCGGGGAGTTGTTGGTGATGTTGACGGTGATATAATTGCTGGCGAAAACTTCAAAATCATTTGTGGGAATCCAATTCATCGAGTAGGTGTTCCAGGCGTCCATCCCGGAGATGTTCGTCAGCATCATGACGTAGTACTGGTTGGTATATTGCGGCGCCTTGCCGGAATCTCCCAGCGAGGGGTTGCCGTTGGTGGGATACCGGGCAAACAAGAGCTTGCGCTCCACATACCACGCATTGTAGGAAGAGTAGCGGTCGAATTCAGGCAATCCCTTGACCACTCCCACCACCCACGGGATGCCCCAGATATTCGCGTTCACGAGGAGATTGCTGGATGCGCTGAGGGCGTTGGTCAAATCAAGCCACGGCTCTTTGGCGATTTGATTCATCGTGTTGGACCCCGACATGTTGGTGTAGCCGATGATGAACACATTGGTCCGGTCGGTGGCGAACATCGGGCGGAATACCGAGGGATAGGGCGGCGCGGCGGACGGTGTTGGACCGGCGCGCCCAGGGGGGCTCGGAACAGCATTTGTCCTCGTGGCATCGTAGATATTGGCCGCCAACTGCAGCATGCGATGCAGGTTTTCCGTGTAGCGGATGGTGGGGTTGGTCGCGCTGTAAACCCACATGTTGGTCAGCCCAAAATGATTCCAGTTGGTCACCGGCACCAGCGTCCCATTGACAATTATATTGGTGACGATGAACGGATACTCCTGCGAGCGGACCAGGCTCTCGGCCGCGTTGGTGAAAAAGGCCAGCGCGTTGGGCCAGGGCGCCAGGTTAGTCATAATACCATTGCTGTATGTTGCCGCCGAGGTGTTCAGGCTGTTGGCAATTTGATAGCTGTTGTCATAGTTGATGTTCACCTTGTTGCGCAGTCGCAGCGGAAGAGTGCCCGGAATGGTCGAGATGCCGTCGTCATAGACGTAGGTTTGCAGTTCGGGGGCCGAGCCGGTGCCGATGGACGAGAGCAGCCGCTGAAACGTGTAACGGTCGTAGGAATCCAGGTTCGTCCCCGAGTAGAGGAGGTCGTTGACAAAGGCGGTGGAAGTTTTCGTGGGGTCGAAGAGGTCCTGCAGGATGTCGTCATAAGCGTTGGTGGCATAAGCGCCGGGCCACGGGCCACCCACGGTATTGCCGTATCCATAAGGCATGGTGCCGAATTCATCAATGCCCGTTGAGATGAACGGGCCTGCGTTGGTCGCGTTGTTTCCAAAAATATACGGGCTGTTCATGGGCAGCGGATACGGAGCCCCATAGTTCGGGCCATAACGGAAACGGATGAAGGAGTACGCGTCGTTAAAAGCTTCGCCCATATTGGGCGATGCGCCTGGGTTGGTGGTGTATTCGTAAGGGGAGAAAGTCGGGACGTTGAGATTCAGCAGCAGCGCCGCCAGGTTCAGCTCCCAGGATCCAACTCCCTGGTCGCGCACGTATCCGTCCACCGCCGCCGGTGTGCCGGCCGCCGGCATCGGGTTTGTCTTCACCGTGGTGCCAAGCAGGCTCTTGGAATAATTATGGATGAAGTTGAAATCGGGCGTCATGCCGGTTGGCAAAACCAGGTAGGCGTATCGGCCGATAAAACGGTTCGTGGCCGAATGGGGGGCATTGGGATATTCCAGCACCCCAATCCACTCCGGCTCCCCGTTGAAATAATAATTGGTAAAGGGAAAATACGTCGGGGGCGGATTCTTCACGTTGAAAGGTGCGCCGGTGGCGTCAAGCACCGGCTGCAACCCGTTGGTTTCGAACCGCCCGTTGCGATTGATGTCAATATAAAAACGAAAGTCCAGGTTGTTCGGCAGGCTCAGGTTGGTTTGAATGAATACGGGCGGACGCGGATCATAAGCCAGATTGGCGATGTTTTGCGCCACTTGCGCCGGGTCGCCGGTGGCGGCGGCTCCGTCGTAGTTCACGTTGAAAAGACTCGGCGGGCCGTTGGTAAAATTCGGGCTGTAATAGGTGGCCGATTCCATGTAGCCGTAGTTCAGGAAATCACCCTGCATCCCTTGGATCACCCCGGGCGACATCTGCATCCGCGCGATGATCTCCGCCTCGGCGCGCGCCAGCGCCGCCTCGCTCATCGTGCGGGCGCCCGCTTCGTCCAGGACGACCGTCGCCGTGGTCCGCTGGGCGCGGGTGAGCACCAGGAAGGACACGGCCAGGAAGGTGATCACCGAGAGCATCAACAAGGTGACCACCAGCGCGATCCCGCGCCGCCCTGCCGATTTGGAACCATGCGGTTGCGCGGGGAGCGCACGCGCCCCCGCGTGCATCCAACCGGCGCCCTCGCCGGTTGGGCTTGCTTGTCCGGCTTCACCCGAAGACGCCAAACCTCCGATTTCTCCGTTTCCTCCGTTTTTTTGGCTGAAGGCCTGGCGGCCGGAAAAAGTCTCAAATCCGCCAAATCCGGCGTCCATTTCTTCTGGTTGCATATCCACCGCGCTGTGTTCTTTTGCGGCAATGGTTTTCATCGCACCACCCCCGCAATGGGAATCTGCTGGCGAAAGACATGGACGTTGCCGGCCGCCTTGCTCAAGAAGTTGGTCTCGGCGCCCGTGATGCCCGACAAGGCCCTGGCTTGCGCATAAGTATCCGGCTCCAGCACCCCGACTTCCAGTTGGAGGCTGCCAGGCAAATCATTGGTGGAGGCCAGGACCGCGTTGGTGCCAATGTAGGGCAGGGGATAGGAAAACGCGCCGTTGCCAGGATTGTAATCCCCATAGAAGTACTCGGCGGCGTCCTCATTGCCGGACTGGTCGAAAGCGAAAATCTTGAGGTGGATCACCCCGTCGGCCACGCGATGGAAATTAGGACCAATGAACGACTGATTGCCGACGGCGTTGATGAAGTTGGTAAAAAGGCCGTTGTCCACCAGCGGGGCGCTGGTCTGCGCCTCGTAGCGATACAACGTGCCGGCGCCCGCGCCGCCCGTCACGGTGTTGCTCACCGCGTAGCCGATCCCCTCCCACTGGCCGTTGGTGCGCACCAGCATGAAGACCTCCTGCGCCTGGTTGGTGCGAAAGGGGATGGTCGGGCTGTTCTCGTACTGATAGGTGTAGTTGACGGAATTCCAGCCCCAAAACAGGTTGGTGATGTTCGGATTCTTGGCGTCGGACAACTGCGCCAAATCCGACGCGATCATGTCCACCACGGTGCTGCCCACATCGGAGACGCCGGACTGTTTGACGCCGGCCTGGAAGGCCCTTTGGGTCTGCACAAACATGGCGGTCAGCCCCACCACGATAAAGAGGAGCAGGGTCACCGAAACCAGCATCTCCAGAATGGTCAAGGCGCGGCGGCTTTGGGATTTGTCAGGCTCTATTCTCACAGGAAAGTGTTATTGGTGAAGGGGCTGTACGAATTGGGCTGCAAAAACCAATAAATCTCCTTGGTGGCGGTGTTGGTGAATCCTGGCACCAACTGGCCGGAAACCATGGAGCGAAAATGGGCGCGACCCGGACCGAATTTTGCCCTGGGGCCGATGATGGGGGCGAGGGACGTGGCAGCGGGAGCCGGCCAGCAGAATTTCAGGTGGATTTCGTAGAGGTCGTTGGGCAGGTTGGTGTTGAACGTCGCCTCCAGCGAGCCGACAAATGGGACGACCTCCACCTGCATACAATAGCGGAAGGCCACCAGGCTGTTGGCCCCGTTTTGCTCCAATGCGTTCCCCGAGAGGGCGCGCACTCGCGCCCAGACTAGATTAGTCTGCGTGGCTGTTACCGTGCCGGGCGGGAATCCGGGCGGATAGTAAAACTCCGGGGTGCTTAACGCCCCCAGGATTGCCTTGCCGTTGGGAATCGGCACATTGTTCGAGGAATTCCATTCGTCCGTGGAGATGGCGATCTGTTCAATGTAATTGGTGAGAAAATCCAGATTGGTGTTGCCGTAGTTTGTCGCCAGGCCGCCGCTGCGGATGGCCGCCAGGAAAAAGGGGCCGTCCTGGCCGACGACCGTGTCCTGGTGGCTCTCTTTCTGCACATTGAGGCCAAAGGGCAAAACGCCGATGATGGCCACCAAGGCGAAACCAATCACGCCCAGGGCAATGGCGATCTCAACCATCGTGAAGGCGGGCTGTCCGGCGGGCCGGGTTGGAGCGGTGCTTTTCATCAGAATTGGTCCCGCTCCAGTTTGGGCCGGGCGGTCAGGTAATCAATATGAATCAGATTGCAGTCATTGGTGGAGTTGCCGGTGGGCGATTCGACGGGGTTCGCGGAATAACCGCCATTGCCGTTCGGCAGATACTGCACCGTGCCGCGGGCCAGCGGAATGAAAACATCGTTATTGGTGGTCAACTGGCCCTGCGGGCTGAAGCCTATGCAGGGCATGTTGGTGATGGCCTGGCAATTGGCCGCTGGAAAAGGGACTGCGACCTGGTTGAACGGAACGACTGAGAACGTATGCAATTGGTTGTTCGGAGGCGCCAGCGTATTGACGGACGTGATCATCTGCGCCGGGCCGTAAAACACATAAGGGGGGATGAAAACGCCGTCTGGGAGCGCCTTCCAGTCGGTCAAATATTGCGGATTGGGGCGTCCCGGCTGGTCTCCCACGCTGCGCGGGCTGACCAGAGCGTAGGCGGTGTACTGATGGGACCAGAGGTTGGAGTAAGCTGTCAGATTATTGGTGGGCGCAGGACCGGCGAAGGCGTTTGGGGAGACAAACACCAGATAAACGGTGCTGCGGCGGGAGACGGCCATTTGTTTGGCCAGCGAAACGGCCGCGCTCATTTGCTGGGCTGCGGCGGTCATGCTGTTGGCCTTGGACATGCCGGACAAGTGGGGCAGGGCGACCGCCGCCAAAAAGCCGATGATGGTGACGACGATGAGCATTTCCAAGATGGTGAAGGCGGAAGAGGAGGGAAAGCGGCGCTTGCGGCCGCCCAGGCCGGGAGGGCGTCCCAGCCAGAAAGCATCCAGCCGGCCGGCGCGGGGGTTGAAATTGTGGAAGAGGCAGGCCGGGGAGCGCGGGACGTTCAAGGCCCAGGACTGCTCCAGCCACAGCACCGGCAAGCGCCTGGGGTCGCATCTGGAATTCATTGTTGTCATGGGCGTCGGTCGGTGTTTGAAAGTGTGTTACCAGTTGCCATTGGTGATGATCAGCGGGAGACCGGTGGATTTGTCGGTGCCGGCCCAGTATTCCACCCAGACATCAAAGCTGGCGGAGTTATGGCGGTTGGTGGTGGAGGAGTCGTAATGGATGAAGTTGGGTCCGGTGGAACTTGGGCCTGACTGCACCGGGACGATCAGACCTTCCAAAACGCCACTGGAATAAGGCGTGTAATCCGCCGGCTTGGGCGGGGGATAATAGAAATTGTGCGGCTCGTCGGGATTTGAATTGGCGATGCCTCCGCGGCCGTAGGTGTTGACCAGATCGCTGGTATGCATTGTGGTTCCATCGAAATTGGTGAACTTATAATTGCCTGGCGGCCCGCCGTAATTGGTCTCACCGGTCAATTCGTAGATCAATTGATTGGTGGCCGTTGTCTGGTCGTAGGCGGGGGTGGTGAAGGCGGTGGCCGCGATGTTCGCGGCATTGTCGGGCGGATAAAAGCCGAGCTTGGAATGGTAGTTTTCGATCATGAGAACGAGCCGGTTCACGGCGGCCGAAGCGACGACGGATTTTTTCTTGTTGGAGGCCAGGTTGGCCAGACCGAGGACCATCGCGGCGATAACGCCGATGATGCTGATGACCACCAGCATTTCGATGAGCGTGAACGCGCGCTGTGTTGAGTCCGGCTTGTTCATGAGAAACCGCCTTCGGAACGCGAATTGACCCTTTGTTCGCGCATTTCCTGTTCCATTCTTTCGCTCAGCCACTGTTTTATCATGCTTTGATAATTGAGATAGCGGGACCGGGCCAGGCGCTTGATGCGGGTCAACATGCGGGGGTCCATCCGCAAGGTGATGGTGACCGAATCGGCCAGTTCGGTCGGGACGACGATGGAACGCTCCATGAGACGGACGTCCAGCCGGGTATCGGCCCAGAAGGCAGCTTCGGCTTCCTCGAGGTCGAACATCGGGACATCTTCCCAATCGGAAATGGCGTTCATGGGGGTGAGAGGTTATTGCGCAAGGGCATGGGTTAAACGTCGCTGATAAAGAAACTTTTCCTCCGGTTCGAATGGCCGCGCGAAGATCACGCGGGCCTGCTTGCCATTGGTGCGAAACAAAGTGAAAATCCCTTGGCCGTTGGTGGCCAGGCCAAGATTGAAAAAGCGCGCCTGGACTGCGAACCTCGGGGAATCGGGCAGCAACCGGACGGCAAAGGGGTCTTCAAACGATTCTTCGATGAGACCGAGGGAAATCGAAGGGTCCAGATTGAACGGCGGATTATTCCAATCAAATTCCATAAGTAAATGAATTGGCCATGCAATGTAATTACAATGTATTTACATCATGTTGGAAGGAATGTCAACCCCTAATTTAGCATTCTTTCATGGACTGTGACGGATGCAAGGGCGGTTGGGTGTTACCGCATTGCCACCAAGGGCTTGCGCTGAAAAACTTCTCCCATGATAAGCGAACATATCCGCACATAAGCGAATTTAAACGAATAGTTTTCATCCAAATCCATTCATTGACGGCATGTTGACCGATTCGACCGGGCCAAATGAACGAAAATGGGTTCGTTTTAAGGCATGTCAGCGTCATCAAAATCTCCCTACGTGATTTATTCTCAAGCACTTCCTACTTTTTGAATTTGGGTTCGTTTTGCACAAATGCCTTTTTTGGCTTCACGCCCTTTCCGACACCTCCATCATCATCGGAGCCGGCACGGCCTCGCCCTGGCGCATCCGCTGCATTCGCTCCAATTGCGCCAAGGCGCGATACAACTGCCGCTGCAATGTGGTTTCGTACCGCATGATTTTGTCCAGGACTTGCGGGGATGGAAGCACCGCAGCCGCCTGCCTCGCTTCCTCTTCGGCCGCTTCCCGCTTCTCGCAATCCGTCTGCGCCCATTGCACCATCCGCAATTCGCGGTCAACAAATGCGAGAGCCTCTTTCTTGGCTTCCGCCCGCCGGGCGGCGTCATCGGCACCTTCGGAATTTTGCGACAGTCGGACACGCAGTGCCTCCAATTTCTTCGACATTATGTTTGGTTTGCCGTGGAACACAAATCTCTCTATGTCCGCCGTGGTCAATTGACCTTCCTTCTCAAGATGAGCGCGAACTTCCCGCAGCCACCCTGCCAATGTCGAATTTCCCAAGGCGCAATCTTGCATGGCATGGACTGCGTCACCCGAAAGGTCCCATCGCATCACTTGCAATTGGATATTGGGCCGGCTGCGCTGCCATGCGCCCTCGTCCACGTTCAGAGCTATTTCGCCCGATTCCGCCCTCAGCACGCGGCGGAGGCGCCATTGTGCGGTCACAATCTGGTCCACGAGCATTTCCTCCACCTGGCCGACCGGATTGCACGCCCGCCAGAATCGCTCATGGAGGGCCTCCAACTCGCGGCTGTTTTCCTTGATGTTCAAGCCTCTCACCAGCGCCTCTTTGGAAAAGATGCCGTTCTTGAGGGCGTTCATTTTGGCAACTGCGCGCCCCTCCGGCGTCTTTGGCCCGGTGGACTTCTGCGCGTTTGCTTGGTTGGCGGCGATTTGTTTTAAGGATGTCGTGTTTTGCATAGGCTCACTTATATTTTCCGCGAATGTAACGGTTGTAATACGCGCCCATCGAATCGGCCTGCATGAAGCTCGCATAAAGGGAATACGGCACGCCGGAATGGGTGTAGATGGTATCGCTGGTGTGGAATTGGACGAACAGATGGTAGCCGTCGTACCCAACGGCGCGAATTGAGGAGGAATTGACAGGGATCATCATATCAAACCTTCACCTCCCTTTTGGCATGAGATACGCCCGAGCCCTGATTTAGGTCGGCGAAAGGCCGTGCCGCTGCGGAGCGCCTAAGCCTGCCGCGGCCGGAATCGGATGGGCGCTTGGGGTGCGCATAAGCAATGCGTAACGCGGGTCGTCGTACTAAGTCCGCGCTGCCATAAATGTCGGCTTTGTGCGAAGTGATGGCATGGGCCACTGCTCCGTGCGCTGCATGTTTGGACCGAATTGCCTCCTCCACGCATTGGCGAGCGTACTCGTGGACCTTGGCCGGCAGAACCTCCGGCGTGATGTCAGACTTTATTTGAACGTAATTATTCATAAACGGAATTGACGTTGCGGATTCGGCGCGGGAGCCGGTTCGAGATTCCCGCCAAATCATGGCTGGCATCCCGACCGTCAAACAGCCGGTCTTTTGGCTCGGCCGCTCTTTTTCCTTGCGCTTTATCAGTGACTGGTTCACTTTATTACGGAAACCATATATTCGGATTCCGTATTATGCAAGAACTATTTTCGGAAAAAATGCGCGAGCGCTTAAGGAGCGCCCGCAAAGAAGTGGGCATGACCCTGGAGGAACTGTCCGATGGCACGGGATTTGCCATGACCACCTTCAGCAGCGTGGAGAATGGGCATGATATGCCCAGCCCGCGCCTGTTGGCGGCTTGGACGCGGCGGCTCAGGGTAAATGAAGAATGGCTGGTTGCCGGAACGGGACGGAAATTCCAGCGGCCAAGGGCCTTGTTTATGATCCCACCAAACGAGCTTAAAGCCTCAAAGGCCAGAGCAAGCTCGTTAAGGGATCAAGCATCCTGGTTGATTGAGCAAGCCGAGCAACTGGAATTTGAAATCAGGGAATCGGAGGATTATCATCGTGAAAAGAGCCGTCTGGCGGAAGAACGGGATAGGGAAGCCGACCGAGATCAAAGAAAAAAATAGGCCCTCCGGAACTTGGCCTGTTCTCTTTTGTGCAGCGAGTCAGACGCAATTGAGGGGCACTGCAATTTCAACACAAAATTCGGTCGCGTACTAATAGATTGTTGATTCTGCGCCGGGATTTCCTCATATTCCAGCATGTACACATACCTCCTCACCATGCCTTTTAACCCGGATTGGCCCTATTTCACATTGCTGAGGAACCGCGTTGAGGGCCAGCAGTCCGTGCGACTGACAGCCGACCCGAATGAGGTCTATATCATATTTTCGGAGGAGCCGCCAATGCGGTTCAAGCTCATACTCCTCTCGGAAATACCGCCCGACCCAAGGCTGCGACTGGTTCTAATATCGGATGCCCCCCTTTCTGTGGAATAATCTCTGCAAAAAAAACAGCAGGGGGGAAATCGGCCAAAGCAAGTACCACTCCTCGCAGTGCTTTTTTTTCATCTCCGTCCACTCGCCGAATGTTGTCTCTGGGGCCATTTTGATGATTTTGCTGGGCATATGGCTGATGCGGTACATCAGGAATCACGCGAACGATTGATTTCAGATCGCATGGATACCCAGTGTCCAAGGCTACACGGCTTATCCCGTCAGACCACAGGACGGCGGGCTTCTTTGTCAGCGAGATTTCCCCCCAGTGGGTCACGACCTTTGACCCCACTGGATAGAGCTTGTTAAAATCATCAGCATCTAAGTTCATTATGAAACTCCTTGAATTGATTGTTGAACTGCAAGAGTTCGAGCAAAAGCGACCCGGAATGGAAGTTTCATTCCAGAGGGCAGAGAACCGCGGAAATGGATTCTGCACGTCTCCCTTAATTCTCTTGGATATGCGGCCTGAAAACGGACAAGGCTATTTCCTCGTCACGCTTGGCGACCTTCAGCGGGATGTCGAAGCCTATAAAGAATACCTTGAAATTATGGCGCAGCGTGGCCTGTCGCCCGCTCAATCAATTCCTCGACCGACCATGCATGGTCTGTGAGCTTTGCGCCTACGGCGGGAGTGCATCCCAAGGTGGAATGCACCTTGCAGAAATTATAGGCCGCGATGAACAGGCTGATTGCCGCCTTGTGGTTTTCCAGTTTGCGGGACCATCCCAGACCAAGGCGGACGAACCGCTTGTTGAAATGGCGAACGGTCAAATTCGCCCGCTCCACATGGCTGGTGCAAATTCTGTCCCTGCGTGGATTGCCAGCCTTGACCTTGATTTTAACCCCCTTGAACGGGGCCGGGGAATATCGGCGCTTGGCTTCCACCTGACCCGGCGGTGTGGCGAACTGTTTTACCATAACGGCATAGTCCAGCCGCTCCAAAAGGTATTGGCGGATGATGGCGGGATATGCCGGAAAGGCATCACTTGTGACTTGGATTCTGCCAACGATTCGTGAGGTCAAATCCTTTATGAAAATATCAGTGCTCTCGGTATCCCGCTTGCCGGTCCAATGGCTGATAATCAGCTTTTCCCGCGCCGCAATGCCCAGGAAGGTGTAAAAGTCGCCGCGCTCGGTGTCCGCTTCGGTGGTACGGCTCTGGCGAATTCCAACGCGGCTCCAAAGTTCATCCACTTGGATGGAATCGGTGGTGATATTGCGAACCGCCCGGTCATGGAGGCTGGCGCAGGAGGCCCCGGTTTCCGAAAGCACCCCCAAGACCGTGTGGGTGTGGCAATCGGTTAATCGGCTTATCGCGCGGACGCCGCACCCTTCGGAAAAAAGGCGCACAATCTGGACGATTTTCCCATGCTCAATCCGCACGCCTTCCAATGGTTGGGACTCGGAAAATGTCTTTCCGCAACGGACACAGCGGTAACGCTGGACAGTCCGGTTGCGGTTCTCAAAATGGCCGAAACGCTGGGTTTCGCCCTGGCAGCAATGGCAAGTCACTTGACCCTTTCACGGCGCGGGCGTAAAGTGACTGCGTATCGCAAGATACAGCAACTTTTGGCCTCAAACGCCTTTGGTTGCGGCCCTGCCTGTGCTGAAACACTGGCGGGGCCTTTTTTATTTTAATCTCAGCAGGAAAGGTAAATCGGTTCCGATCAAAGTCAATTGGCGCGCTGACGCTTGGCGAGTTTGATCATAAAATCACGGACCCTAATATAGACTCCGAACGCTTCCAGCTCGGTGTAGAAGTTGTGCGCGTGCATCGTGTTGTTCCTCCAGTTTTCCCGGAAAACATTCATTTCATCCACAAGGCCGCTGTAAAATCTGAGAAGGTCGTTTTCCCCCCTCTTTTTCCTCTTGCTCTTGTCCCATTTCCTTTGGCGGCGCTCGATCTTGCCTCGCATTCCCTTTATCAACGCCCCCCAGTCAGCCGTCTCAACAGTTTTATGCATCCACCGAACCCCCAACTCCACAGCCAAATCGCGCATTCCAAACTCAACAATCCTCATCAGGTGGAATACGGCGGCAGTGTTCAAATCCAGTGCCAAGCAATTGCCCGCAGCTAATATATCTGGCCTGGCGGACTCAAAGGCATCGTGGACCTCCTTACCAAGGGGATTGATCGGATCGTTGAAGAATTTTGCCTTGTCCATTGGAACTTGAACGAAAACCATCGCCGAAAGATCCATTCCAATCCTCTCCTCAATGCCCCGGAGCAGGCGGCCAATCTCGTTATTAAACCACGGCCCGTCAGCGTCAAGTGCGTCTCTGAGGTTTACAATCTGGAGAAAGCCGTCCCCAAGCCGAACAGCATCCTGCATTGCCTGTAAATCAGAGAGAAGCTGTTGGAGAATGTGGGCTTCGTTTGCATTGAACACGCTTTGCCGCTGACCAGCGGCATCATCTTCACATTTCTCCCTAATCCTGCATAAGGACTCCCATGTGCGGGCGAACTTGATCGCATTGAGTGTGTTCACGATCTCCCACAGGCTAACCAGCCTGCCGGGGAAAAAGACAGGTTTTTTTGACGCCGAACCGCCAATCCCCGAAGAGGCATCTCCCAGGACTTGGGCAATGTGCGCCGGTGTGAGTTTGGGGGGTGGTTTCATCGGAAATTCTTGACTGGAAAGAGTGCTTGAATTTATAGTTACCCAACGATGCCAAACACCGATCAAGAGGACCGTTTTTTGCAGGAAGGCGGAATCACCGTCACTAAAACGAGGTTTGTGGCCGGGGCGCAGATTTACGCCCTGTCCGGCATAACCTCTGTGCGGGGGGTGGAGATTGAGCCAAGCCGCGCTGGGCCGATCACTGTAGTTGGCAGCGGCCTGTGTCTCTTGGGATTGGCGTATGCGGCGGAAACCAACATTGTTGTGTTTCTGATCGTTTTCCTCATTACCGCCGCAATCGCTGGCTTCTGGTGGGTGAAGCAGAAGCCGAGTTTTGCCGTTGTATGCACAACCGCCGGCGGAGAAGTGACCGCATTGACCAGCGGTGACAAATTATTTGTTTCCAGAGTCATTGAGGCCATCACCCAGGCCATCATCGCAAGGGGTTAAGTGGTGGCTTCAACAATCTATTAGTACGCGACCCAAAATTCAATCCACTATTGCCGTTCATGCGCCAACAGGAGACCAATTCCTTTTCCGGTTTCGAGGATTGAACGCAGAGAAGGGGCGAAGCGCTCCGATCACAGCATCTGCCGCGGCGCTACGGAAACCCTGAAACATCCTGCGGAGGAGCGGACACCTTAATTATCAAGGCTTTATGACAAGAGCGGAGGTGTATCAAACTCTGCGGAAAAAGGCAGGAAACCATCCAAAAGAGGGCAGAAAGGAAAATGGTTGTTTTTTGGGGCGCCCGTAAGGCTTTATACACCGTCCTTTTTAAAAAAAAGTAAAAAAATCGTTTCTGTCGTCTGCCGGTCGTGTACGGTTAGATTGCATCTGCCATTTCCAGCGGCCCTGCCGCATTACGTCAAGAAGGCCCGGCGTAAAAAATTTGCATGACCTTTCATGCCTTATGGTTCTCATGTGCGATCACGTTCCGGCCGTTTCCACAATTTTGATTTCGTCGGCGGTGAGGCCGTAAAGCTCATACACCAGGGCGTCAATCTGGCGGTCCAGCGCGGCGCATTTGTTCCGTGTGTTGCTGATTGGTTTCTGGTGAGTTTTTCTTCATTAAACTCCTTCTTCCGGCAGGAGCGAACCCTGTTTTTCGCGCACGGCCTCCCGCGGCGCTTTGGCGAAGGGGTTGGTTTGCGGGGGGGCTTCGACGCGCTCCTGGCCGGCGAGCAAGCCTTCGATGGTGAGAATCTGGATTTTGGGGTAATCTTTGTCGTGCCAGAGTTTGGAGGTGAAACGGCCGGCATCCGCCGCTTCTTCGCGCATCGGCTTGGTCGGTTTTTCCAGGGTGAGGAGGATGCCGGCGACAAATTTTTGGTTGTTCACGTCGCCGAGCAGGGTTGCCACGTCGTTGCGCTGGACGCCGCCGCCTTTGACCTGGACGAGGATGCGTTCGCGCTTCTCCTTGCTTTCGTAGAAATAGAGCATGCCGTCCACTCCGCGATCCGCGCCTTTGCCGTCGCCTTCGGCGCGCGGGCGAGCGTCAATGAGGGAGAGCGCCCATTGCTGGAACTGCCATTTGTCGAGTTCGGCCAGGGCTTTGGCGCTGCCGAAGTCGGTGGGCTGGCCGCGCTCCTCAAAATGAACATCGTCGCCAAAGGCATCTTTGAGGCGGCGTTTGATGAGATTGATGGCGAGGTAAGTGACATCAATGCCAATCCATTGCCTGCCGAGTTTTTGCGCCGCGTGGATGGTCGTGCCGCAACCGCAAAATGGATCGAGCACAACATCGCCTTTGTTGCTGCTGGATTCGAGGATGCGCTCGAGCAACGCTTGCGGCTTCTGCGTAGGAAAACCGAGCCTCTCTTGCGCCTGAGCGCCTATCGGATTGATATCGGTCACCACATCGTTGAGCGGAACCCCCGCATTTTCATCCAGGTAACGCTTGAATCCGGGAACGCGGCCCTTTTTCGGCCAGTAGATCAAACCTTGCCTGTCCAATGCGTCCAGTTTTTGCTGGACCGTCCGTGAGCTGAATGCCTTGCCAACGGTTTCCTGCAAAATTTTATTTGGAACTGCCCAATGTCGCCCGACAGCCGTCGGATTGACTTTGCGCCACGCCTTACCCGATTCGCCGCTGCGCCTTCCAGCCCCGGTCAAATCGCCAACTCGAAACCGTCCTTTGGCGTCTGAGTAGCGGTAAAAACTTTCGACGTAATCTTCGGTATAATCCTGGAAGCGGCTATTCCATGTGAACTTTCCGCCTTTGCTGTAAAACAAAATTACATCGTGAACCGGCCCCCACCGTTTTGCACCCGAATGCGCGCTGGTTCGTTTCCAGACAATTTCATTGCGAAAATTTTCCGCTCCAAAAATCCCGTCCAAAATGATTTTTAGGTAATGGCTGGCGGTCGGGTCGCAATGGAGATAGAGGCTGCCGGTGGGTTTGAGGACGCGATGGAGTTCGACCAGGCGGGGGGCCATCATCGCCAGATAGGCCATCATCGGGGAGTGCCGCAGGAAGGAATGCAGGGCCTCGACCATTTCGACGACGGCGGTGTTGGGACAGTCGTCCACGAACTCGGCATAAGTTTGGGCGGCGTCGGCCCAATTCCAAGTGTCGGTGAAGGCGTGGAACTGGGCCTGGCTGGCTTGGCCGGAAGCTTCGCGGAAGAGGACGTTGTAATCTGCGTTGGAATTGAACGGGGGATCGAGGTAAACGAGGTCCACGCTGGCGTCGGGAAAAAGCTCCTTCTGGCGCAGCCAGTTGAGATTGTCGCCAAACAACAGACGGTTCATGGGCGGGCGTTATATCAGAGCCGTCGACGGACGGCGAGCAGGAAAAGGGGTCTCTCGACATTTTCGGGGGAATGGAAAGCGAGGTCGAGAGGCTTGTCTCCGTTGATTTACCTTGATTTATCTTGATTCGGGTTCACGAGGCGGCGATGGCGGGACGCCGGTTTGGGTCGGGAGGGAGACCTTTGGGGGTCTGGAGCCGTTAACCCGTTAGGACCCCCGTAAACATGGGGGATTTTTGAGGTTTGACCCGTTAGAATTGCCGTTAGCAGGCGTTAGGGAGCCGTTAAGTTCCAGAGAAAAGGGGCGGCGATGAAATGCAAAGTCGCTTGGGATTGAAGCACCATGCTCTGCCACGCCTTTGGAGATGCGGCTGGTTTGTCATGCTGCCAGACCGGCGGTTTACAGATGGTTTCGCCGGATTTTCATGGTGATGGCGCCTGGAATGGGTTTCAGGCTCACAAGAACCAGATAACCCCCGCCGCCGGCGCCGGATAATTTCCAGCCCAGCGAATCTTTGCCATACTGCCCGATCATCTCTTTGACAACGGGATTGCTCATTCGCGGAAAGAGGCTGACTTGCGCCTCAAAGGAAGCGCGCACCTGGCGGCCAAATTCCGGCAGATTCAATTCCTGGATGGCGTGCCAGCATCCATCGGCGGCGGCGGCCAGCGAGCGGACTCTTGGCGGGGTGATTCTGGTGCCTGCCAAGACATCAAAATCCGGCGCGCGCTGGCCGAGCGGGATCAAACACAAATGTCGCTCAATCCAGGTGAGAGTCTT
>Ga0187888_1001569_pt1 | contig 21472 bp, 14 predicted proteins | sample June2016WEW_7_40_FD_132987 | JGI IMG/M metagenome (GOLD analysis project Ga0187888, IMG submission 132987) | Peatland microbial communities from SPRUCE experiment site at the Marcell Experimental Forest, Minnesota, USA - June2016WEW_7_40 | ecosystem: Environmental > Terrestrial > Soil > Wetlands... | reverse complement strand
CGGCGCGTGGTCGAAGAAGCGACCAGAGATCTTGAAGCATAGTGCGCTGAACCTGAACCGCTCCCTGCCGGAGAATTGGACTGAAGAATCGATTCTGGCTCGCACTCAGAGCCTTCTCTCGGTGGCACTCAAGATTTGGCCGTATCCTGCACAACAGGCTTAGCGGATTCCGTGATTCAAGCGTTCAAGCAAGAGATAAACGGATTTGGAACCTTGGCAAGAGTGAAGGATATTGAAAGACCGGGAGTTAAGCCATGAAAACAGTGCGCGACGCTTGCGAGGTACAGCCTAATGCGCTGTCCATCAAGCTCAGCGACCAGATCGAACAGCTAGACGAACTGATCAATACCGAAGGCGACGGTTCGGTGTTTTTTGAAAAGACGCATATCACTCAGGGCATGCAGGATCTGATCAGTGAAGGCGTTGCGCGGCTAGCGGGTGCTTCGACGCAGGCCGTCTTTCACCTGAAACAGGCCATGGGTGGCGGCAAGACGCATCTGCTCGTCGGATTCGGCCTCCTCGCAAAACATCGCGAACTTCGTCTCAGATACCTTCAATCAATCTACGCAACAGCGTTCGAGTCCGTCCGCATCGCAGCGTTCAACGGCCGGAACAACCCTGATAATTTCTTTTGGGGCGAGATTGCAAGTCAGCTCGGCAAGGGTGAGCAATTCAAGGTCTTCTGGACCAGCGGCCCAAAGGCTCCTGACGAAAAGGACTGGCTAAAACTGCTCGACGGTGGTGATCCCGTCCTGATACTGCTCGACGAACTGCCGCCGTACTTTCACTACCTCGATACGCAAAAAGTCGGAAACGGGACCGTCGCCGATATTGCGACCCGAGCGTTTGCCAATCTGCTTACAGCTGCGAACAAGAAAAGCAACGTCTGCATCGTTGTTAGCGACCTCGCAGCCGCCTACGACACTGGCAGCAAACTCCTTAATCGCGCGCTGGAGGATGCGCGTTCCGAGCTAGGTCGTCAGGAGCGCAACATCACACCGGTCGATTTGGCTGCAAATGAGATTTACGACATCCTGCGTAAACGGCTTTTCAAGAAACTTCCCGAACGAGCCGAGATTGAGGATGTCGCAGACGCATTTGGACGTAAGTTGGAGGAGGCCGCAAAGTCGAAAACTGCGAGCCGTGGCGCCGAGGCGATTGCCGATGAGATCGTTGCCACATACCCATTCCATCCACGCCTGAAAAACGTTGTCGCGCTCTTTAAGGAAAATGAGCAATTCAAGCAAACTCGCGGGTTGATCGAACTTGTTTCGCGACTTCTGAAATCAGTCTGGGAGCGAAAGTCCAACGATGTGTTCCTCGTCGGGCCACAGCACTTCGATCTTTCGATTCCGGACGTGCGAGACAAGCTCACAGAAATTTCCGGAATGCGGGACGTTATTGCAAAGGACCTGTGGGATTCCCAGCAGTCGGCGCACGCGCAGGTAATTGATTTACAAAGTGGCAAGGAAGCAGCGACCCAAGTTGGATCGCTGCTACTGACCGCCAGCCTTTCAACCGCAGTGAATGCTGTAAAGGGCCTCACACGAGAAGAGATGGTGGAATGTCTTGTCTCGCCTCTGCGCGAACCGTCAGAATTTCTGGCTGGATTCGAAGAATTGGAAAAGGTCGCCTGGTATCTGCACCACACACCCGAGGGACGCTTTTATTTTGATCGGCAAGAGAATCTTACAAAACTCCTGCAGAGTCTTGCGCACGACGCACCAGAGAACCAGGTGGACGATCTGATCCGGCACAGACTGCGAGACATGTTCAAGGCGACGCGAAAAACGTGCTACGAGGATGTATTGCCGCTTCCTAAACTCGAAGAGGTCGCTGACCGGGTACGAAGGAGTCGCGTACTCCTCGTGGTTAGCCCCGATTCGAAGATTCCGCCGGAGGAGGTGCAGAAGTTCTTTGAAGGTTTAAGCCAAAAAAACAATCTTTGTGTGCTCACTGGAGATAAGACCGCGATGGGCAGCGTGGACAAGGCGGCGCGCTACCTTTTTGCTGCCCAAAAGGCGGATGGGCGAATCCCAAGAGGTCATCCTCAGCGCGAGGATCTGGAGAGAAAACAACAGGGCTATGAACAGGACTTCAATTCCACAGTTCTTAGCCTGTTCGACAAAGTGCTCTTTCCGATCCAGCGTGCTGGAAAAACCGCACAACTCGCGTCGAAGGCGCTTGATATGGCGCGCGATACAGCAAAGCCATTCAACGGCGAGGAGCAGGTCGAAAAAACATTGACGTCTAATCCGGTAAAGCTTTACCTCGACGTTGAGAAAGAATTCGATGCGATTCGCGATAAGGGGCAAGACTTGCTGTGGCCCGAGAATCAGGACGAGGCTCGTTGGTCAGACGTGGTTGACCGATATGCCGAGCAAGCCGGAATGCCGTGGCTGCCTCCAAAGGGGCTCGACACGCTCAAGATCGTCGCTTGCAATCGCGGTTTGTGGGAAGACCTGGGAAACGGTTATGTCACAAAAAAGCCGAAGAAGAAGAAAACCTCCGTTCAGGTTATCGCGGAGACGGATCCCGATGACGCGGGAAGGGTGCGTTTGCGGATAAACGCGCAGAATGCCGGTCCCGCACCGCGGATACACTACGCTGAAGACTCACCCGTCTCGGTGTCGAGTCCGCAGTTGAAGGAGAATCCATACTCCACCGCAGCACTACGCGTGAATTTCCTCGTTCACGACGTATCAGGTCAATACGAGACTGGCGATCCAGTGACTTGGTCCAACAGGCTCGTCCTGCGCAACCGGCTGATCGAGAAGAACGGCAAGCGCGAGGTAGAGCTAGTCGTGGCGCCACGAGGGGCAATCCGCTACACGCTCGACGGCAGCGAGCCCCGCGAGGGAATCGCCTACGCCGGTCCAATCGCTATTGGTGATGGCGACGTTGTATTGCGTGGGTTTGCGTCTGTCGACGGTCTGGAGACGAAGGAAGACTTTCGTTTTCCGGCCAAAGGAAAGAAGGGCGTTCAAATCGATGATTTGAAGGAAGCGCGACTTGTCTCACGATCAGGCCGCAAACTTGACTCGCGGAGCAAGACGTTCGAGGGGTTGGACCAGGCATCTAAGAGATCTGTCACGTTCGAGGGGATATATCTGACCGTAGGGCAGGGTAGCCAGGTGATCGCCGTGACCGTTGGCGAAATCCTCGTGGAGGCCGATTTCATTCAGGCGCTTCTCACAAAAGTACTTGAAAAGTTCGCGCCCGACACGCTAATTACAATGACCTTCCGCAAGGCCCACTTCGCCTCAGGGCACGATCTAAAGGAATTTGCGGAGAAGCTGGGAATCGATCTGCAGGCCGGGGACGTGGAGCAATGAGCGATAAACCCACCACGGTTGATTTCGGAGCATCGGACAAGTTCGGAGCGCACGTCTTTCGAGTCGAAATTGCTGCTGCGCGCAACGAATCCGTGGTGATTGTAGAGGACTATGGCTATCGTGGTCAGGAAGCTGGCATTCCACGAGAAGAAGAACGGATTGTGCTCCGACGCCAGGTGTGGTCTGCCATTGCGGACATAGCAAGGCGCGAGTTCAATGACAGGCTGAAGGCTGCCAAAATTCTAACTGGCCGTTGGCATACGGGGACGAACCTCGTTGATCGTCTATTGGGGAAGGAGCTTTGTGTGCTTGCTTGGGCCGCTGAGACAGCAAGCGACGAGCAGCTTCCAGTTATATGCAGTAAATGGGCAGCCCTACGTCCCGAGGAGCGTTGGTGGCTCTTCGCGATGACCGTGGCGGAAGCCGGACTTCCCGAAGATACGCAACGGGGTTGGCGGCGCGCTCTATTCCACGCACTCTCCGACGGCGAAAAACCTGCGTCCGGACGTAAACGTTTCCGCCCTGTTGAACAAGATCTCTTCCACCTTCCACTCTTCAGGGAAGCCGAATGAGCCAGGATGTTATTGCGTTTTCCTTGAAAGACGCTCCTGCCCTTATTGAGCGGCTGTTGCCTGTACAGAAACTCTCTGCTGAGGCCTACAAAGAGCAAATGGCAGTGCATGGAAAAACGCTCACTGCGCTCGGTAGCTACTGGAAAGGACGCAAGCCCTTAATCCTAAACAAAGCTTGCATTCTAGGGTGCCTCCTCCCTGCCACTAGCGATTCGAGGCGTGATTTGCAAGTCTTCGAACAACTGATGGCTATGGACGATGAATCTTTTGCCGCCAGGTGGCCTCGTCCGCCGAAGCCCAAGGAGATAGTCGAAAAGCTTACTCTGGACATCGCAGACTATTTCGAAATAGAGCCACCGGGCGCTCTGCCGCTTTCTGCCCCTGTGGACTGGTCGAACCCGGAATACCAAAGCGTCAAGCTTTCATGGCGCAGCGATGTCAGCGCGATGGATCGTCGAAGGCTTCAGGCCCAGATGCTTCCGAAGGGACCCTACCGCGAACGCGTAGACCACGCACGACGGCCAGAAGAGGTAGTGGAAACGGTCCATGAGCACATCTGGGATGACGTTAACGCACATCTGGGGACGAATGCACATTCACTTCCGGAACTGGTTCAGCAACTCGGAATGATGCGTTTCGGCCGAAGGCCACAACTTGCAGACACCTTCTGCGGCTCAGGACAGATTCCCTTCGAAGCCGCTCGTCTCGGATGCAACGTTTATGCTTCAGACCTCAATCCTGTGGCGTGCATGCTCACGTGGGGAGCTTTCAACATCGTAGGGGACGCCAAGCACTGCTGTACGAACTTGGTCACCGCGCAAAAGGATCTGGAAGCCACAGTGCAGTCGGCAATCGACGAACTCGGCGTCGAAGCCGACGGAAATGGCTGGCGCACCAAAGTGCTTCTCTATTGCGTGGAAGCTCGCTGCCCACAGACGGGCTGGATGGTTCCGCTGTTGCCCACTCGTATCGTGAGTAAGGGGTATCACGTAGTCGCTGAACTCGTACCTAACAGCGCAGAACAGCGCTATGACATTCAAATCCGCACCGGAGCAACTGAAGCGCAGATCAAAGATGCGGAGTCCGGTACCGTTGGCCGCGAAGGTAAATATGGCGAAGCGTATCTCATTCATCGCTTAAATAGTGTGGACTACAAGACGAAAATCTCAACCTTGCGAGGTGATTTTAGGAAACCAGACGGAACAGTGACAAACCGTTTGCGATTGTGGGACAAACTTGACTTCATGCCTCGCCCTGATGATGTACTTCAGGAGCGCCTCTATTGCGCCCAATGGGTGCGACCCAAAAAGAAAAGTAAAACGGAGGAGTATGAGTTCCGAACCGTAACCCAAGACGACCTTCGACGCGACCATGTCGTTCAACAGTACCTGCTTGAACATCTGCAGGACTGGCAGACCAAGGGTTGGGTGCCAGATATGCGGATCGAAGTTGGGGGGCCACCACGATATCAGGGTCTCGACTTGATTCGAGCGCGTGGTTGGACACATTGGCACCACGTATTTAACCCTAGGCAGCTATTAATCGCTGGTTTGATCAACCGGCACAGCGACGGACCCTTAAAGTTCGGTTTGACTCAGATCTTGAACTGCAACTCGAAATTGAGCCGTTGGAACAACAGCGGTGGTGGCGGCGGAATCGTCAAAGGGGCTTTCGACAACCAAGCAATCAACACTCTCTATAACTATGGTTGCCGCGGACTGTCTTATTCGATGGACTTGGCAAAAGTGGAATATAAGCGATTCCCCCTCCGCGTGGATTTCCAGGGCACCATCAAATGCGAACCTGTAAATGACCTCGGCACAATCAACGACGTTTATGTTACGGATCCGCCTTACGGCGATGCAGTCAAGTATGAGGAAATTCTTGATTTCTTCATCGCCTGGCTGCGGAAGAATCCCCCCCGCGATTTTGCAGGATGGGTCTGGGACAGTCGGCGCTCATTAGCAATCAAGGGCGAAGATGAAGATTTCCGACGCGGCATGGTGACCGGGTACAAACGTATGACGGATTGCATGCCGGAGAACGGCATTCAGGTCATCATGTTCACACATCAATCCGGCTCAATTTGGGCAGACATGGCAAACATCGTTTGGGCTTCTGGACTGCAAGCCACAGCAGCGTGGTACGTGGCTACGGAAACGGACAGTGCTCTCCGCGAAGGCAGCCATGTCAAAGGCACGGTATTGTTGGTATGTCGTAAACGTAGTGGCACTCGGAAGACGACGCGCGACGATCTCGCGTGGGAAATTCAGGAACAGGTCGAAGCGCAAGTGCAGGCGCTTGCCGGCCTCAACCAAGAGGCCAAGGGCCTTTACCGTGACGAAAACGTCTTCGAGGATGCCGACATCCAGATGGCCGGGTATGCGGCCGCGCTGCGCGTTTTAACCCGTTATGCCGTGATCGATGGACGCGATATGACGGCCGAGGCGATTCGCCCGCGCGTGAAAGGCGAAATCACGTTTGTGGATGGCCTAATCGCATTCGCTGTAGATACTGCAAACCAGTGCCTCGTGCCGAAAGGGATCGTCAAGACACACTGGGACAAACTAAGCGGTGCGGAACGATTTTATCTAAAGATGCTAGACATGGAAGCGCGCGGAACAAAGATGCTGGATAACTATCAGAATTTTGCCAAGGCATTCAAAGTTCGCAACTTTAAGGCGCTGATGGAAAGCCATAAGGCGAATGGTGCGCGCCTCAAGAGTGCCGTCCAGCTTGGCCGGAACGAGATGAGCGATGGGTCCGAGCTATATCAATCGTCATTACGCGCCGTCCTCTACGCCATTATGGAATTAGAGAAGAACTTGGACGGGAACGAGGTTTTGACCCACCTGACCCTTAACGTGCCAAATTACTACGGCGATTTGACTCAGCGCGAACTTGCGGCCGAACTCGCTGATTACTTGGCTGGGCGGTTGACCGAATTACGCCCCGATGAAGCGAGTGCGGCCCGTGTGCTGCGGGAGTTGATCAAGAATCAACGCCTTGGATAGATAACGATATGGATCAAATCCGTCGATTTTCCTCTAGGCGACGACGCCTGGACCACGCCTTCCTCGCCGAAGAGCTTAGAGGAGCGAAATCGTACGACCGCATCGCTGGCTATTTTCGCAGTTCAATCTTCGAGCTCGTTGGCGAGCAGATTGCCGCAATCCCGAAGGTTCGCATCGTCTGCAATAGTGAATTGGACGCAGCGGATGTGGTGGTGTCGAAACACGCACGCGAGACAGCCCTTAAAGAACGCTGGAATGAAGCGCCATCCGAAGTGGAAGCTCTGCTACACCGCGATCGCTATCGCAGACTTTACGAGCTCTTGACCAGCGGACATGTTGAGATCCGCGTCGTTCCGAAGGATCGAGTCTTTGTCCACGGCAAGGCAGGTGTGATCGAAGCATCAGACGGTTCCAAAAGCTGTTTCCTGGGTTCGATCAACGAAACCAGAAGCGCCTTTGCACAGAATTATGAAATCCTGTGGGAAGACCGCTCACCGGAAGGTGTCGCCTGGGTGCAAGAAGAATTTCACGCCCTTTGGAAGGACGCCTACCCGCTGCCAGATGCAATTGTCGAAGAGATCAAGCGCGTTTCGGAGCGCGTCGAAATTCGTTTCGACGAGGCAGGAGTCGACGAGTTACCAGCGGCAGCGCTCGTCGAAAGTCCAATATACCGCGGGGGCGAACAGCTTGAGCCTTGGCAGCGCTCTTTTGTCACAATATTCCTGCAGCACCGCGAGACCTACGGCAGAGCTCGTCTTTTGCTCGCTGACGAGGTTGGGCTTGGCAAGACCCTGTCCTTGGCTGCCAGTGCGATGATTTCAGTATTGTTGGATGATGGTCCGGTGCTGATTCTCTGCCCATCGACACTGACGTTTCAGTGGCAAGTGGAACTGTCGGATAAGCTCGGAATTCCTAGCGCGGTGTGGTCGTCGACAAAGAAGGTTTGGGTTGATCCCGACGGCCATGTTATCAAGACACGCGGCGCCGAGGACATTGCGCGGTGTCCATTCCGCATTGCTATCGTCTCCACGGGTCTAATTTTCCACGAATCGGACGAACGCGAGCAACTCCTGGAAAGGAGATTCGGCACCGTTGTCTTGGACGAGGCACATAAAGCACGACGCCGCGGCGGTCTTGGCGAAAACAACGGTGAACCAAACAATCTGCTGGAGTTTATGATCCAGATTGGGCCGAGGACGAAAAACCTTCTACTTGGGACTGCAACTCCTATCCAAACTGAGGTTTATGAATTATGGGATCTGCTGCGGATTCTCAATTCTGGGACAGATTTTGTTCTTGGGCGCGAACTATTCGGACGATGGCCCGACTGGCAGAGAGCATTGCCCATCGTAAAGAACGAAGAATTACCGACGGACGACCGCGACGCCTGGGAGTGGCTCCGCAATCCGCTCCCTCCAGGAAGAGAAGATGCGCTGTTTGCGACTCTCCGACTGCAATTGGGGATACCCGACCTGGTCTTCTTCACGGAACGCGGCTTTGGCTCGCTAGGTTTTGTCGAGCAGCAAGCTGTAGGGCAAGCTCTCGCTTCTGGATTCTTGAGTAAGCATAACCCCGTTGTTCGCCATACCGTTCTTCGGCGTCGTCAAACACTGGAGGAGGCCGGACTTTTGGAGAAGATCGGAGTCGATATCCATCCGAAAGCCAGCGCTTCCGCGACTGAGTATGAAGGTGTCGGATTTGCTGGGCCAGGTTTATTGACGAATCACCCCTTCGATCTTGCCTATCGAGCAGCAGAAGCTTTCACGGACGCACTAAAGAAACGGACGAAGGCTGCTGGCTTCGTCAAAACGATGTTGCTACAGCGCATCTGCTCAAGTTTTGCGTCGGGCCGCGCAACCGCCGAGAAGATGCTGCGCCGCGACACGCTTGATGATGAAGAGCAAATGAAACTCTTGGAGGACGCCCTTAGCGCTCTTACTAATGAAGAGGCAGGATATTTGCGCACGATCGTGGAGGAGCTTTCCCGACCGGAGGCACGTGACCCGAAGGCAAGGGCGGTTCGATATTTTCTTAAGCAGCACCGCACCGAAGGTCGAACCTGGCTTGAGCATGGCTGCATTATTTTTAGCCAGTACTATGAGACGGCACGATCAATTGGGATGGAGTTGGCGACGATGCTGCCGGATGAGCCCGTGGCCGTCTACGCTGGAGCCGGCAAAAGCGGCTTGTACCGAGGAGCAGAATTTGCTTCGGTCGAGCGTGATGATATCAAGACTGCTGTCAAGAGACATCAAATTCGATTGCTCGTTGCGACGGATGCTGCTTGTGAAGGTCTGAATCTTCAGACCCTGGGTACGCTAATAAATGTGGATCTGCCTTGGAATCCTTCTCGCTTGGAGCAACGCCTAGGTCGTATTAAGCGTATCGGTCAGGCACGTCGGACGGTCGACATGCTTAATCTCGTTTACCATGAGACGCAAGACGAGAGAGTTTACCAGGCGCTCTCACGTCGAATGAAGGATCGCTATAACATTTTTGGTGGTCTGCCGGATAGCATTGAAGATGATTGGATCGAAACCGTACAGAAATTAGACGAGATGATGGATAGGTACATCCATCTTCGAGATCACGCAAGAGGAGTCTTCGAAATACGATACGAGCAGACTATTGATCCGGACAAGGATCGCTGGGAACTCTGTTCAAGAGTGCTTGCGCGACGGGACATTGTCGACCGACTATCGGTGCCGTGGTGATGGTTCTGTTGCTATCTTCGTTTAGGCTGGATCTTTGGGTGAGCTCGCTAACAAGTCGCCAATTTCGATTCGTCTGTAAAGAGTCCGCATAAGAGCGCGTCCGATTGTTGCGGTGCCACGAGCCAGGGTATTTCACCTTCAGGGGATATAATAATCAGCCCGCAAGGGAGAGACTGGATCTACGGTTCATTCGTCAGGGCGGCGTAGCGATCTCTGAATCGCGAGAATGAGAGTGATGTTTGTTGGATGAAAAACGCCTCCGCCATTCAGTGGCGGAAATGACGCTGGGAGGTTGTGCGTGCCTTTCAAATACGCCTGCTTCATTAGCTACCCGAACGCCCAAGGTGAAATGATGAAAGCGTTTGTCGAGGAGCTCAAACAAGCATTGACTGACTACGTTGATCCATATCTGGATGAAGAGATATACATCGATAAGGAGCAGCTTGGCGGCGGGGATCACTACAACGAAGCGTTAGCTCAGGCAATCTGTCAGAGCCTCTGCATGATTGTGGTCTACGTTCCGAAATACGAGCGTCATGAATATTGCCGACGCGAATATCGAGCCATGGAGATACTTGAACAAAAGCGTCTAGAACTCTGTGGGCAAGCTAGATTAGGAAATCGCGGGATGATTATCCCGATAATTCTGCGAGGTGATGGAGATCTCCCGGATAAAATCAGGGACCACGCGCATTTCTGTAATTTCACAAAGTACTCAACGGCGAGTCAAAACATAAGAAGCAACCCGGAGTGCGTGGAGCAGCTGGAGAGAGTGGCCCTGAACATCTACGAAATTTATCAGGCATTCGAAGGCATAGACGCGTGTGGCGATTGTGCAGAGTTCGCTCTACCAAGTTCAGCCGAAGCACCTCCTTGGCGTCAGGTTCGAGCTGCCCCATTCCCGGGGCGACAGGTGTAATCGCAGGTGATCACGTCACGAAAACGCGGTCAGGTGATTACCTTCTATTCCTACAAGGGCGGGACCGGTCGGTCCATGGCGCTCGCTAACGTGGCGTGCCTCTTAGCTCAACGAGAAGAAAGTTCGCGAGTTTTGGCCATTGACTGGGATTTGGAGGCTCCCGGGTTGCACCGTTTTTTCGACCCAATTCTCCGAGATTCGGACTACAACAGGGAGGATTGGACCGATGAACATCCCGGCCTTATAAATTTCTTTCGAGAGCTCCGGAGAGCTACACGTGGCCTGCCCTCGGATCTAGAAGTGAATGAAACAGACGGGCACCTCTTAGACGTTCTCAATCGTGTTTCCATTCAAGACTTCATATTGCGCACCCGTTTGCCTCATCTGGATTTTCTAAAGGCTGGCAAATTCGACGAGAAGTACTCGGGCGATGTCAACACGTTTCGGTGGGATCGGCTATACAAACGTTCTCCTTGGTTGCTGATGTTTGTGGCGAACTCGCTTGCAAATCAATATGAATACGTCCTGATTGATTCACGAACCGGCATAACGGACATCAGTGGAGTGTGTACCACGTTGATGCCCGAAAAATTGGTTATAGTATTCACACCGAATCAGCAAAGCCTGCAAGGAGGATTGCAACTTGTTCGACGGGCGACCTCATATCGACGTCAGTCGGACGATTTGAGACCTCTGCTCGTCTACCCATTGCCCTCTCGGGTCGAAACTTCCGAACCGGAGAGGCGAAGTTACTGGCGCTATGGGAATTTGGAACAGAAGATCGAAGGTTATCAGCCGGCCTTCGAACGGCTATTCAAAGAAGTATACGATTTAGCTCACTGTTCGCTGGAGAATTACTTTGAGAAGATACAACTTCAGCATGTGCCTCGGTACTCATACGGCGAGGATATCGCTGTCTTAACCGAACGTACGAAAGACAGGTTATCTTTGCAAACTAGCTACGAAGTCTTTACAGAGCGTCTGATCTCATCTGTGACACCTTGGGAAAGTACTGAGTTTTATCCGTGTTTCATTAGCTACGCCCGCAGGGATGCCGAGTTTGCAAAACGTCTGACTTCGGATTTGCAAAACAGAGGCGTGCGATGTTGGCTTGCGCCTGAGGACATTAAGGTCGGTGACAAGCTTGACAGCCTCCGATCTAGCGTCGATGGTGTGATTCTGAAGGCTCGGAAGATGATCCTAATTCTATCGCGCAATTCTAACAGTCCCTGGGTTCAGCATGAGGTCGATGTGGCACTTCAAAAAGAGCGCACCGAAGGCGATCTGGTCCTAATCCCGATACGCCTAGACGAGTCGGTAGCGTCGTCATCGGACGTCCCTTGGGCCGTCGAGCTTTATCGAATGAGACAAATCGCTGATTTCAGCGACTGGAAAAACCCTTCCTCTTACGAAAAAGCACTCAATCACTTGCTTCAATCGTTGATAGCGAAAACATTGTGATGCAATGTCTGGTAATTGCATAACGAAAGGTGACACTGCGACAACAGCCGCATTATTTGGTTGTTCAACACTTCACCAGCACTTCGTTCCAGGAGTTGCTTAAACTATCTGCCGGCCAGTCCTGGCCGGTTGGGTGGGAATCCGTAGAGATCCGCTGGTCTCCGCTCACCCACGGAGTCGAAAACCTTAGACGACAACGTCAGAACCAGCTCGTCCAGAAACCCCGGCTCAATATCTCGTAATAAAGACCTGTGCACAATCTCCGTTTTGTAAACAGGCCCGACTTGTGGACTAAAAGGATTATCTTCCCAGTTAAAGTACAGCCCGTTCACTCCGGTCAGTCCTAGCTCAAAAGTCCAAGGCGGTTTCAGGCCTATTTTTGTTGTTGCGAATTCCGCAAGTCTGCGCAAGGTATCGTAATACGTCTGCTCAAGCACAAAAGCCGACAAACAAGGCACACGGAAATATCCTGGCACTCTGTCGCGCTCGGTTCTAATCAACGTAGCGCTGACACACCAAATCTCACCGTTCTGGAATAGTTGTGTCGATGCACTCAAAGTGGATTCGGTAAAAGTGCACGTGATTGCACCATGTCGATTAATACCGGGGAGAACGCTTGCATACGAGCTATCCCTCAACAGGGGCGCTCCTAGAACCACATCCTTGAGGGCAGCCAGTTCAATCGGCGTTTCGAGGGCCACGGTTGGAATCAGCCGGAGGTAGCACAAAGTTTGGCTCCGGTAAGCGAGATCGTAACCGGGCGGTGAGAGCACCTCTCCCGAGTCAAAGTAGGCTGCCTTGCAAAAGGTCGGGGCAATTTCCACAAACGGAGACTGGACCTCTTGGACCTCTTTGATGACGTTCAGGGGCTTGAGAATCTCTACACCTTCCTTTGTGAAGAGCACTCTCTCACCGACACGGATTTCCTCCCTTCCCAGCTTTATCCCGAGCTCAGTAGCACGTCGTTCCAATGCAGTCATCAACTTCCCAAGGCCGTTAGGCTCAAACAAATTTAACCATTGCCAGCGGCGCAGTCGATCGGGAACGGCGCAGTCATCAAGTCGGACCGGGATGATAAAAATCGTCCCTTCCGGTTGCTCATCTGCGACGTCCAAAGCCAGCTTGATTTCCTTTTGAGCGAAACCCCGTCTGGTCACCGAAACGTTCGAAATACAAACAAGAACGACATCGGTTTCCCTGACCGCTCTTCTAATTGTCAATTCCCAGTCCTCGCCAGGGACCAACTCCTCTTCGTCAAACCAAGGGTCGATTCCCTCAGCCTTCAACTCGCGGTAGAGCGTCCGAACCGTCGGCTTGTCCAGCCCTGAGTGGCATAGGAATACTCTGAGTGTGCGGGTGTGCTTCGTTGGAGGCGACCCCTCAGCCTGTGGGACGCTTTGCTGGAGCGAAATTGCTTCCTTGGTTTGCGAGCCTTCGCTGGGCACAAAGAATCCGATTGCTTTCTCCAGCTCACGGCGCACGGTCTTGTCATTGACACAGTCTTCCAACTGTTCATAACTAAATTTCCATCGTTTTATGTTGCCGTCGAATTCCGCCTCAACCCAATAGACCATGTGGTCAAAGTCTTTGTGCCACGTGATCGGCTTGGATAGCCTTACTTCCCTCTCGTTAGCGGTCTTAGCGATCTCGCCCTCGATCCATTTGCGACCTTGGTCCCGCTCTTCGGATGACATCTTTCGTGTCTCCAGACTCGACAAGGATACATCCTCAACAGGCCGTTTCAGACGGAATCCATTCCCTGCGTCCAATCAGATGATGACCAGTTTCTCTTTCTAGCCTTTTGTTTGGGAGACAGTATCGGAACGTTTTACAGGCTCGGCCCGTTTTGAAATATGTGGCATACAATGTTGGCATCTGTAGGGATTCGTTGCCCTGGTCCGCAAGGATATTCTCCTCGTGCGCCAAAGAACGTGACGGGAATGCCACCTGCTCCACAACAGCGCAAGCGATTCGAGCCGTGATTCCACTCTCGCAGTGCTCCTGTATCGCTTACAATCTCTAACGCCGACATATTGATGGGCTTGCGTTGAGACCCGATAGGAGAAGTGTTACGTTCGTGGGTCTATATATTGTAAAAAGGACGAGCAATATGAGCACCCGACAACGAATTGTAAGCTACGAAACACTCGCGGGGGCATTCGACCCTTATCTTAAACAGGCCGGAACGGTAATCTCCGGTCTTGAAGGCACGGCAAGCGAGGTTCCACCCGCGCCCGTGATGTCTCAGATCAGCATCGGCTTGCAGGTTCTTGAGCTGGCAAAGCGAAACCCCGACGTAATGGGCGGAACCGAGCATGAAATGGCTTCTTTGCTGCAAACGTTTTTTGCAGAGCGTGCTGCGCGAACCACACCCGGAGCTGGTGACGGTCTAGAAGCCAAATTCGACAACAACGACCTGCTTGGGTGGATTGGGAGCTTCTTTACGTGGTGGAAGAAGATCCATCCGCACCCATGGCAGAACCCCGAGCCAAAACCAGCTACCATATCCAACGACTATCGCATCGCACTGTTTGGCGACTGGGGAACCGGCTTGTACGGAGCGCCGGTTTTAGCCAGAAATATCGCAGCTGATAAGAAGAGCTTCCAGCTTGTGCTCCACCTCGGGGACACGTATTACTCGGGTGACGATGCGGAGATCAAAGAGCGGTTATTGGAACCGTGGCCCAAGGTGCCTGGCGCACTGAACCGCACCGTCAACGGGAATCACGAAATGTATACCGGTGGGCACGCGTACTTCGACAATGCTCTGAAGCACTTTTCTCAGCCTTCCAGCTGCTTCGCACTTGAGAATGATCACTGGATCCTAGCTTGCCTTGACAGTGCTTACGCGGACCACGACCTCTACGGAGAACAGGTGGCATGGTTGGACGAGATAGTTGCCCGCGGAGACAATCGAAAGTTAGTTCTCTTTTCTCATCACCAACCTTATTCTCTATTGGACGTCCAAGGCCCAAAGCTCGTCGCCAAGCTCTCCAAATACTTAGAGGACAGGAGGATCTTTGCCTGGTACTGGGGCCACGAGCATCATTGTGTCCTCTACGATGAGCATCCTGTCTGGGGTCTGTATGGCCGATGTATTGGCCACGGAGGTTTCCCGTATTTCCGAGAGACCGCTTTCGGTGATACTCCTGCCAAACCCAGATGGGTGCGACTCGATACGAAGAACCTCGTTCCTGGAGCTGAGGTGCTTGATGGACCGAATCCGTTTATCCCAGGCCATGAAAAAGAATACGGTCCGCATGGCTACGTGGTTCTAGAGTTGCAAGGCTCGCACTTGAACGAATTGGTCGTCGACGCGGATGGAAGCGTTTTGAGATCGCAAGACTTTGGCAAATAGTGGGGGCCACCCGAGTACCTCAGCACATGTGGCGGAGACTCTCATGACTGTGACACCTAATACTGCGGCAGCGGTTTGGAGCGACGCTGCACAGCTCGTCAACAACCTGTCTGACGAGCTAGGTTCCTTTGAATGGACTGCTGCTGAGTCGGTTTGTTCGAAACTTATTGATCGCCTAAACAATTCTGTACAGCCGTTTCCGGAAGACCCAGCTAAGCAAATTCTCTCGCGGCTCCGACGCAAGCGCCAATTCCGCCTGATGGAACTTGTCGCCGACGCGTTGATCCGTTCGGGCCAGTCTTCTCCTCAAGTGCGGCGTCAGTACGCCCAAGCGATGATCGATCAGGGCAACCTGACTTCCGCAGAAATGGTTTTGAATTCGCTACTAGCGGATAGTAGAACACCGACTTGGGAGCGTGCAGAGGCCAATGGTCTGTTGGGCCGAATCTACAAGCAACTCTTCGTGCAGGCCAACGCTCCTCATAATCCCCGCCAGCAAGAAAACATCCGCAAAGCTATCGCTTACTATCAAGAGGTCTACCGTTCGAATCCGCAGGGGCATCCGTGGCACGGTATAAACACAGTGGCTCTCTTGGCACGAGCACGCCGAGATGAACTTTCAATCGGTGAGGCGGACGATGAACAGCAACTCGCCGACCAAATCCTCACCGCCATACTACAGAAACCCGATGCTGAGGGTGTAACTCCTTGGGACCGGGCCACAGCCGCGGAAGCATGCATTGCAATGAACCGATTTGCGGATGCCGGCGAACAACTTCTGTATTTCGTATCCGATCCGGCAGTCGACGCGTTCGAAATCGCAAGCCTCCTTCGGCAATTGACGGAGGTGTGGCAGATTGCTTCAGACTCTGGCCCCGCTGCAGTGCTGCTTACAGCACTTCGTGCGGCGTTGTTGAAGCGTGAAGGAGGGCAAGTTGAATTGCAGCAACGCGACATCGCAGGTGGCTTAGAAGCAGTATTCGGCCACGACCGATACGAGCCTTTCTCGTGGTTTCAAACTGGTCTAAAGCGGTGCACCGCAGTGGCTCGCATTGAGGACATTGCGGGACGCCGAATTGGCACTGGCTTCTTGCTTGAAGCTGCCGATTTTTTTGACGACAGTGTAGACGGTCCCGTTCTCCTGACCAACGCTCACGTAATCAGTCCAGCGAGTGATCCCTACCCGGGATCGATTCGACCTGAAACGGCCTCTGCCGTATTTGAAGCGCTTGGGACAAGTTATCGCATATCTAAGCTTCTATGGAGTTCGCCGGTTGCCAAACTCGACGCCACTTTGGTAACGCTAGAGAAAATGCCGCCATCGGCGTCACCTTGTCCACTCAAACCGCAAGCGGAACCGTTCGTGGGAACCGGAAAACAGCGCGTCTACGTGATCGGGTACCCGCTCGGAGGCGTCCTTAGCATCTCGCTCCACGATAGTACATGGCTTGATGCTGACGACACCTTCCTCCATTACCGCACTCCGACAGAGCCAGGAAGTTCAGGGAGTCCCGTCTTCGACCAGAAATATTGGACACTGATCGGGTTGCACCACCGCGGCAAAACAAACACGCCGCGTCTTCACGGGCTACCCGGCACGTATGAGGCGAATGAAGCCATCTCAATCACTACAATCCGCCAAGCGATACGGGAATCGATGAAAGGAAGGCACTAGTCTAGCCTTAGCGGTCAACACTGAATTCTGTCCCCGCCACTCAACTAACTGCCCAGATGACCGACTTGGCTTGCGGCGGATCGGCGGTGACTATGCCTCCACTCAAGGCTCTCAGATGCAATGAGAGTGCAATAACCATTCCCCTATTGTCACCGTGAGTGCTGCAAAGAAAGTACGATTCGGCACCGTCAGGTTTCAGTCAGTTGCCTGTCAGATATGTTAATGAACGTTGTTCGCACATCGGGCATCCTTGCTCAAGATGTTCCAGTCTGTAGTAGCATCGGCTGTCGTACATTGTTGCTTTGACTTTTGTGGCTGACATCTGCATTATCTACGCTCATCCCAGCAAAGGGACCGTCAAAGCCCTTTATGACATTCTCTCTCCCCGGTACTCGGTCTGGTGGGATGAGCAAATTCATTCTGGCGATTATCGGGCTGAAATCGAGCGCCAGCTTATGCAGGCAAAATGTGTGATTCCGATCTGGTGCCGAGCGTCGCGGACCAATCAGAATGTTCTCGACGAGGCAGACTACGCCAAGGCGCACAACGTGCCCCTGTTACCCCTGAGAATTCAAGCCGCAGAACTTCCGCTCGGCTTCCGCGGCCTCCACACTGTTGACCTAATCGGATGGAAAGGTGACCCTGCAGACCCAGCAATTCAGGAATTACTTCGAAACATAGGGCGCACGATTGCCGCGCGCCCGACGGTGTTAAGGATTGGCGATAAGCAGACGGAGCTTCCAACGTTCTTTCGCTCAGTCTCCTCCCACGAGACTGCCCTTCAGCCAGCAGCCGCGCTTCAGGCTTTGAGGCTCTTCCGTGCCGACGCGCTTCTACTCTCTGCGTATGACATCATCAAGGAGAAGAGTGAGAAACAGCGGAATCAAATGATATCGGACCTGGAATTCTGTCGATCGGGAGGCGCTGTAGTTCTTCTAGATTCGGGGAATTACGAATCCTCGCGCAAGAAAGATACGACGTGGACTATCGGCCAGCTTCACGAAGCACTTAAAATCACGCCGCATGACGTCACCTTCTGCTTCGATGACCTTAATCCACCTTCAGATGTCGAAGGAGTTTCTCGCCGAGTATTTGAGTCCGTCGAACGGGATGCTCACCAAACGAGAATGCCAGTGCTGCCGATTGTGCATGCGCCCCGAAAAGCCAGTGGCGATATCAATTTCAGTCTTATCCCAGAAACCATGAAGCGCGTCTGCCTCGAACTTCATCCGGTTGCTGTCGCGATCCCGGAAAGGGAGTTAGGGCATGGGATTCTTGCACGTGCAAAGATGGTTCACGCCATCCGCAATGCCCTGAATTCGTTAGAGATTTACCAACCATTGCATCTACTCGGAACTGGAAACCCTTTGACCATAGCAATTCTCAGCGCGGTCGGTGCGGACTCGTTTGACGGACTCGAATGGTGCCGCACAGTGGCCAACAGCGCGACCGGCGGTCTTTACCATTTGCAGCAGTATGACTTCTTCGCCTGGCAATCGGAACAGTATGCCTCACCGATAGTGAAAGAGGCTGTAACGAGTAAGAAAATCGAGTACTCCGGGAAAGTGATCTTTCACAATTTGGAGTTTTTTGCCACTTGGATGGCAGAACTTCGCGAAAGTTTGAAGACCGGCAAGATTGAGAGGTTTCTCACCGAGAAAATTCCTGGTGGTGCGGACAGTATGAAACTACTTGGAACCGCTGTGCCTGAGGTCTTTGGATGAACAGCATCAGTCCAAGACGGCTTGAATACGCGGTTTCATGCATCGCGGCGGAGATCGGCGCTCGTCTCCTTGAAGCATCGAAACTGCGTGCTTTGGAACGTGATCTATGGACCGAGCTGACGTGTTGCGTCCTAAGTAGCCAGGTACCATACGAAATGGCAAGAGCTGCCGCGCAACGAATCAACAAGTCTGGCGTGCTCTGGTGTTCTGAACACCCCGATCGCGACGTTCTGAGAACGAAGCTCTTTGAGCTGCTATCAACGCCGCTTTATTTTAACGATAGCTACAGGCGGTATCGATTTCCAAGAAGTCGTGCGGATCAAATGGCAGCTGGCTTTTGTACCGTTTATAACGAGTTTGGCTCGCTCGGACAGTTCCTCGATTGCTACTCTGATGCGCCCTGCGCACGAGCCTGGATGGTAATGAACATCCAAGGAGTCGGACCGAAGCAAGCTAGTATGTTTCTACGAAATGGCGCTGCGTCTTATGACCTGGCGATCATCGACCGACACGTTCTTCGGTACATGCAGCTGATCAAGTTGTGTGGCCCATCTGAGTCTGACGTGACAACGATCGGTAAATATGAACGCCACGAAATGTACCTGCGGCATTACGCTACATCGATGGGATATCCTGTTGGGCTACTTGATTGGGCAATTTGGATAGTGATGCGCGCGGCGTCCAGAATCGAACAGCGATGAGCATTGTAACGCTGGTGTCCGGCGGTTTGGATTCAACCCTAATGGCGGTACTCGCTAAGGAAGCAGGGATCGAGCAGTTCCCTCTATTTGTGAACTACGGTCAACGATCGCTCAAACGGGAACTGGCTGCATGTCGCCGGTCCATGCGACACAACCGTTTGCCTGCGCCTGTAGTAGCGAACATCGCAGGATTTGGAACTCTCATCCGATCAGGGCTTACCGATCGTACACTCCACATTATGGAAGATGCATTTACTCCCGGCAGAAATCTGCTCTTTCTTCTTCTCGGTGCGGCTTACGCTTATGAGGTCGGAGCGAATGCAGTGGCAATCGGGCTTCTGAGCGAGCGGACAAGTCTTTTTCCTGACCAAACCTCCCATTTCATAACGAACGCAGAGTCTATGCTCTCTGAGTGCATGGGCCGGCCGATTAAGGTTCTGATGCCGCTTGGCGATTTTACGAAACACGACGTCGTTCGGCTAGCTCGCAAGAGGAAAATAGATGGAACCTATTCCTGCCATGTGGGCGGGCAGGTTCCGTGTGGGCGTTGTATTTCGTGCCGTGAATTCTACTTCTGAGGAGATGCAAAATGGGCGGAGGAGGCGGTAGTAGAAGCAGCTCGTTAGGCGACACTCGCCATCTAGAAGATCGCGCAAAGGAAATCCTTCAGCAGGGCGACGTCGCTCGCAAGAACGTGTTCATCAGTTTCGCCTATGAAGACCTCAATGAGGTTAACCTCCTCCGAGGGCAGGCCAAGAATGAGAATACCGACATCGAATTCAATGACCTCTCGGTTAAGGACCCTTTTGACAGTCAGCGTAGTGAATACATCAAACAGAAGATACGAGAGCGCATAAACCAGTCGTCCACGACGGTCGTGTATTTGTCCAAGGACACAGCGCAGAGCAAATGGGTTAAATGGGAAGTGGAGAAGAGCAACGAGTTGGGCAAACGCGTGATCGCGACACACAGTGGTGACAACCCTCCCACTCCACTGCCCGATTTCATCAAAAACAACAAGATCAAGGTTGTGCCGTGGTCGGGCCTAGCGGCTGAACTTAAGAAAAAGTGAGCGGCAATGCAGGAAGGGCCATGCTTCCGCCGAGCGTCCACCTGTGGGCCTCCGCCAAGTCCAGAAAAATGAGCTGCCGCCCTTTCTCCGTTTACAATATCAATCGATGGCCTACAGGAATGGCACATACGTCGCTTTCCATGCTGAAGGAAAAGTGGACCCCACGGCGTCGGATATTCGTTACTACAATCTTTTGAAAGCATGGAAGGTTCTCGACGACAGTAAATTCTATTTTATAGACAGCCACGACAAAACAGGTGCTATCCAGGATTGGAGCAAGCGAGCAACAGTGGAAGACTCGCTGAAGGAACGCCTCCGGAATTCAAGAAACATGGTTCTTATCCTGACCGCAAGTACTAGGAAGGATACCGATTGGGTTCCGCTCGAAATCAGTTATGCCATCGACGAATGCGAGATTCCCATCATTGCGGCGTACCCGGGATATCAGTACATCAATCGGCCGGACATGCTGAGTTCCGTGTGGCCCAAGGCGCTTGCTGACCGAGTTGCTGCTCAGACGGCACACGTAATCCATCTCCCATTCAGCCGCGAACCGCTCCATGACGCGATCGATCAGTTCGACTTCCAGCATTTTCCTTTGGGAGGTGGATGGGGGATCTACTCCGACTCCGCGTACCGTTCTTGGGGCTTGATGTAGTGTGTTCTTGGCTCTGTACGTGGCTCTTTGAGATCATTGACCGCCCTTGGTCCAACCTATGCATGCACGGAATATCTACGCTTCAGACGTTCTGCCTCGATTCGCCGCTTCTGGTTTGACTTCGCGCCAGCTGGCGCACGGAATCAGCCCGAAGCAAGAGAGACCGTTAAACTCGCGGGGGTATCGGTGAAGAGACTCTTTGTTGCGATGCCTTACGGCCTGCGGAAGGCTCCCCTCGACCATGACAAGCCGGACGTCACAGTAGAAAT
>Ga0187888_1001565_pt1 | contig 21494 bp, 22 predicted proteins | sample June2016WEW_7_40_FD_132987 | JGI IMG/M metagenome (GOLD analysis project Ga0187888, IMG submission 132987) | Peatland microbial communities from SPRUCE experiment site at the Marcell Experimental Forest, Minnesota, USA - June2016WEW_7_40 | ecosystem: Environmental > Terrestrial > Soil > Wetlands... | reverse complement strand
GGTGGACAACTGGCCGTCGGAAAGGCCGTCAAGAGCCGTGCGGGCGGATCGGATAGACCTGTTGACAGACCGAGCGCTGGTCGGCCGCCCAGCCTGGTTTCTTACTGTCTGAATCGCAGGGGCTGCCGAGGGAGTTTATGGCTAAGGAATTCAAGGCACGGCGTACATGATCCAACCGAGCACAACCGCCACCCCCACAAAGGCTGCAAACACCTTGGCGCCATACAAAAACCGATCGCGGGGTGTGTTCTTGCTCAGGACTCCGAACACGACGGAGACAAGAAAGGAGAACAAAAGCATAGCGGGAAAGTGTGAAACAGACATATTAGGACCTAGTGACAAGTGACGAGTGACCTGTGACAAGCAAGGGCCGAAATTCGAAACTCGAAAATCAGGTCGTGTTGCGAATTTCGAGTTTCCAGTTTCGTATTTCGTTTGCTCGGCACCTGCCACTCGTCACTCTTAACTGCCTTTAGGGCTTGCGCCCCATAGCAATATCGTAAGTATCGAGAATCGATAAAGTGTTCAGCATGCCGGCCGCCACCAGGTATGCCGTGCCGAAGTCGGCGCTCACAAACAGTGGATTGCCCCCCGCATAGCCGAAGAAGCGTGCCGCCGGCATGGCCAGGCCCACGCACAACTCGCCGAAATATCCGAGTGTCTGGAGATAAGATCCAGAATTGGTGCTGAAGAATTCTCCTTGCATGGCGATGCCCATCAGGAACATCGTCACGATCGCGGAAAAAAGGATTAGCGCGCGCCACTTGCGGCCAAGCAGCAAGTGGCCCAGCCCCGGCACGATCCACGCCGCAACGCATAACCGCACCAAAGTGGTCATCTTGGGCTGGGCGGGGCCGGAAAGTCTTTCTTGCGCAACTTTGTTTGCCATAGAAAGAGGATTCAGGAAGCAGGATTCAGGATTTAGGCTCCGATTCCTGAATCCTAAGTCCTAAATCCTGAATCCTTCTCACAATCTTCCAACGTAACACACCTTATCAGGGCGCGGCAAGGATGGGCACAATCTCTATTTGAATTTCCCCGGTCACACAGGCATCACGGGCACCTGCGAACACGTTGACTTCACTTCGAATGCCGAATTCATGCAAGTAAATGCCGGGCTCGATGGAGAAACAGGTGCGGGCGATGATCCGGCGCTCGTCGTGGGTTTCAAAGTTATCCATGTTGGCACCGTTGCCGTGCACGTCCTCACCAATCGAATGCCCGGTACGGTGGACAAAAAAGGTACCGTACCCTTTCCGCTCAATGACCTCGCGTGCCGCGTCGTCAACCTCATAGCCGCAAAGGATGCGCCCGGCTTGCAGGGCGTTCTGAACCAGGGTGATGGCCGCGTCGCGCGCCTCGCGGACCACATCAAAAACCTTGGTATATTGCTCGGGAACCTTATCGTCGACGTATCCGGTCCAAGTGATATCGAAATAGACGGCTCCGGGCTTGTTCTCTTTGCCCCAGACGTCCAATAACACAAGGTCCCCGGGATGAATGGCCAGCGACTTCTCCCGAGACGGCGAATAGTGCGGATCGGCGGAATTAGCATTCACGGCCACGCAAGGAGGCTCGTCGGCGATGATGCCGTTCGCCTCAAAGACATGCACCATTTCCTGTTGCACATCGTACTCGCTGATCTCCTTGCCGGCGCCCACCGCTGTGCGAATGGCTGCAAACGCCGTCCGAACGGCCTTATGGACCACCTGGCCAGCTGCCAGGTGCGACTGCCATTGCTCCTCTGACCATTTCGCCTCGAACTGCTGTACCAAGTCCGCCGAAGAAATCACGTCCACGCCGCAACTCTCCACCAGATCCACCGTGCCCGCGTCCACCAGCCCCACATAGGGGATGTTGTTCAAAGCTGAGTACTGCATCGCCACGCGCTCCTTGCCATGCAGCAGCCGACTGACCCCTTCGCGTTGCTCGCGCCAAGAAGAATATCGCTCCTCCGTGCCCGGCAACCCCTCCAGGTTGTGAGCCTCGATCCGGTGTACCAGCTTCGCCGGCTCCCCTTCTCTGGGAATAAGGTAATACCAGCGGCGAGTACACATCACGGGATTAATATCAAGCACGCGGTAGGCAATGGGATCGCGACGGTGGTGGTCATAGAATAGCCAGCCGTCCAGCTTGGCTTCGCGCAACGCCAATTGAATGTCTTCAAGATTCATAAGTTCTCCTTTCCGCACCCGTGCGGGCACGTAACCAGATTTGAGGAGTTACCGAACCAGCCCAACTGATCCAAAGCCGTTGGCGCCGAGCGGCACCGTCACTCCCACCTTGTCCATTTTCAACTCCCCCAAATCACGTTCCAACAAGTCACAGCGATATGCACGCCGGAAACCCGCTGCGCCCAGTCGAAGCGGCCAGGAAGTTCCTCCCGTCTCCCAAAGGCGAACGATTACCCCGCGTGCGGCCCCCTCGTCCGCAGGTTTGAGGGCCGTGGCGATGGCCCGGGTTTGATCCACGACCAGCCGAGGCACGGAGTTTTGCGGGACATCGCCCCAGGCCGTTAATAGTGATGTCGCCACACTCCGGCTCCAGGCGAATGCACCGGCGCTTTGGTAGCCCCCTCGGTGCGCTCTCAGGCTGTAGCGAAAGCGGAACTCCGTCTCTCCAGCTTGGTCCCTGCTCACCTCTTTGTAGTCCTGATCGTTGCCCAGTGCTTCAAAAGTCACAGCATCCAGGTCCGAGCGAAGGAGGAAGGAATCCAGCGGGGCCAAGGTAACTCCCTCACCCTCCGGAAGAGAAGCATCGACGAACCCCTGCACCACCAAACGCCGCAAGTCCGACCTTGGCAACATATCCCCCGCAGGCTGCAACTGCGGCCGAACCACCGCACCTGGGGTTTCAATCCGAAGGATGGAACCCCGTGGTATCACAGGAAAAGTATGTGTCAGCCGCTGTTCTTGGGCCGAGACGGGCTTCTTTACACGCATGTCGAGATCAATCTGATCGAGATCGGCATAGACGGTCACGAAGGTCGTAAGTTCTATGCCGGCGGTTCGCCCCATTATCTTCAAGCGCGCCAGCACCGGCCCAATAGACACAACCTCCGACTTAACATCCTCAAATGGATGGTTCCGGTCGTCAAAAAAGAGGGTCTGTCCAACCGTCCGCCTCTGGCTTTTGTTGAGGAGCTGCCTGCCGTTGGCTTTCCAGACCACACTCGAGAGTCCGCCAGTTGCCGGGTCTACCGTCAGACCATAGTAAGGGCTTTCCAGTCCGAGGTCAGTCGAGCGCAGACTTCGTTCTGCGCTCGCCGCCAAGGCCGGACCTCGAGTCAGGCGCAGGCGCTTGAAACCGAACCCGTCTACCAGCGGCGATACAAAGCACAGCCTGCGCCGGCCGTCTTCTTCAACCCACTGCGTTTTAAGCGCCGACGTTCTGGTCGCTACGCCGGTCACGCCCGGCGGCGGCTCCACGCAAACCAGGCCGGCGCGCGGGAGACTCAGGCTATTGAACACCATCAAAGAATCCGCGTCATCCTTGAGCCCCAGTCCGGCCCATGCCTGGCGGGTCAAGCGCTGGTCAATGGAAAACAACTCTTCCGCCCACTTCCGCCGCAGCTCCGCATTTACTTGCCTGTTGGTGTCATCGCTACCGTTCCAGGCATGATCACCGAGCATCGCCAAATCCCATTCGGCGCGTTCGCGATCAGCACGACTGGAATCCACTGCGGAAGGGTTTTGCCACCCACCCAAGGCCGTTAGCGTTTCAGCCGCCAGGAAGCGTCGCTCGCCTTCACGCATGGCGGCCGCGTATTTCGCCATGCTGACCGGCCACGATTCCCACGAGCTTCCAAACGAACCGCGCAGGACTCTCAGGAAAGGCCGGCGCGCTTCCGCCTGGTCAACCTGTTCCGTGAACTGGGGAAGGATGGCGTTTAGGAGCCTGGGATGCGGCCCCGGCATCGAGTTGTAATGAATGATTGTGTCGGCGAATCCCCGCGCCTGCGACGCGCTCTTCGGCGAGTAATCACTATGCGTGCCACTGGCCAGCACGGCCTTTAAAGGGTAGTCTTCACCCAACACTGCGTAATGCGGCAGCCACTCCCGGGAAATCAGGTCGGGTGTGCGGAGCAGTGCCGCGCCCTGCGCGTAGCTCCATTTTCCGGAGGCCCACGGATCCATGATAACCCGCAGCCGTGCCCCATCCGGCCCTTCGTAGGCAAAGAGCGGCGGGTTCCTCAACCCTGCAAACGTGGAGTCAAAATCGTAGAAAGGCACCAGCAGCCAACGCACTCCGCAACCAGCGAGAATTGATGCAACCCCCCAGGGTAAGGACGGCAGTTCAATGTGTTGGGCCACCGTCATCGGCACGCCCCAGTCTCGTTCCAGGCGGCGGGCAGGATATAACGTCCGAATCATTCCTTCCACACTCTGAAACCCCCACAGTGAGTTATTGAGGAAGGGGCTGACGAATACTCTGCCCTCGCGGATGCGCCGAACCAGTTCATCGCGCCTCTCCGGATATTTCTCGAGGAAGCACAATGCCTCCTGCGTCACCGCCATGTTGTAGTGATCGCGGTTCTCGGCGCACTCGCCGTCGGTTCGCTGCATTTCGTCCAGATGCGCACGGACCAGATCGGCAAAGCTTTGTCGAGTGACGCTCTCAGAGAATCCCCAGGTGTGGTCAGGACACGTGTCGTTCGTAATGTAGACATTCCAATCGGCCGGGTCGTCGCGAGTCTCGGCAGAGGCAGCGCTCCCCATCCCTAGAACCATTGCGCCAAGAAGAAGCGTGAGGGCTTGGATTCTCAACACATGCCCCCTCCCGGAGAACGACCAGGCATGCACGGATTGGGTTCACCCACCATGATCAAGTCTTTTCGCCGGGCTTGAAGACTCGGTCGTAGATCACCATGAACACTGCTCCCACTAGCCCCACGGCCGTCACGGCCCACCACATCTGCCGGGGCCGGTGCAGTACGTCACCGAACTCATGGAGAAGGTATCCACCGAACGGACCGGCAATAAAATAGCCGATGGCGATGGGCAGAAAAGCATAACCCATATAGAGCCCCTGCTGGCCCGGGGGCGCAAGCCGCGAGATGTATTCGTAATAGCGCGCCGATTGGGTCATCTCCCCGAGGGCCAGAACAATCAGCGCGGCGATAAGCCCCGGGGTCGTGGGAACGAACACCAGAATCAACCATGCCAGACTTGAAATCACCAGGCCGAGGGTCATCGCCGGGAACGTGGGGATTTTCCGCGTCAGGTAGCTGACGAGAATCTGGAAACAGATCACCGCCAGCGCGTCAACGGAGAGGACCAGGTCGGCATTGGCATTGGGATTTACATAGCCGCGCAGGAATAATGGCGCGGAAATAAATTCCTGCCAAAACACTATATAGAAACTCGAAAATATCAGCAGGAAAAGCACGAAGCGGAAATTAGTCAGCACCACGAGCATGTTCTTGAGGGCGTGCGCCACGCTCGCCACCTTTTGTTCCCCCGACCGCGCCGGCTCGCGGAAGAACACCAGCGTGACCAGGAACATCAGAAAAACACTTAATGCAGAAACGCGAAAGACGCTTTCAATACCCCAGCCCAATCGTTTGCGCACCAGCCAGGCCATGATGGGGCCGAGCGTGCCGCCGATATTCACGATGGTATAGTAGATTGAGTAGCCAATGGAGCGGACGTTTTCCGCCGAAGCGTGCGCGGTCGTTCCGGCCACGCAGGGTTTGACCACCGCGGGCCCGAGGGCTGGAACCATCAGGATAGCAAACACCAGCCATTTGTCGCCGAGCGCCTGGCGTGCCCCTTGCATCCAAGGGGCCGAAAGTGAGCCGAGGAGAAAATAGCCAAGCGTCATCACGAGATACGCGAACATCAGCGCGCGGCGAAAACCGAAGCGGTCCGCGAGCGTCCCGCCCAACACCGGCAGGAACCAGACGACGAATCCAAAGGTTCCCATCATCCAGCCGGTAACTTCTTTCGAAAAATGCAATTGCTCGGTCAAAAAGATAGCCAGCACTGCGCTGGCGCCGTAGTAAGCGAGCCGCTCGAATAATTCCGTGAAGTTCGCCACCCAGAAGGCGCGCTTAAATCCGGTGCGAATTTCTGTCAAGCGCTGCGTAAAGCTCAACGTTCCACTCCCCTCGAGGGCCGTGGCGAGTGACAAGTGATGAGCTAACTAAAGACGAAAAACGGAACTCGAAATTCGGAACTCGGCGCGATTTTCGACCTTCGATTTTCGAATTTCGATTCTTGCTTGCTTGTCACTCGTCACTTGTCACTCGTCACTGCCCTTTCGATCTGCGCGATACTTTCTTCCGCCGAGCGCCCCGTCACGCGCAGCAACTTGCGCCGCGCCTTTTGGCCGGAAAGGATCTCGATGGACGCTTGCGGCAGACGTAACGCGCGGGCAAAAAAATGAACACAAGCTTCATTGGCCTGGCCTTCCATGGCGGGGGCGTGCAACTCCAGGCGCAACTCGCCCGCAGAGTCTGCGGTCAGACGCTCGCGCGCCGCACGGGGCTTCACCCGCAGCCAGAAACTTACGTTTTCACCTTCAACCTTGAATTCGGGCATGGAAGAAAGGCGTCCGTTGTCAGTTGTCCGTTGTCAGTCATCAGTGATCAGTTTTCAGTAAGAAGGAAGAATACCGCGCTCCCCTGGGGCGCTTCCCGAAAACAAAGCACTGGCAGCGCATAACGGTCAACGAGCCACGGACAACGGACAGCCTTCATGTCCTCTCGCCAAAAATGGCCGTCCCTACCCTCACGATCGTGGCGCCTTCTTCGATAGCAACTTCGAAATCGTGGCTCATACCCATGGAAAGTTCGTGCATGGAAACGCCGGGTAGAATCCGCGCTTCGATATCTCGAGCCAGGGCGCGTAGTTGCCGAAAGTAAGGCCGCACTTCTTCCTGATTTTCCAGGAAGGGGGGGATCACCATGAGGCCGCGCAGATCGAGTCCTTCCAGTTGTGCGATCTGCTCCGCCAGGGCAGCCACTTCCCCGGCCCGAACGCCCGCCTTCGAGGTTTCCCCCGCCAAATTCACCTCAATCAGCACCGGCAGACGCGCGTCGCCAGGGGCCGCAGCCTGCGCAAGTTTCTCCGCCAGCCGCAGAGAATCCAGCGAATGCACCCACTCGAAAAGTTCGCGCGCCAGCCGCGCCTTATTGGACTGAAGATGCCCGACCAGATGCCAGGTTGCGTCCAAATCGGCCAGTGCCTGGACCTTGGATTTGGCTTCCTGAACGCGGTTCTCACCAAAGTCGCGAAGGCCCGCTTCGAATGCCAAACGAATCAATTCCGCCGGGTGCGTCTTCGAAACGGCCACCAACTTTACGTCATCCCGCCGGCGTCCGCTGCGCCGGCAGGCTGCGGCGATTCGCTCTTCGACCCGCGCGATGTTTTCACGAATGTTCGAGGCCATTTCTACCGGCAAATTCAAGCGGGCCGGGGCCACCCGCATATTTTTAGGACTGGCCAAATCGAAACCGTGCCATTCTATCACTCTCCGCACCCCGTGTAGGTACCTTGTTACGGTCACGAGCGGGTGTTAGCATGCAAAGGCGGAAGAGACAAAATTGGGAAATCGAAACTCGAAGATCACCACGAGTTTCGGATTTCGAGTTTCGTCCTCTCCGATCATTGGGACAAACAACGGTCCAAAGGACTATGAAACCTGGCCTTTTTATCACTTTTGAAGGGTTAGACGGTTCGGGCAAAAGCACGCAACTACGCCGCGCCGTTCAGTATCTGCGCCGATGCGGTCATCGCGTACTGGTAACACGTGAGCCTGGAGGAACGCGCACGGGAGAACGTGTCCGCGACATCCTGCTGGCGTCGAAAACGGGTAAACTTGCTCCTTTGGCCGAGTTGGCGCTCATGTATGCTGCGCGCGCCCAACTACTGGAAGAGTTGGTAAGGCCGGCGCTTGCCCGAGGCGACGTGGTGGTGAGCGACCGCTACAACACCGCGTCATTCGCCTATCAAGGGTACGGGAGGGAGTTGGGTACGTCCACCGTGCGCGCCTTCGACCGGGTTATTTGTGGCAACACTCAGCCGGACATTACCATCATCCTTGACCTCGATCCTGAACGGGCGCTCGGCCGGGCGCTTGGCGATACGCGGCGGTCGCGCCTCGACCGCATCGAAGCGCAAGATTTGGCCTTTCACCAGCGAGTCCGGGCCGGGTATCTTGCTCTCGCACGCAAGGCACCGGAGCGCATCAAGGTGGTGCAGGCCGACCAGTCCGTGGATGCGTTGCAACTCGAGATTCGCGCGCTCATCGGACGGCTTCTCGATCGAAAGAACCGAAATTCAAAATTCAAAATTCAAGAATCGTAGCGCGAAGATCGTGACGAGTTTCGATTTTCGAGTCTCGAGTTTCCAGTTTCGAGTTTCCAGTTTCGAGTTTCCAGTTTCGGGTTTCCAGTTTCGGGTTTCCAGTTTCGGGTTTCCAGTTTCGATTTTCGATCTGCACTTAAAGACATGGGTTTCGATTCCTTTCTCGGCAATTCGCAGGCAGTCAAGGCACTCCGCGAAATGGTTTCAACCGGACGCGTGGCGGGAGCCTTGCTTTTTGCCGGACCCGAGGGTGTGGGCAAGAAAACGCTGGCCCTGATGCTGGCCAAGGCACTGGTGTGCGAGCGCGGCGCCGCGGACTTCTGCGACCAGTGCGCGCGTTGCCGCAAAGCCGAGCAGATGTTTGCCACCGCACGGGAAGATTTGGCGCGCCGCCGCGAAATCAAAGAATCCGCGCGCCGGGTTGAAGGACTGGTTTACTTCGATCTCCAAATCATCGAGCCGCTGACGAAATTCATCCTCACGGAACAGATCCGCCAGTTGCGCGCCATCGCATATACGCGTCCGTTCGAATTCCCCCGCCGCATCTTTATCCTCGACGAAGCCCAGGCAATTCATTGGCAGGCCGTGGACCTGCTGCTCAAAGTCATGGAGGAACCCCCGGAGACGACGAGCTTCATCCTGATTTGCCCCAACGCCTTTGAATTGCGGTCCACGATCCGTTCGCGCTGCATGCGCGTAGCTTTCCAGCCGGTGGGCCAAACCCTCATCCAGGACCTGCTGGCGCGCGAGAGGAAGCTCACCGAGCCCCAGAAGGCGCTTGCCGCGCGCGTGGCGGCGGGCAGTGTGGCCCGGGCGCTAACCTTCGACCCCGCCGAGTATGAACGCCGCCGCCAACCTTGGTTGGATTTTCTCGAAGGGATGGCACGCCGCGGCGCTCCCGGCGCAACGGTGGACTGGCGGCTGCTGTTTGATTCCGCCCGCGCTCTGGCGGAGAATCGCGACGACTTCGAAGGAACGCTGAAGGTCGGCTACTCCCTTCTCTCCGATCTTCTCCACATGCTGCTGGACCCGGCAGCAGACGTGGTGGTGAATGTCGACTTGACGGAGCGCCTCAAGCGATGGGCACCCAATCTGACCCTTGGCGGAATTGAGAAACTCAAGGCCGGCCTCGATCAGGCTTACCGCCTGCAAATCCGCAACGTCAATCCCCAACTCGGCTTTGAGACGCTGGGGATCGAAATGATCTCAGGCCGCGAATCCAACTCGCACTAGAACAATGCTCCCGCCCTCCGTCCTGATATACCTTGCGGCTCAGTGCACGAGGAAAGCAGGTCATACCTCACATCCACATCCGCCGAGTTTTTGCGCTGGACGGGCAACGAGAATCACCCCCCAGCCATCCATATTCTATGAATCCCGAGCGGCCAGCGCTTTTGGCTCAACGCTCAAACGGAAGCGTGTCCATCCCGGCTAAAACGATTGCGACCTGTGTTTGCCTATGTTACTATGCACTCCATCCGCGGCTGTCTTCCTTTGCATGGTCGCTTTTTTTTTGCCGTATGAAACCTGGGCGTTTGGTGAAGCGTCTTAGGTAAGCAGAGAGGACCTGCGCTTTTCACCGGGAGAAGCTGAGATCCTTGCCCGTCCATTCGGGCTTCAGGAGCAAACCAATATGAATCGACGATTGATCCGTCCCACTCTGTCTGACGTACAGGACCAAATGGGCGCACGCATGCAGCGGAAGAAGCCAGCGCCACCCGAACAAACCAATGCCGAAAATTTCTATTATCTTAAGCAGATGCAGGCCCGCACGCCCATGGTCGTGGTCTTGGATCAGGGGGAAACCATCCGTGGAGTTATCGAGTGGTACGATAAGAGTTGCATCAAGGTGCATCGACTAAACGAACCCAACCTCCTGGTCATGAAATCATGCATACGGTTTATGTATAAAGATGGAGAATCCCGAAATGGAGGAAACCAAGAAGGGGACAACCATCAACCGCTTGACGCAGATTAGAATGAAGAGTGTCAAGCGGCGCTTCTGGTTTAGGTCCAATCTATGCTCGAAGACCGCCGCGTGGGGGGGCAAGACTCAAAAGCCAAGGGCGGCAATCCTCGCAGGGGCAATTGCCGCCAACGGGGCATGCCCCAGGTTCCCCGATCCCGCTCGGCACTTGACACCCTGCGGGGGCTCGCCTAGCATGAACATGTGTTTGGACCTATCAAAACGGACTCCATCGTGAGGGTTCTCACTTCTTCCCAATTCGATCTTCGAGCGGTTCGATCGCCGTTGCAGTATCTGCGAACCGTGCGGCCCAAGAGTTGGCAGTTGGCGGCAGTGATCTCGGCCATTCTTTTGCTCGCGTGTGTGGCCTTGGCGCAACAGGAGGAAAAGCCCAAGATCCCCGGCCTCGACAAGATTATCGCTGCCAACGAGCACTTGATGTTTACCGGCACCGTTAAGTCGGTCGACGAGAAGCACAGTGTCATGAGTATTGATGCTGAGGGAGGGACCACGGAAATCTTCCCCATCAAGCATAGCACTCATGTCGAAACCGCCGACGGCTTCCGGAAAAAGCTGGACGCTCTCTCTCCCGGCACCCGCGTGATGGTCTATTACGACCAACGCGCCGACCGCCGCACAGTAACACGCATCGAACTCTTCGCCAGTGAATCAAAGAAGAAGGAGCCGCAACCTTAGCCCCGTCGGGGCGGCTTGGCTCCGGATTCCCAGAGGATTGCTATGCGCATTGGCATCACCTGCTATCCCACTTACGGCGGAAGTGGCGTAGTGGCGACGGAGCTCGGCATAGAACTGGCCGCGCGCGGGCACGACATCCACTTCATCAGCTATGCGATGCCCGTACGGATCACCGAAGCTTCCGGCCATATCCACTTTCATGAAGTGGAGATGCTGAATTACCCCCTCTTCGACCACCCGCCTTACACGCTGGCGCTCGCCACCGCCATGACCAACGTGGCCGTAAACGAATCTCTCGACCTACTGCACGTCCACTACGCGATTCCCCATTCGGTCAGCGCCTATCTGGCCCGCGCCATGCTAAAGCCGCGCCGCCTGCCCTTCGTCACCACGCTGCACGGCACGGATATCACCCTGGTCGGACAGGATCGTTCGTATCTCCCCATTACCCGTTTTTCCATCGAGGAAAGCGACGGGGTCTCGGCCATCTCCGAATATCTTCGGGAAATCACGCTGCGCGAATTTGGAATCCACCGGCCCGTCGAGGTTATTCCCAACTTTGTCAACTGCGACGTATTCCGCCCCGCCAACGGCAGATGCCGCCGCGAAGAATTCGCGCCGGGCGGGGAGAAAATCCTGGTTCACCTGTCGAATTTCCGGCCCGTCAAGCGCGTGCCGGACGTCATTGAAATCTTCGCCCTTGTTCGCCGGGAAATCCCCGCCAAGCTATTGATGATCGGCGATGGGCCTGACCGGACGGTGGCCGAATGGATGGCGCGGGAAAAGAAGCTCACTCCGGATGTGATCTTCCTCGGCAAGCAAAACCAAGTGCAAGACCTTCTCAATTGTGCCGACGTGCTGCTGCTGCCCAGCGACATCGAATCGTTCGGGTTGGCGGCGCTGGAAGGAATGGCGTCCGGCGTCCCCGCCATTTGCTCCCGCGTGGGCGGTGTGCCGGAAGTTCTTCGCGATGGCGTGGAGGGATTTCTGGTCGAGGCGCGCGACGTTCAAACCATGGCGGCGCGGGCCCTTGAGATCATTTCCAACCCGGAACGGCAGGAGGAGATGTCACGTGCCGCCCGGCAACGTGCACTCCGCCACTTTTGCAGCAAAAGCATCATCCCACTTTACGAGGATCTCTACCGGCGCGTCCTGAAAAGTGCCTGAAGAAACAAGAGGTCTTACTTCGGGGTCACAACACCTTCGTAATGCTCTTTCCACGCGTGGTGGTACTTATCCAGGTAATCGGCGTCGATATTGAACTTGATCAGGAGGCCGGAATCGAGAGCGATCCAAGCCGTTCCCTTGCAGTCCTTAATGGTGCTCAGCACTGCCCGGGCTGCCTCCAAGCCCATCTTCTGGGTTGGGGTGGCGGCGGTGGTGGTGTCAAAGGTGAATTTATCCGCCGGCGTGGATCCCACTAGATCCGTGTCCGGCCGAGAGGTTACGGTGGATCCCACGGCGATGACAAAATTCGGATTGGTCATCACTCGCAGTGTCGCCAGGTTAGCCATGGTCCAGTTCATCTCATCGCTCTTCTTAGCTTTGGAGGTTTTCTTGGCCGTGCCGCGCGTTTCGCTCACGCTGATCTCATTCGGGGAGATATCCGCCTGCAAAGTCACAGGGCCAACCTGGGGCAACTGAGTCCTGTCCTCACTGAGGTTTTCTTGCCCGCTGAAGGTAAAGCGGAACGACGAAGTCGGCTTGTTCATCGCGTCGATGAGTTTATTGGCGCCGTCGTTGAGCCGCTTGGCATCGGTCATGTCCGGCAGGGGAGCCCTGGGCGCCGGCACAGAACTCACCACGGGAGTGGAATTGTCATTGCACGCCAGGAGGGCAGCCACCAGCGTCAAGCCCACAAGTAGTACAAACAATCGCCTATGACGGTTTACACGTCTCATTTTCGATCCTGGGCGAGGGAACACTCTATCGATTTTGGGTCGCGGTCGACTCGACGGGCTTGCAGATTTCCGCCGTGGTGACCATGCGAACGCCGGCGCCCGCCATTTCCTCGAGCGCTTTGCGCCCGCCATCTTCGGTAATGGGCTTGATGGCATCGACCACCAGGTCCACCTTGAAGCCTCGCCGGCGCAGAGCCAGAGCGTCGGCGCGCACGCAGAATTCCGTAGCCACGCCGAACACTACCGCGCGTCGGGAATCCAAGGCTCGCAACAGGGCGTCGAAGTTGGGATTATCCTGGGCAGAGTAAGTGGGCTTTTCCACGATGAACTGGCCTACCCAGCGCGCCGGAGGCTGGAAGGCGCCGGGGCGGCAAGGAATCACCACGGGGTCGGGAAACTGCGTTTCGGGAATGCGCCGCTGGCCGGGAGTGCCGATGACGCAGTGGGGCGGCCAGATTTTGAATTCGGGGTCGTGGGGCGAGTGCGCATCGGCCGAGGAAATGACCGGCATGTCATTCTCGCACGCCCAGGTCATCAAGCTGGCAAGATTGGGCACGATCTGCTCCGCTCCCGGAACGGGGAGCCTCCCCGTGGGGCGCATGAAATCCACTTGCGTATCAACATCAAAAAAGACCAGGGGCTCAATCGTGACGCTCACTTCTCAAAGCCCTCCCTCTTGATGAGATGCCTTCACTGCACCAAAGTGACGTACGCGAGTTTCCTCCAGCAACTGATCGAGCCCCGCGCTCTTCTCGACGAGATAAGCGGGCGCCCCGCGCAATGCCTTGTACGCCTCCGGCAGGCAGTCAAGATTAGCCAATGTGCGCTCGCGGATTTTGTTCACTGGGGGGGCCGGAGCCAGGCGGCGGCCGGCGCGCATGACGGGTGCGAGCAGGGGCGCGGCCTCGGGATAATCTTCCTGGGCGCAGGCAAGCAAGTCGTGATGGTATTGCCCACCGGCGGAAAAGCGGTAGATCTGCTTGCGGCCGGGCCAGTAGACCTTGTCCTCGCTAAACTTGGTTTTCGGCTCCACCACCCCGCCGGTTTCGGTCTCCACCAGTTTGTAAACCACGCTCAGTGCGGGGACGTCGCGCGAGGTAACCAGGTCTGTGCCCACACCGAAGGAATCGATCGGCGCGCCACCTGCCACCAACTCCTCGATTTTGAATTCGTTCAAATCGCCGCTGGTCACGATCTTGGAGGAGCGCATGCCGTGGCGGTCAAGGATTTTCCGTACGTGCTGGCTCTTTTCCAGCAAATCGCCGCTGTCGAGCCGCACTCCGGGAACAGGTGTCCCCAGCGTGGCAGCGATTTCCGCGCCCGCCAGCGGATCGTAAGTATCGACCAAGAGGATGGCGGTATCGGGAAAAGTCTCCAGCAACGCTTCAAAGCTGCGGCGCTCACTGGGAAAAACCTGCGTCCACGAATGAGCTGCAGTGCCCGCCAGAGGCAAGTCGTAAAGTGCGCCCGCCAGGACGTTGGATGTGGCGGTGCATCCCCCGACACACGCCGCCCGCGCGGCTCGCACACCGGCTTCCGGCCCGTGCGCCCGCCGCGTCCCGAATTCGAGAACGCTCCGGCCCGCGGCCGCCCGCACCACTCGCGCGGCTTTCGAGGCCACCAGGGTTTCATAATGGATCACCGAGAGCAGGTAGGTTTCCGCGATCTGCGCTTCCAGCACCGGCGCGGTCACTTGCAGCAGGGGTTCTTCCGCGAAAACCAGCGTGCCCTCCTCCACCGCCCGCACGTCTCCATGGAATCGAAATTCCCGCAGATAGTCGAAGAATTCCGGTGAGACCGTATGGAAGGCAGGTTGCTCACGCAGGAAGCGCACATCATCATCAGTGAAATGCAAGTTCTCCAGATACCTAAGCGCCGAATCAAGCCCCGCCACCACCAGGTACGAGCGCTGCGCCGGCAAGTGACGCACAAAAAGCTCGAAGGTAGCGTGGCAATCGATACCATGCTCGAAATACGCCGCCGCCATCGTCAACTCGTACAGGTCTACCAGCAATGCTCGATCCGTATTCATCTCACCTCTGGCCGCATGTTGCCCCTGATTACCGGGCATGGGAGTTTGGGCAAGGGCCTCCCTGCGGCTGGGCCACTCCGCATCGAGGCTGCAAAATCCAGTATGTCGTCGAGAGTCGAGGTGAGTCAAGCACGTGCGACTAAGGACCGACACCTGTACCGGTCAGCGAGATCATCTGCGGACTATTTGCCGCGTCATCGACAATGATGACCGAGGCGGCGCGGGTACCTGCCGCCGAGGGGTTGAAGGTCACGGTGATCTGGCACGCCGCGGACGATGCTAGCGAATTGCCGCAGTTATGCATCAAGCTGAAGTCCCCGTTGTTGGCTCCCCCGATCACAATGGTCGTGATATTCACGGGCTGATTGGTAGTGTTCTGGACGGTGACTTGCGGGGATGAGCTTCGTGTCCCTACCGGTTGATTCGGAAACGTCAGGTTCGACGTCGACAACAACACTCCCCCCGCCGTAGCCGCTGTGCCACTCAGGCTGACTGATTGCGGGCTGTCACTCGCGTTGTCTGTAAACGTCAGCGCCCCCGTCCGATTCCCATTGCCTGTTGACTTGAACGTCACATTAATCGTGCAACTGGCGGAGGCGGCAAGCGAATCCGCGCAATTGTTGGTCTGGGCAAAGTCGCCACTGGCATTGATGATGAGGTTGGTCAGCGTCTCATCGCCGGTGTTCGTGAGGGTGACGGATTGCGAGGAGTTGTTGGCGGAACCTGGTTGCCCGGAAAACGTAAGGCTTGCCGTTGACAGGCGCGCTTTGGCTGCGCCTCCCCCCGTGCCGCGCAGACTGACCTGCTGCGGGCTGCCGCTGGCGTTGTCGGTGAACGTCACCGCGCCGGTTCGATTCCCCTTGGCTGTGGGCGTGAAAGTGACGTCGATCTTACAACTTCCGCTGGCTCCCACCGAAGCGCCGCAGTTGTTGGTCTGAGCAAAATCGCCGCTGGCCGTGATCGTGAGGTTCGTCAGGGTGGCATTACCGGTGTTCGTGAGGGTGACGGATTTCGAGGAACTGGTGGTGGAAACGGATTGCCCGCTAAAGTTCAAGATGGCTTCCGACAGCCGGACCGCTGGCGCGGCTCCGATGCCGTCCAGGGCTACCGTTTGCGGGCTGTCGTTGGCGTAGTCGTTGATCGTCAGCGTGCCATTCAGTTGCCCCCCGGAGGCGGGTTGGAAGCTGACCTTGATGATGCAATTCGCCTTCGGAGCCACGGAAGGCTGGCAATTGTTGGTTTGCGTCCAGCCGCTCGAGGCTGAAACTCTGGTGACAGTCAGGGAGAGTGCGGCGTTATTCGTAAGGGTCACCTCTTGTGGAGCACTCGTCCCCCCCACGGCTTCGTCACCGTAGCTCAGGCTCACAGGGGAAACTGTAGGCGGGGAAGTGGTGCCCGTGCCGCTCAGTTTGACAATATAAGGGGGACCGACGGCGTTGGTGGTTACGGTCAGCGTACCGGTGAGGGGGCCGACGGTGGTGGGATCAAACGTAACACTGATTTCGCAATTGCCGCCCACGGGTACGGAGGGCTTGCAGGTATCGGTCTCCCCAAAATTTGCGGTCGCTTGAACGGTGTGGAAGACGAGAACCGTCGCCCCGGTGTTAAAGAGCTTAAAGGAATGTCCGGGGCTGTGGGTTCCCACCTCTTGGTTGCCAAAGTTCATGGGAGCCGGGCCGCCAGCCTGGGGGAAAGCCGCGATCCCGCCTGGGTTTGCCACCCAAGCGGTAACGGTGAACAGTAATCCGAAAAGGAAACCCTCGATCGCATGTTGCCCCACGCGCTCTCGGCGACTCCCGGCAGCATTATGGGTACGGCCCATGAACACCTCACGCTCTGATGGAATGAAAGGGAAACTCGTCACGCTACTATACTCTCATCCGGCATATTGTCAAGGTAACGAGATATCAAATGTTTCAAAGTTTAGAATATGTGGATTGATCGGCTGAGATCAACTTCTTCTCTTACTCTGTTTTCCCCTTCGGGTAGTGCCCTAATTTGGGCATCAACATACTTGGCAGACCAACAACCTCATCTTGAGTAGGACAGCATAATTAGATAAGCTTGGGAAATGCTCTCCAACAGCCCAGCGTATCAGAAATTTCGAGGTAATTTTAACTTAATGGAAATGAGCTTTGGAAGAGCATCCGCACTCTTGGCAAGCATACTTTTCGGCAGCTTAATAGGAAAGCATATAAGCCCCACCTACTGGGGGTATGTCTGGGCGTCGTTATTGTCCGTAGCTACCTTTGTGGGAGTTTCCGCTTTGTGGGTTTTGGTGAGACTTCCAAAACTAGAATTTAAGGACCGTAGGCTCAATCCGGTAGAGCGGAAAAGGATAGCGGACTACTTACGGAAATTCCCGAAGCGCCAAGTCTGGGTGGTTGTAACGGAAGCCGCAAAACGGGAAGACGGACCAGCCTTTGCTGCATATATAGAACAGGCGATAGCGGTGGCGTGGGATGTTCACGAGAAGGACAATCAGCGGGCGAACGAGGCGGACAATTTCTCCGGCAAGGATGCCCCCGGACACAGGTTCCGCACCGGCGTCAGCGTATACGGGGCTAAGTACGACCAAGAAGCCAAAACTATCCTGCGGGACGCCTTCAAGAAAGCCAAGATTGACCTATACGTTGATACGTTAACAGGTGTTGTTGCTTCAATGGGTTACGAGGATAGAATTGTTATTGTTGTAGGGTTAAGAGAAACAAGCCTGCCAAACTGAAAATACCTGTGGAAAACTAAATTTTGTACCTGACAGACCACGCTTTCCGATGTATACTATAGGTATGGAAACGCTAAATTCTCCCCATACCTTGCTCGAAGCGGTCAGGTTCTTCGGTGACTATGCCAACTGCCACAAGTTCATGGTTGAGGTCCGTTGGCCAGATGGTGTGGTCAAATGCCCCAAGTGTGGCTCTGACCATGTTGCCTACCTGGAGAAAGCACGGGTCTACAAATGTTATGCTGGACACAAGAGTCCCAAGTTCTCGCTCAAGGTCGGGACCATCTTCGAGGATAGTCCCATTAGTCTGGAGAAGTGGCTTCCCGCCGTGTGGCTTTTATCAGTGTGCAAAAACGGCATTAGCTCCTACGAACTGCATCGTGCCCTTGGCGTGACGCAGAAGACGGCATGGTTCATGCTGCACCGCATCCGCAAGGCTATGCAGACCGGCTCCTTTATGAAACTCTCTGGCGAGGTTGAGGTTGACGAGACCTTCATCGGCGGGCTATCAAAGAATATGCACCCGGATAGGCGGGAGGCGAACATTACCGGAACTGGCGGCAAGGACAAGACCCCTGTTCTTGGATGCCTGGAGCGGGGCGGGAAGGTAATCGCCACCGTTATCCCGAACCGCAAGCGGAAGACCTTGCACAATTTAGTCGGGGCGCAGGTAGCGGACGGGTCCGCCGTCTACACGGATGCCCTTGCCTCCTACGATGGGCTGGCGGGTCAGTATGACCACCAGTTCGTTGACCATGCGGTCGAATACGTCCGGGGGCGGGTCCACACCAACGGGCTAGAGAACTTCTGGAGCCTGTTGAAGCGCACCGTCAAGGGAACGTATGTGAGCGTCGAGCCATTCCATTTGGTCAGGTACTTGGACGAGCAGACGTTCCGGTACAACGAGAGACACGGGAACGATGCACAGAGGTTCGCCGGGGTCATGAAGCAGACGATAGGTCGCCGCATCACCTACAGGCAATTGATTGGGGATACGGAGTAAATCCGAAAAATAGCGAAAAGGTGAGTATTATCCTCTTGACGAGCAAATGGGTGGCATAATATTCATGCACGGGAAGGCATTCATAACGGTACACTGACCCCATGAAGCCCAAGGCGGAAGACATCGTGGTGATTGACGCAGACCAAGCAATGACCCGGTTCCGGGCGCTGCTCGGCAAGCTCGTGCGGGTGCCCAAGAAAGCCCTGAAGTCCAAGCTGGCGAGGGACAAGAGGCGGAAGGCTGCGTCAAAAGGTTAGGGCGATTTTCAGTCCGACCCAAATCTTCATAATACCCTATGGGATTATTGCTGTTTAATCGTCCCAATCAGCAGTTATTTCTTCAGCATTGACCGGGTCAGGCTCGACATCACGATACACTGGTGCGACTCCCTCATCAGCGAGAAACTCAACAGTCTGTTTCGGTGGGACATATTTAATTCTTGCGACCACCAGACCGCCATTCTCTTTGACGATGCTGCCCCGTTTTACATCGTCTTTTCCCATGAACTTTTTCCATATACGGTAGCTGATGACAACATTTTTGACTGCGACATCGTTTGGATTGTGGATGCTCCCTTTCACGCCATACTTGCAACCGACACAATCGCCGTCGTTTACCCGCACGAGTTTGTCGTTGACGATTCTGAGCGTTTGCCCCGCAGGCTTGCGAGATGCTTGCTGAGCCGATACCACACTAGAAAGAGCAAACACTACCGCCATCATCACCAATCCTATCCACCACTGCCGTATTCTCATTTAGTCCCCCCTTCTTGGGACTACTAGCTTGGAGCAAGGCATTTGGATGTCACTTCTTCTTATGAAGAGTGAAGCCTTGGATTAGCCAGCTTTTGGGCTTTTTACACACGCCATCGTCCTCAAGCTGGAATATCTTTTTTATCTTCCCTCCGATGGATGTATTGACCTCTCTAAGCGTGCTCTCGTTCACCTGCCTCTGGTATTCACGCATAAGCTCTTCGTTGTTTTGGATGTTGAGGAACACATGGTCGGTGATATTCCTCAAGAATTCGAGGACGACTTTCTCTGCGTATTCATCTGCGGTCATATCGGGCTCTTTATCGGTTAGCGGTTTTGCTTCAAGGCACAGTATTTAGATTAGTGAATCATTCTTATGAGGCCAGCAATGCTGGTCGAAAGGGTTGCTGATGTCTAAACCTCTGTCCCAAGAAGTGAACGTACTTGGTCTAAAATGCCTCTTAGAGCTTCGGAAGCTTGCGGACCAAGGGGTGTGGCTGAAACAGGGGATGCTCCCCCTGCTTCCAGGGATTCGCTCGTTTCAAGTTTCTCAAGTAGAGGCTGAAATCTCCGAAATTGAGGCTCGTACTTCGGGTGCATCTTGATGTGGGCGATTTCAAGCGTGTCCCTATGAATACGGACCTGTACGGCAAGGCTGGCGGCAGTCCTGGCTAAATCGAGCACAAGCTGATTGAGATTGGTTTGGTCATCCACACTATGCTCCTCCTGTGGGATGCCGGAAAGATTACACCCGACAAGTATAGTATACAAGAGGTAATGTTAGCTTGGGTCTGCCAAATATGTTGGTGCCCTAATTTGGGAAGCAGCCCAATGGGGCGTCCCAGCAAAGCCCACGCCTTTGCGCATAAGCGCTAACTTAACTGCTCGTCTTCCCCATAAGCCCGCGTAGCGGGCGCCATCATTTCACTGCTGTCCAAAATAACCGCATCCCCGTTGTCCACCGACTGCAAGGAAAGGCTTTAGGACAGGGTTGATCGGTAAATGAGAAGGAGGTTTGGGTTTCCATAAGTCGGTTGCCTGTCCAAATCATGCCAGTGAAAGTGCAAGCTGCTGGGGTCCGGGAACAATCGGCGGTGTGCCGAAGGGGTTGTGGAGCCAATCGCGCAAATCTCGATAGGTAAACAAGTTCAGGCGGAGCATCGTCGCCAGATTGGAGAACGACCAGTTGGCCTGGGAGAGCAGCCGATACTTGAAGGTTTGCCGGGCTTTTTTGCTGGTGAACCGGATGATGGCGTCGGAAAGGATGTTACTGTTTTGCGGCGGTTGCCGTGACTCGACCACTTCGTAGACCATGTGGCGCATGGGGCGGGTGACAAAGAAGACGCCTCCGGCAATCCAGCGGGCAAAGAGGCGAAAGTCGTTGTAGCCCCGATCGATGGCAACGATCGACCCGGGAGGCAGATCGAAATGATGTGCCATGCGGACGTCACTGGCGCGGGCTGGGGTGAGCAGAACGTAGCGCGGCAAGTAGTCGTCGTGATCCAGGAGCACATGCGCTTTGACCCCGCCCTTGGTGCGACGGAACTTGGCCCAAGGGAAGAGCGATAAGCAGAGGGAGATGGTGGTCGAGTCGAGCGAGAGCAGCTTGTTCTTGAATTGGAAGGTGCGCTTGCGAACGCCCAGTTGCTGTTGCGTGCGGAAGCGCGCCAGTACCGTATAGAACAGTTCCTCGTAAAGCGCCGCCGGGCGATGTTCGTTGGCGTAGGACAACCTCGACTTATTGGGAGCCTTGGCGATGCCCAGATGCACCAACTTGCCAAGACAGCAACTCAAGCCGTTGCAGATTTCGCGCAAGGAATCGGTATGGCCCAGTTGGCAGAATAACATCGCGACGAATTGGGTCCAGCAATCGAACCCTTTGGCGGCGCGCTCGGCTTGATGCTTCTTGACCAAAGCAGCGAACTCCAGACGGGGAAAGTGATGCAGCAGTTGATTAAACAGACTCGCGCCTTGTACCATAGCTGGTGCCCTCCTCAACGGCCTTCAGAGATGTTTCAGCAACGTCATTCTGAAACAGCCATTGCAGGAGGGCAACTGTCGCTTTCCCGCCATAATTCAAAAAACTGTTTTGGACACGAGTGAAAGGATG
>Ga0187888_1001563_pt1 | contig 21512 bp, 19 predicted proteins | sample June2016WEW_7_40_FD_132987 | JGI IMG/M metagenome (GOLD analysis project Ga0187888, IMG submission 132987) | Peatland microbial communities from SPRUCE experiment site at the Marcell Experimental Forest, Minnesota, USA - June2016WEW_7_40 | ecosystem: Environmental > Terrestrial > Soil > Wetlands... | reverse complement strand
TGGAGGAGCGATTGCGGAGTGGGTTTGGAATCCATGGCCGGAAGTATATGTGTATGGCATATGCAAAGGCAACAAAAAAAGAGCGAAAAATCAAAATTGAAGAATTCTGTCCTGCACCCCCCGGCAGCATGGCGGCGTCATTTATCTTCACAGCCGGAAATCCATTAGATAAGCTTGCAAAGGACGGACGTGAGAGCAAAAATGCTTATGTGCTGATAAAGTCACTTCTCAAGGAAAGGCGAAATATGCCCTCTGAAAATGATTTGTTTTTGGTTTGTCGAAAGACCGGCAGGACTATTGGTTTGAATCGCAGGCGCTGGCGGGGCCGGTGGATGGTCCCGATGATGGGACTGGCGGCGTTGATCTGGTATCTGGTGAGAGTGATCCCGAAGCCCTCGCGGGCGGCTTATCCGTGCCAGCGGGTGGCGGCGCCGGTGGCCCTTGGGGGCATCGCGTATTGTCTGAGCATGTTCGGCTTGGTTTCCGCCTGGCGCCAGGCCCGGAAGTTTATCAAGCAAAACCGCTTCGCGGTGGCGGGGGGCTGCCTGGCGCTCGGGCTGGGTTGCGCGCTGGTGGTGGTTCGGCAGAACGAGGCCACCGCGCTGGCGGAGAACACGGGGACTTTTGCTCCGGCAGAAGGCCCGAATCAACCCATCGGAATCGCGCGCGGCATCTATCCGGGCCGGGTGGCCTGGAGCTATGACCTGAGCGCCTGCTGGTGGGACGGCACGTCGCGCTACTGGTTTTCCACCAACTTTAATGACCAGACCAAGATCACGAAAACATTGAACAACGTGATCTGCTCGGTGGCCGGCCAGAAGGCGGTGAGCAATTCCTGGGATGTTTTGTTCAAATACAAGAACGGCGGAGCCGCTTATGCGAGAGGCGAGAAGATTGCCGTGAAGGTGAACCTGAACAATGGCGGGGCGGGGGCCCGGAATCAAATTGACGCCTCGCCGCAGTCGGTCTATGCGTTGTTGGACGGATTGGTCCATGAGTTTGGGGCAAATCCGGCGGACATCACCATTTGCGACCCAGCCAGGGAGGGGAAATGTTCGGCGGTGTCAAACTATTGCCACGCGGCGTTTCCCGACGTCGTTTATGACGTCAACCTGGGCGGATTCACGCCCAACGCCTTCGCCTATTCCGCGCCGGGGCCGACGGAAACCTCGCTGTCCACGACCATAGTCAACACCAAATACTTGATCAACATGGCGATTTTAAAGCGGCATTGCACCCCGTCCGAGACTTATGGGACCGACGGGGTTGATTATGGCAACGCTTCGGTGACCATGATTTTCAAGAGCTGCTGGGGAATCATCGGCAACAAGCGAGCCACCCAGCACCCCCTGCTGCATGACTGGAATTATCCGATGGCCAGCTACAATCAACTGGTGGATATTTTCGGGAGCAAGAACATCAACGGGAAAACAGTCTTGAACATCCTCGACGGGCTTTATACCGGGGACCGGTGGAACAGTCCGCCGCACCAGTGGCAAATGGCTCCGTTCAACGGGCACTGGCCATCGAGCTTCTTCGCCTCGCAGGATCCGGTGGCCCTGGAGTCGGTGGGGCTGGATTTCTTGCGCTCAGAAATGCCGCTGATCAAAAACGCCGACCGGCATCTGCATGAAGCCGCGCTGGCGGACCACGCTCCCTCGGGAACGGTCTATAAACCCGACGGTGTTCCGTTGCAGAGCCTTGGGGTGCATGAACATTGGAACAACGCCAAGGATAAGCAATACAGCCGCAACCTGGGGACTGGCAATGGGATTGAATTGGTCACCATCGCGGCTGGCGCGGCTTCGGCCAGCATTAACACCCCCTCACAGATCATCGCCGACAACAACAATCACTGAACCAATACAATCCGTCCGTCCTGGAGGGGGGCGCGCGAGGAGGGCGCGCCCCGCCACCCAAGACCGATGCATTGCGATTAAATATGAAAAGCGCATTTCTGAAACTGGGCTTGGCCATCGTCACCGCGGTTCCAGCCTTGAACGGATACTCAGCCGGCGCGCCTAGCGTTACCGCGCCGCCCAATGCGCCGGGCAACGGATCGGCCCTGCCGGGCAACGGGCTGGCCCAGCATCCATTCCTTTATGCCGGAGAATGGGATACGCGCAAACCCCTGCAATCCATGTTTCTGGTGCGCGATGGCAGGGTGGTCTGGCACTATTCCATTCCGCTCCACAATGCCGCGGGGGGCGTGCAAGAGTTCGATGATGCCACGTTGCTGCCCAATGGGAACATCATTTTTTCCTGTATGTCCGGCGCGGGTGAAATCACTCCCGACAAGGATATTGTCTGGCAATATCAGGCTCCGGCCAACACAGAAATCCATTCCATTCAGTCCCTCGGCCGGGATCGCGTTCTGCTGATGCGCAACGGCAATCCGGCGCAGGCCATGATCTTCAACACCGCGAGCAACAAGCTGGAGAAAACCATCCCCATCCCCACCACGGTCACGGGGACGCATGGGCAATTCCGCCACATCCGCATGACCCCGGCCGGCACCATTCTGGTCGGACACATGAGCGAGGGCAAAGTGGTGGAGTATGATCAGGAGGGCAAGGAAGTCTGGTCCTGCAAGGCCGAGCACGCCTGGTCGGCCATCCGGCTGAAGAACGGGAACACGCTGATCTCCGGGGATGCCAGCCAATATGTGCGGGAGGTCAATCCGCAGGGCGAAACGGTTTGGGAATTCAGCAAGGCGGATGTCCCTTTCAAGCTCGGCAACATCCAGTGCGCCAACCGGCTGGCCAATGGGAACACGGTGATATGCAATTGGATTGCCGGTGACAACAACACCTCGCACTGGCCCGGCACAGTGCAGGTCTTCGAGGTCACCCCGGCCAAGCAGGTCGTCTGGGCATTGTCCTCCTGGAAAGATCCCGACCTGGGGCCGGCGACCAGCATCCAGCTTCTGGATGAACCGGGCGCGCCGGAGGATCAGCAGCGTTGATTTTCCGGCCGAAAAACATCCAGCAATGGATTGACCGGGCGGACGGGGTGGGGCAGGATTCCTGACACGAACTTCTTATGAAAAATATCAAGCTATGGATCGCCCCGATGGCGGCGGTCGTCCTTTTGAGCGCATGCCGGCTGCCCACCCAGGACTGGCCGCAATGGCGCGGCGCCAACCGCGATGGCAAGAGTGGCGCGTTCTCTGTTCCTGCGACGTGGCCGACGAACCTGACGCAAAAATGGAAAGTCAACGTGGGCCAGGGCGACGCCTCCCCCGTGCTGGTCGGCGCAAACCTCTACGTCTTCGCCCGGCAGGATGCCAACGAGGTGCTGCTCTGCCTGGATGCCGCCAGCGGCAATGCGCGGTGGAAATCAGTTTACCCGGCCGACTATGTTGTGACTGGCCCGGCTAAAGACCATCCGGGTCCGAGAAGTTCGCCGGTGGTGGCCGACGGCAAAGTCTGCACCCTGGGGGTCGGGGGCATCCTTTCCTGCTTCGACGCCGCGACAGGCGCGGTTCTCTGGCGCAAGCAATCCACCAACGATTATCTGGGTATTCCTTACAAGACCGACTCCTCCATGTCGCCCATTGTGGTGGATGGGACGTGCATCGTGCATGTCGGCAAGGCGACCAACGGAGCGGTGATCTCGTTTGACCTGGGGAACGGAGAGCCAAAGTGGAAATGGGCCGGCGACGGGCCGGCGAATTCCTCCCCGGTGATCATGACGGCCGGGGGCAAAAAGCAACTGGTCACCTTGACCGCGAAAAAGCTCGTGGGCCTGGACTTGGCCGACGGCAAGCTGCTGTGGCAGGCGCCGTTCGAGGCGGGCATGGGGAACAACGCCACGCCCGTCATCTCGGGAGACACGGTCATTTACACGGGACAGGGCAAAGGGGTGTCGGCCGTGAAGATCGAGGCGCATGGCGACGGTTTTACGGCTACGCCGCTCTGGAGCACCACCAAGTTCGGCGCGCGCTTCACGACGCCGGTGCTCAAGGACGGCATGCTCTACGGTTATAGCGACCGCCTCTTCTGCGCGGATGCCCGGACTGGCGCGCCGATCTGGGACCAAGCGGCCAATCTGGGGCAAACCGCGGCGCTGGTGGATGCGGGGACGGTGATGGTGGCGCTGGGAGGCAAGGGCGACCTTCTCGTTTTCAAGCCGGGAAGCAGTTACACCCAGTTGGCGCGATTCACGGTGGTCGCTTCGGAAACGTGGGCGCACCCGGTTGTGGCCGGAAACAGGGTTTTCGTCAAGGACAAGGAGTCGGTGGGGTTGTGGACCATCGAGTAGCTCCATGATTTCAAAATCAGCCCGAATGCGCCCCGTACTCGCGGCCGCCGTCGTGGCGCTTTCTTTTGTCCCTTTCGCCGGACGCGGGGATGAGACAAATCGCGCGTCCGTCCCTGGCATAAACGCCGGCCCGTTGGTGGCGAAGGCGCGCGCCGCCGCCCTGGCGATCCAGAGGCATTCGTGGGAACAGGGGGTGCTCGCGGTGGCCTTCCTAGAGGAAGGCGATGACGAAATGGTCGTCCAGATGGCCAAGGCGTCGTTGATTTACCAGTCCAAAGAGGGTGTGCCGGCGGCCAGCGGCGGCGCGCCGGTGGATCCGCTCATGGCCGGCGAAGCCATCTGGCGGGCGGCGCAAAGCACCGGCGACCCGGCCCTCGGCCAAGCGGTGACGAACATGTTGGATTACGCGCTGAAATTGGCCCCGCGCGCCGCCGACGGCACGATCTTTCATACCGGCCAGGCGATCTGGTCGGACAGTTTTCACACCTCGCCGCCGTTTCTCGCCATGGCCGGGCGTTACGACGAGGCCATTCTCCAGATTGAAGGCCATCGCAAACGGTTGTGGGACCCGGAAAAGAGATTATTGTCGCACATCTGGGACGAGAGGGGGCAGCGGTTTCTGGACAGGAAATTCTGGGGAGGCGGCCAAGGCTGGGCCGCCGCCGGGCTGACGCGCGTCATCCGCGCGCTGCCGGAAAATCGGGCTGCGGACAAGGCGAAGCTGGCGGGTTATTTGAAAGAGTTGATTGACGGGTGCCTGGCCCATCAATGCCCCAGCGGGTTGTTCCACAACGTGGTGGACGATCCGGCGACATTCGAGGAGACCAACCTGGCCCAAATGCTGGCCTACTCCATTTACGAGAGCGCGCGGGGCGGGTGGCTGCCGCGCGATTACCTGTCGGCGGCCGACCGGATGCGCGCCGCCGCGCGGGCCAGGGTGGATGCGGATGGTTTTGTGCAGGGCGTCTGCGGCGCGCCGCATTTCGACCAGCCCGGCATTTCCGCGGAGGGGCAGGCCTTCTTCTTGATGATGGAAGCCGCGGCGGCGAAGTTGGGTGAGAGGACGGGTTCCAGCAAATGAAATCTAAGCGCCCAATTTTTGCATATCGGCGGTTGGAAGAAGCAGCATGTTTAGTTTCCTTTGCGGTGGGTTCTTTTTCGTTGTTTTTTGCAGGTCCGTCGATGGTTGCTGTTTGTTGTGGCTTTGTGCTTTACGCTGTAGGAGTGATGCTTGGTGTCTCCGCCATGCGCAAATGGAAGCGTGCTTATCGTAATGCTTTTATAGGACTTTTGTTAGCTTCCATTATATTCTGGTACTGGATGGTGCTAACGGCAGCGAGATATTGAAACAAATAAGCAAAGAATCCGCCCATAAGTATATGTCAAGCATGATAAAAGGACGACAGATTCCATGAAGACATGCTCCTACTGCGGCGGCACATATCCGGATGACACCTCGATCTGTCCCATTGATCACACCCCGATCGGCGTGAAGGCGACGACCTCTGCGCCTGGCATCGTTTCAGCGGCACATCCGCACCCAATTGAATTTGAGTACAGGTCGCTCTCGCCAGAACAGATGCAGGACGCCTGGGTGACGCTGGTCCGATGCGGCACGCTGGTGGCGGCAGACTTGGTTGTGATGCGACTCCGCGGGGCGGGGATTGACGCCTTCATTCCCGACGAGTACCTGATGCAGGCGGACGGATTCAATTTCAACACGTTTGGATATGTTCGGGTTCAGGTTGCCCCAAAAGATTATGCAGCAGCCCAAGCCGTTCTCTCCGAGCGAGGCACAGACCCGTAAACAGCATGCAACCAAAGGCAGTTCGCGTTATTGCAGCCGTAGCCATCCTTGAGTCTCCCGAGAGACAGTGGGTATTGGCGTGGTTAGGTCCAGGCCAGCGCCAATTGTTCCAGTTTGGCGAGAGCTTGGCCGGAATCAATCAGTTCTTCCGCGAGGGCCCAGCCCTCGGTGAGGGATCTCGCTTTCTCGGCCACGAATAAGGCGGCCGCGCTGTTCAGGAGGATGGCGTCGCGCTTTGGGCCTCGTTCTTCGCCGCGCAGAAGTTGGCGGACGATTCGGGCGTTGGCGTGTTTGTCGCCTCCGGCCAGGTCGGCCAGACTGGCGGGTTGCAGCGGAAATTCGCGCGCCGACATTGTGGAGATGGAAAATCCCCGTTCTTGATAGAATTCGGCAATGCAGTTATCGCCCAGAGTGGAAAGTTCGTCCAGATGGGCGTCAGGGCCGGAGGAGGGGACGGCGCCGGAGACCACTATCGCGCGGCGGAGGCCCAGGAGTTGGAGGACTTGCGCGATGGGGCCGCACAATTGCGGTTGGGGCACGCCGACCAGTTGGACGGCAGGCTGGGCGGGATTGAGCAGGGGACCGAGAAAATTGAAGATGGTTCGCTGGCCGTGCGCGGCGCAGAGTTTGCGCGCGGGGGCGATGGCGTGAAAGGCGGGATGGTATTTGGGCGCGAAAAAAAAGGCGAAGTGGTGTTCGCGCAAGGCCTGCGCCGCCTGCTCCGGCTCCAGATCAATTTTCACGCCCAGGGCTTCCAGCACGTCGGCGCTGCCGGCCTGCGAGGTGATGGCGCGGTTGCCGTGCTTGGCGACGGTGACACCGGCGGCGGCGGCGATGATGGCGACGGTGGTGGAGATGTTGAAGGTGTTGAGACGGTCGCCGCCGGTGCCGCAAACATCGAGAATTTGGCGGGAACGGGTTGGCGCGTCGAGCGGCGGCTGGATGGAGAGGGAGCGCAAGGCACGGGCGAAGGCGGCGATTTCAGCGGGGGTTTCGCCTTTGCGGGCGAGGGCGGTGAGGAATTGAGCCTTGATTTGCGGCGGGATGTTCTGGTTGGTTAGTGCCTGCACCGCATGGGCAATCCCGGTGTCGGTCAGCGATTGGTTATCAGCCAGTTGTCGGGTCAAGGTTTCCAGCACGCGCGCAGTCTAGGAATTTTTGACGGGGTTTGCCAGTATTCAGTTTTTTGAGGGTTGATCACGATGAAGACGGTGGTTTTGCAGACACATACGGCGGCGCTGTTTGAGGAGGCGGTGCGGCAGGCGGCCGTTTTGCTGCGGGCGGGGCAGTTGGTGGCGCTGCCGACGGAAACGGTTTATGGCCTGGCGGCCAATGCCTGGGACGCGGTGGCGGTGGCGCGCATTTATGAGATGAAGGGAAGGCCCGCCGGGAATCCGATCATTGTCCACGTGGACGGTTTGGAGCTGGCGCGGCGCTGTGTCGCCTCCTGGCCGCCGGAGGCGGAGAAACTGGCGAAGGCTTTCTGGCCCGGACCGCTGACGCTGGTGTTGCCGCGTTCGGCGCAAATTCCGGGCATCGTGACGGCGGGCGGGCCGACGGTGGGCGTGCGCTGGCCGGCGCATCCATTGATCCAGGCGGTGGTTGGCGCTTGTGGATTCCCGCTGGCGGCGCCGAGCGCGAATCCGGCGAGCCGGGTGTCTTCCACCAACGCGGAGCATGTGCGAAAATATTTTGGCGGTAAAATTCCGCTGATCGTGGATGGCGGGCAGGCGCAGGTGGGCATAGAGTCGTCGGTGGTGGACCTGAGCGCGGCGCCAGCACGCTTGTTGCGTCCGGGAATGGTTGATGCGGAGTCGTTGCTGGCGGCGCTGGGAGAAGGGGAATTGCGAGTGGCCGCGCCAGATTGGTCCGGCGGCACGGAGACGATGGCGCGCAGCCCGGGTCTGCTGCCAAAGCACTATTCGCCGAAAGCCAAGCTGGTCGTCCTGTCCTGGCGCGACGAAGCTGATTTGGATTTGCAGGTGAAGGCCTTGAGATTTCCGCCGGAGAGAATTTGCCTGGTGGCGCACAGCCGGATTCCGTTGTCGGGCGGTTTTGGGCGGGTGGCGGTGCTGCCGCGGGAGGCGGAGGGATTTGCCCGCGCGCTGTATTCGGAATTGCACCAATGCGACGAGGCGGGGGCGGGTCTGATCGTCGTGGAAGCTGCGCCGCCGGTGGAGGAATGGCGCGCGATCGCGGATCGGCTCTCTCGCGCCGCGCGAAAAGAGGGATGAGGAGCGGGACGATTGACGAATAAGTTGAAGTGGGCCAGACTGGCCGGCGTCCAAAGACGAATTAATGAAAAGAACAGGTGTTATATGGTGCTTGCTGTGGTGCGTTGTAGCGGCCCACGGGCAGACCAACAAAACCCAATCCCTGACGCTGGAGGCAGCGGTGCAGATGGCGCTGGAGCACAACCTGAATTTGAAAGTTCAGCGTTATGTGCCGTTGGTGGATACGTACGGCCTGCAAGCGGATTACGGGAGCTTTTATGAGCCGGCGTTCAGTGTGATGGGAAGGGACACCAATGCCAACAATCCAGGGAGTTACTTCGGCCAGGCCTCGCGGGTTGACAGTCAGCAATATCAATTTGGCATTGGCGCTCCCGGCGGCGGAATGGCGCTCACGCCTTGGGGACTGCAGTACGGTTTGCTGTCCACGCTGGACAAGTCGGCGTATCAGATTTTTAACAGCAACGGACTGCCTGTGGCTTCGTTCCCCCAGGACACGACGTTCGCCGGGATCACGCTGGATCAGCCTTTGTTGAAGAATTTTTGGATTGACAGCAGCCGGGCGGCGATATTGGTCGCCAAGAAAACCATCCAGTACGATCAATTCGGCTTCACCCTGGCGGTGATGACCAATATCAGCGCCACGGAGCAGGCGTATTACGAATTGAATTATGCCTTTGAAAATGTCAAGGTGCAGGAGGACGCCGTCAAGCTGGCCTTGCAGCTTGTGGAGGAGAATCAAAAGAAAGTGCAGGCGGGAGTGCTGACGGACCTGGACGTGGCGCAATCCCAATCCCAACTGGCGAGCAGCCGGGCGGCGTTGCTGGCGGCGCGGCAACTGGTGATACAGGATGAGAACCTCTTGAAATCGCTGATTACAGAAAAGTACCGCGAGGTGTTTGACGTGGAACTGGTGCCCGCCGAGAAACTGATGGCGCTGCCGGAGATGTTCGACCTGAATGAAAGCTGGCAAACCGCCCTGGCCAAACGCCCGGACCTCTTGCAGGCCAAAGTGGCCGTCGAACGGCTGGATGTCGCCCGGCGCCTGGAGAAGAACCAGCTTTATCCCGCGCTGGATCTGACGGGAAGCTACGGCCGCACCGGATTGAAGGGCAACGTGGGCGACGCCTATAATGACATTCCCGCCAACAGTTTTCCCTCTTACTCATACGGCGCCATGCTGACCGTTCCGCTCGGCAACACCGCCGCGCGGAATAATTACCGGGCGGCCAAGGCCTCCAAAGAACAGGCGGAGGCGGCGTATCAATTGGCCGAGCAAAACGTGTTGATTCAAATCCAAAACACCATTGAGAAGGCGCGGAGCGATTATGAACAAACCAAAGCCACGCACGACGCCTGGTATTATGCCCAGCAGGCTCTGGAAGCGGAAGAGAAGAAGCTGGAAGTGGGCACCAGCACCTCTTTCATCGTCCTCCAACTGCAAAGCAATTTGACCGCCGCCCGCTCGGCGGAAATCCGGGCGCTGGCGGATTACAACGAGGACCTGTCCCTGCTGGCGGAGTTCGAAGGCACGGTGCTGGAGAAGCATCATTTGACGGTGAAGATTTATTAGAAGCCCGGCGGCCGCGCGAAGCCGGCTTGACGGAAACCCCGCCGAGGCGGCAAGGTGGAGGCAGTTGGTTTTATGATTCAATACCACCAGCTTTTGCGACTGGTACTAGAGCAGGGGAAGCCCAAGCAGGACCGCACCGGCACCGGGACGCTCGCCGTTTTCGGCGCGCAGGCCCGGTTCCCGCTCGGGGCCGGATTTCCGCTCCTGACCACCAAAAAGGTCCACCTCAAATCCATCATCTACGAGTTGCTGTGGTTTTTGCGCGGCGATACCAACGTCAAGTACTTGAACGACCACGGGGTGAGCATTTGGGACGAATGGGCCGACGCGGACGGTAACCTGGGCCGCATCTATGGCGCGCAATGGTGCGACTGGCGGACGCCCGACGGCCGCTCCATCAACCAGATTGATCAAGTGATCGAAGAGATCAAAAGAAACCCGGACAGCCGGCGGCTGCTCGTGAGCGCGTGGAACGCGGGGGAAATTGAGAACATGGCGCTGCCGCCGTGCCATGCGCTCTTTCAATTCTTCGCGCAGGAGGGCGAATTGAGCTGCCAACTTTATCAGCGCAGCGCGGATTTGTTTCTGGGCGTGCCGTTCAACATCGCCTCTTATGCCCTGCTGACGATGATGGTGGCACAGGCGTGCGAATTGAAGCCGGGGACTTTCGTCCACACCTTCGGCGACCTGCATTTATACAGCAACCATATGGACCAGGCCAACTTGCAGCTTTCCCGCCAGCCGCGCCCTTTGCCGGTCATGAAATTGAACCCAAAGGCCAGGAACATCCACGATTTCAAGTTCGAGGATTTCGAATTGACCGGCTACGACCCGCATCCCGCCATCAAGGCGCCGATTGCCGTGTGAGAGCGCCGTTGGGCGCGCGAATGCCGCGCCGCCCGCCGTGCCACAAGAACCAGTGACCCCATGAAACCATTTAAAGCCATTGCGGCGATGAGCCAGAACCGCGTGATCGGTTGCGGGGGGAAAATTCCGTGGCATTTGCCAGAGGATTTCCGTTTCTTTCGCAAAATGACCATTGGAAACATCCTCGTCATGGGGCGCAAAACTTTCCAGGCGATTGGCCATCCTTTGCCGGAGCGCCACACCATTGTGCTCTCGCGCCGCTTCCAGAGGACCAAAGACATTGTGCCGCAGCCGGAGCTTGGGTTCTTCAAATGGGGGACCTTTGACGTGGCGTCCAGGCTGGAGAAAATTGATTTACCGGGGGACCAGCGCGAGATTTTCATCTGCGGCGGGGGGCAGGTCTATGCGGAGGCCCTCCCGTTCTGCTCGGACCTTTATTTGACCCTGGTCAAGAGGGTTGTGGAAGGGGACACTTTTTTCCCGGCATTCGAAAGCGAATTTGAGCTTGAGGAAGAGATTCTGGATGGCCCGGAGTTCAAAATTCTTCACTACCGCAATGGCGCATTGATCTGAGCAGCAGAGGCGGGCAGGGCCGGGATATGGCCGCGGGATGACCTTGCGAAAGAGGCCCGCCCCGAGTGGATTCGGATTAAAAAACGTTGCGCCGGTCGCCGGGGTCGTTCACATTGTTTTCAGCGGAGAGATGGCAGAGTGGTTTAACGCGCACGCCTGGAAAGCGTGAGTACCTAAAAAGTACCGGGGGTTCGAATCCCCCTCTCTCCGCCATTTTGATTAATTCAAAAGCCGCGCCAATCCCTCAAGCACTGCAGAAGGTCATTTTCGCTATGGCGGCCGGTTCTTTCACGTTGTGCCGATTCGCTGACAAACCATGAACTTCAAAAGGCGGGGGCGGCGTTGTTGCTCAGAGTGCCGAATTGCCAGGGGACCCCTTGGACATGGCCGTCGGCAAAAGTGACGTTGCCGTTGCCGTTGTGCCGGATGGTCAGATAGTTGTCGATCGTGGTCGGGGTGTGGTAAGTGGCGGATTGGAAAGGCTCCCAGCGGCCGGAGGTAAGACAAGGGGTCCACCCGGCCACGTGATTGGTATAGGAGGGCGCGGGCGCTTCGTTGGTCAGCATGGAGGTGACGCCTTCGGCTGTCATAATCTTGTTGGCAGGAGCCACGACTTGACTTTGCTTGAAAGGATAGAACGTTTTTGAGTCTCTGGACATCATGCTGGTCATGCCCAGATTGGCGCCTTCATCCAAATCGAAACTGGTGAAGGCGTAACTGTAATAATAAGGATATTTTCCGGCGTTTTCCGCGGCGGCTCTTTGCGTGTTATCAACGTCCATCGGGCAGTGGAACATATTGGTGGTTCCTTTGGTGCCCAAATCGGCGACCAACGGGCTGTCCTCCAGTGTGGCAGTCGAGCCGTCGTTGAATGTGGTTTCAGGCCACCGCCAATAAATCCAATCAATCTTCTGCGGCCCATACATGATGCCGGAGGCGCACCCGGCGAAAACAGAGTTGTTGTCATTAAGATACATTTGCATGCCCAGGCCCAATTGTTTGATGTTGTTCATGCAATATCCCTGGGCCGCCCTGGCTTTGGCCTTGGCCAGCACGGGCAGCAAGAGCGCCGCCAGGATGGCGATGATGGCGAAGACCACCAGGAGTTCGATCAACGTAAACGCGCGCTTGGATTTCATAGTCAATAAGATGCCTGATTTGCATTTACGGCGCAATGGCAACAGCTTATATTTTATGGGTGACGATGGTCTTGGAAATCAAAGATCTGCGGGTGGAGTTTCCCAGCCGGGAATTGGGGGAGCGGACGAAATTGGCGGTGGATGGGTTGAATTTGCAGGTGCGGCCGGGGGAAGTCTTCGGGTTTCTTGGTCCCAATGGGGCGGGGAAGACCACGACGATGAATGTGTTGCTGGGGTTTGTCAACGCCACCAGCGGAGCGGCTTCGATTTTTGGCGTGGATGTGCGGCAGCCGATTGCCCGGCAACGGATCGGCTATCTTCCGGAGATGACTTATTATTACAAGTTTCTGAACACGGAGGAGTTGCTGCGCTTCTATGCGCGGATCTTTCGGATTCCAAGTCCGGAGCGGGAGAGGCGGATTGACGCAGTGCTCCAATTGGTGGAGCTGGAATCGGCCCGCAAAAGACTGATTAAAACTTACTCCAAAGGAATGCAGCAGCGGGTGGGGCTGGCCCAGGCGCTGATCAATGATCCGGACTTGCTCATCCTGGATGAGCCGACGAGCGGCCTGGATCCTTTGGGGCGGATGAAGGTGCGCGAGATCATTCAACGCTTGAAGGAGCAGGGCAAAACGGTGTTTTTCTCGTCGCACGAACTGGGGGAAGTGGAGACGGTGTGCGACCGGGTGGCAATTTTGCACGAGGGGCGGCTCCGGGTGGAGGGGCGTGTGAGCGATCTGGTGCAGGAGTACCAATGCAATCTGGAACAAATCTTCCTCAAAATCATCGGCCACCTGGCCCCCGCGTGAGATGAACAACATTTTTGCCCTCGCAGGCGTCGTCATCAAGGAGCTGTACCGGCGCAAGGATTTTTACGTGCTCTTTGTCATGACGGCCGTGGTGTCGCTGCTGCTCGGCTCGGTGCGATTTTTTAATGATGACAAAATTGTCCGGTTTATCAAGGCGGCTTGCCTGCTGCTGATCTGGATTTCAACGCTGGTCATCGCCATCACGACCGCGGCGCGGCAGATTCCCGCCGAACGGGAAAGCCGCACGATATTTCCGCTGCTGGCCAAACCGGTCAGCCGCTGGGAATTGATTGCGGGGAAGTTCTTTGGCTGCTGGCTGGCCTGCGGCATCACCCTGGTGGTGTTCTACCTCTTTTTTGGCCTGCTCACTTCCTCCTACGAACACCACTGGCCGGTCGCCACGTTCTTCCAGGGGATCTGGATGCATTGGGTTTTTCTGGCAATCGTGATCGCGCTGGTGTTGCTGGGTTCGGTGGTGTTCACGGCCCAATCCTCCAATGCGACGATTTCTTTTATCGTGGTGGTAGGCATCTTGTTCGCGGGCAGGCATCTCCACTACGTCGGCCTGGGCATGAATGGCTTCGGGAGGGAAATTGTCACTGCTGTTTACTATGCCATCCCGCACCTCGAGTGGTACGATATGCGCGATCTGGTGATCCACGACTGGGCACAAATTGATTGGATCTACATCGCCGGGGCCACTCTCTATGGCGCCCTCTACACGGGGTTGCTGCTCGGTCTGACGTGGATGGTCTTTCGGCGCAAGACGCTGACGTTATGACCAGGCTCCTCTTGTCACTGGTTTTTGCGGCTTGCTTCACGCTGGCGACGGTTTTGGACTCCCGCATTCATGATTTGCAGGCCCAAAACGACGACTCGACGGGGGTGATGGCGGCGCTTTTGGGGGACAGCCGCCGCCTGTTCGCCAACCAATTGTTTGTCGAGGCGGACGTCTATTTCCATAGCGGTTATTACCCGACCATGTTCGACAAGAAAGAGACCGATATTGACGTGAAGGGCGAACCGGAGGGGGATCAAAAGGGGAAGGAGGCGGAAAAGGCAGACGTGGAGGAGAGCTTTCTGGGGCCGCCTCAGGATTGGATCGAGCGCTTTGGGCGGCATTTTTTTCCGACGGTGCATACCCACTTGGACGACGAGAGATCGCGCGAGGTGCTTCCCTGGCTGCGCATGGCCGCCGACATGGACCCGCACCTGATTGAGACTTACGTCACCGCTTCTTACTGGTTGCGTAGGACCTTGAACCAACCGGACGAGGCGGAGCAGTTTCTTCGGGAAGGCTTGCGGGCCAACCCCGACAGCTTCGAGATCCTGCTCGAACTGGGCTACGTGGATGATTTCAACCGGCATGATCCCAAGGACGCCCGGCAATTGTTCGCGTTGGCCCTGCAAAAGTGGGAGAAGCAGGACGCCGCCGGCCTGAAGCCGGCCCCAAAAGCGCGCGGGGAAATCCTCGACGGCTTGGTGCGCGCGGACCGCGAACAAAACGACTTCAAACAGATGCTCCTGGACCTGGAAGCCTTGAAGGCCGTCGCTCCGCATCCGGAGGCCATTGAGCAGGACATTCAGGAAACGCGGGCCAAACTGGCCGCGCCCGGCGGCGCGCCGCCGGGGAAATAATGAACTTTAATCTTTGTATTGGCGGTGGTTTTGCCATAGGTTCAAGGCAATCAAGGCAATGAAGATTTACATTGACGGAAAATATTACGACGAGAAAAACGCGAAAGTCTCCGTGCTGGACCATGGACTGCTTTACGGGGACGGGGTTTTTGAGGGCATCCGCGCTTATCACGGGCGGCTGTTCAAATTGGAGGAACACATTGACCGGCTTTTTTGCTCGGCCAAGGCCATCCTGCTGACCATCCCGATGTCGCACCGCGAAATCATGGCCGCGGTGGTGGCGGCGTGCCGGCGCAACAAACTCAAGGACGGCTACGTCCGGCTGGTTGTGACGCGTGGCGTGGGGTTGCTGGGATTGAATCCCTTCCGGTGCCAGCGGCCGTCGGTCATCATCATTGCGGACAAAATCCAGCTTTATCCGCAGGAGCTTTACCAGCGCGGGCTGGACCTCATCACCGTGCCGACGACGCGCAATTTGCACAGCGCGCTCAATCCGGCAATAAAATCGCTCAATTACCTGAACAACATCCTGGCGAAGATGGAGGCGCTGAGCGGCGGGTGCGAGGAAGCCATCATGCTCAACGCGGAAGGGTATGTGGCCGAATGCACGGGGGACAATATTTTCATCGTCCAAGGCGGCCAGTTGCTCACGCCGCCCCTTTCGGCCGGCGCGTTGCACGGCATCACCCGGGGAGTGGTGATGGAGTTGGCGCGCGCCAACGGCATGACGGTGAGCGAGCCAAACCTGACGCGGTACGACCTGTTCAACGCGGACGAATGTTTTCTGACCGGGACCGGGGCGGAAATCATCGCGGTGGTGAAGATAGACGGGAGAGTGGTGGGGGGGGGGAAACCAGGAGCGGTGACGGGCAAGCTCATTGGGCAATATCACCAGTTAACGAAAAGCTCGGGCGAACCGATATATAAATAGGCATGTTGCCAGCCGCCAGGCCATGCCCGGGGAAAATTCAGAGGCGGGAAAATCGTTCTGGTTTCGGCGCTAGTTATGGTATATGTATAGTATGAGAGTTGCGAACTGTTCGCGGCTCCATTTTCGGAATGAATGTGTATGCTTTGCATGATTTGTAAAAAGAATGCCGCCCAGGTTTACCTGACCCAGATTGAGGGGGACAAGATGAAGAAGGTGGACGTGTGCGAGGAATGCGCCAAACATAAGGGCCTGAATGACTCCGCCGGCTTTGCCATCGCGGATTTATTGCTCGGTTTGGGGGCTTCGCACGAAATGGCCGAGGCCAGCGGGGGCTTGGGAATCAAATGCGCCGCTTGCGGTTTCACAGACGCGGATTTCAAGAAGGCCGGGCGTTTGGGGTGCTCGCAGTGCTACACCAGCTTCGCCGAGGGCCTGGAGGCCCTGCTCAAAACGATGCACAAGGGCACCAAGCATGTGGGCAAAACGCCGCACAGCTTCAAACAAAGCCGCGATTTGACCGACCGGCTCAAGAATTTGCAGAAAAAGCTCGATAAAGCCGTGTCGGAGGAGGATTTCGAACAAGCGGCCGGCTTGCGCGACGAAATCAGGAGCACCAAGGATCAAATCAACAATCTTGAACCGGGGCTAAAGCCATGACGATCCACGAGTTCCTCAGTCCCCCCGCGGAAACGGCCCGGCGCGCCGGGCCGCATGACCGCATCGTGCTTTCCAGCCGGGTCCGACTGGCGCGGAATTTGCGCGGGCACGCGTTTCCCGGCTGGGCGAAAAAGGCGGAACGGGTGAAAGCTTTGGAAGTGATCCGTCCGGCGGTGGAAAGTCTGCCGCAATTGGCCAACGCCTTTTCCGAAACGATGGATAACATGGGGCCGCTGGACAAACAAATCCTGGTGGAACGTCATCTCATCAGCCGCGAACATCAGACCAAGGGGGCCGGCAGCGGGTTGGTGCTCAACAAGGAAGAATCCCTGTGCGTGATGATCAATGAGGAGGATCATTTGCGCATGCAGGCGTTGCGCCCCGGTTTGCAGATCCGGCAGGCATGGGTAGCGATTGACCAGGTGGATAGCGAACTGGAGAAGCGCCTGGATTATGCCTTCAGCGCCGAGTTGGGGTATTTGACCGCCTGCCCGACCAACCTGGGCACCGGGATCAGGGCCAGCGCCATGTTGCATTTGCCGGGGCTGGTCCTGTCGGAGCAAATCAACCAGATTATTTCCTCGGTCAACAAGCTGGGCTTGGCCGTGCGCGGGCTTTACGGCGAAGGCACGGAGGCACTGGGCAACGTGTTTCAGGTTTCCAACCAAATGACCCTCGGCGAGGTGGAAACGGACATCGTGGACCGGCTCAACAAGGTCCTTCAGCAAATCATTGAACACGAACAGAATGCGCGCGGCACGCTGCTGGAGAAGAAGCCCAAGCTGGTCTTCAACCAGATCGGGCGCGCCTACGGCAACCTGGCCAACGCCCACATTATCTCCTCCAAGGAGACGATGAATTTGCTCTCGTTGATGCGGCTGGGGGTGGACTTGGAGATGTTTCCGGGGGTGGATCGGGCGCTGATTGACGAATTGTTCGTGGTGACGCAACCTGCCCATTTGCAAAGACAATTTACTGAGAAACTGGCCGCCGAGGAACGAGACTTGCTGCGTGCAGACATGCTGCGGGAACGGTTGCGGCATATCGCCCGGCCCAGCCCCAAAGCGGCGGGCAATGTTCCCGGCATGCTTGACAAGAGGAATTAATGAGAGAGAAATATGAGTGACGAGGCCACAAACAACTTCACGCCGCGCGCACAACAGGTGCTCGCTCTGGCAAGAAAAGAGGCCGACCGGTTTAACCACAACTTCGTCGGCACCGAACACTTATTGCTCGGTCTGATCAAATTGGGACAGGGCGTCGCCGTCAATGTCCTGCAAAAACTCGGCCTGGACCTGGAAACTGTCCGCATGGCCGTCGAAAAGGCCGTGGGCACCGGCCCGGACCAGAAGATGATCGGCAATATCCCCTACACGCCGCGCGTCAAGAAAGTCCTCGCGCTGGCTGCCAAGGAAGCCAAGAATCTGAACCACACCTACGTGGGCACCGAACACATTCTCCTGGGACTGCTGCGCGAAGGCGACGGGGTCGCCGCCCGGGTATTGAAAGACCTGGATGTGGATATCGAACAGACCCGCCAGGAGATTCTCAAGGAGTTGGACCCCAATTTCGCCTCGCCGGACGAACCCCAGGCCGGCGCGGGCGGCAACGAGCCGCCGCCGGAGAAAACGGCCGAGAAAAAGGGCGAGGTCAAAACCCCGGCGCTCAAGGCGTTCGGACGGGACCTCACGGAGATCGCGCGCAAGGGGGAAATGGACCCCGTCATCGGGCGCCAGAGCGAAATCGAGCGGGTCATCCAGATACTTTGCCGCCGCACCAAGAACAACCCCGTTTTGCTGGGAGAAGCCGGTGTGGGCAAGACCGCCATTGTGGAAGGGCTGGCCCAGGAAATCGCGCGCGGCAACGTCCCGGAACTCCTGCGGGAGAAACGGGTCATCACTTTGGACCTGGCCCTCATGGTGGCCGGGACCAAGTACCGCGGGCAATTTGAAGAGCGCATCAAAGCGGTGATGGATGAGATTCGGCGCGCCAAGAACATCCTTCTTTTCATTGATGAATTGCACACCATCGTCGGCGCCGGCTCGGCGGAAGGGACGATGGACGCCTCCAACATCATCAAACCGGCCCTGAGCCGCGGCGAGATGCAGTGCATCGGCGCCACCACGCTCAACGAATATCGAAAATACATCGAGAAGGACGCCGCCCTGGAACGCCGTTTCCAAGTCGTCAAAGTCGAAGCCCCCTCGGTGGAGGAGGCGGTGCTGATCTTGAAGGGTCTGCGGCCCAAATACGAAGAACATCACAAGGCGGAGATCACCGACCAGGCCCTGGAAACGGCGGTGAAAATGGCCGATCGTTATATCACCGACCGGTATTTGCCCGACAAGGCGATTGACGTGATGGACGAAGCGGGTTCGCGCGCGCGCATCGGCACCATGACGCGCCCGCCGGAGGTCAAGGAACTGGAAGGGGAGATCGAAACGATCAAGAACCAAAAGGAACGGGCGATCAAAGACCAGGATTTTGAGGGCGCGGCGGCCATGCGCGACAAGGAAAAGCACAGCAAGGAAAAACTGGATTCCGTGCTGGCGGCCTGGCGCGCCAGCCGCGAAGACAAGCGGGTGGTGGTGGGCGAGGAGGACATTCTGCAAGTCATCGCCAAATGGACGGGCATCCCGCTCAAACGGATGGAGGAGGGGGAAGCCCAGCGATTGCTCTCCCTGGAAACGGAAATGTCCCGGATCATCATTGGCCAAAAAGAAGCCGTCACCGCCTTGTGCAAGGCGCTGCGCCGTTCGCGGGCGGACTTGAAAGACCCGCGGCGGCCCATCGGGACTTTCGCGCTGCTCGGCCCGACGGGTGTCGGCAAGACGCTCCTGGCCAAAACGCTGGCGGAGGTTTTGTTTGGCGACCCCAAGGCTCTCATCCAACTGGATATGAGCGAGTACATGGAGCGCCACAACGCCTCGCGCATGGTCGGGTCTCCGCCCGGTTATGTGGGCTTTGAGGAAGGCGGCCAACTGACCGAACAGGTCCGCCGCCGTCCGTATTCGGTGGTGCTTTTCGACGAAATCGAGAAGGCGCACCCTGACGTGATGAACATGCTCTTGCAGATTTTGGAGGAAGGCAAACTGACCGACAACGTCGGCCGGGTCATCAGCTTCCGCAACACCATCATCCTGCTCACCTCCAACGTGGGCGCGGACATCATCCGGCGCCAGACGACCATGGGATTCTCCCCGGTCTCCGACGAGCACAGCTACGACAAGATGAAGGAGAAGATCCTGGAGGAAGCCCGGCGCATATTCCGCCCCGAATTCCTCAACCGGTTGGACGACGCCATAGTGTTCCGCTCCCTGACCAAACCGGAGCTGGTGGAAATTCTTGAGCTGGAGGTTTCCAAAGTCATTCACCGCCTCAAGGGCCGGCAGCTTGTTTTGACCCTGGACGACGGGGCGAGGGATTTTCTATTGGAGAAGGGTTACGACCCGACCTACGGGGCGCGTCCGATGCGCCGGGCGGTGGAACGGAACCTGGAAGACCCGCTGGCCGAGGAGATCTTGAAAGGCAGCCTGCACCCCAACGAGCCGGTCGTGGTTTCCTTGCAGGACGGCAAGCTGGTGTTCAAGCAGAAGGCCTCTCCCGCCGCCGCCACCGAACCACTGTCAAGTTGAGCATCCCTCAGCCCAGAAAGCCCAGGTTGACTTTTGCCGCGGCCTTGCGGCCGCCCGGCGCTTTGAGGGTGATGGATTGATTGTCCGCGCCGGGTTCAATGGCCGCCACGCGGTCGAAGCCGGGCGGGATAGCCGCCACCCCCATAATATAGTTGACAACAAGCGGCCTGGCCGGGTTGAGCATCAGGCAGGTCGGCCAGCCTTTTTTGGAAATCGGATTTGGCCCGGCGGATTCGGCCAGACCGAAATGGAAATACGCCATGACATCCTCGATGCCCATCACATTCAGATGGCGGCTGCTCCACGGCGGATAATGCCGGCCGCGGTTGGAAAGCCAAAACACGGTTTCCCGCAACACCTTCGGGTCCTTTAGCGCAAACCAGACAAAACGCTGCCTGGGGAACGTCACCGCCGTCCACGCGAACGGCAGGTCGGCGTCGCTGACCATCATCACCAAATCCTCAAAGCCGCGCCGGGCCGGATAAACGCTCAAGTCGGCCGTGCCGCCCGTGGCCAGAGGAACGGCCTCCAGCGAGGTGAATTCGGCGCCGATTTTCAAGGCCTGGTATCCGCCCTCTTCCGGCTTTTCGAAGACCGCTGGAAACACCTGCCCATAGACAAACCGGCTGGTGGAGATTTTTCCGCTGCCCGGGCGATCCGGAAACTTGAGCATGGCGTGATGGCCGAAGTTCATCGGCCCCGTCATCCCGCTGAGGGTGTGCCGGCAATAGACTGCGTTCTGACCGTCCACCAGCGTGATCTCCTTGTCCACGCGCCCCGGGCGGACTTTGGTATTGAGGCTCAGAGACAGGCGGGTCGCGCCTTGGGCGCGCTGCTCCCGCTCCAGGCGCCATTTGGCGTTGGCAGTCTCGCCGTGCATCGGATGTTTCTCTCCGCGGAAGGCGCGGGCATTACCGCCGAAAGGGAGGCAGAAGAAATCGCCGCGCAAAACGCGCAGCATGGCGCAGGTGCCGGGATCAAGCGCCTCCTCCGCCCAGGGCGCCACGGAATACGGGGCAATCTTGCGTCCCTGGCGATCAAAAGTAACCGGCCCGATCTGGCCGCCTAATTCGGTGACAAAAGCCTCCACATTGCTGGAGGCAACGCGCCAGGAGGGTTGACCGTGGATTAATTTCATGCCGCTCATTTTAGCCGCAAGGGATTGCAAAGCAAAGCAGATTGGGCCGCCGGGGCGCTTTTTTCACAGGTTGGAATGGCTTGGTTTGGGATGGACAGGAAGCCTGAAGGCGGTGGCCGCCCATGCGTGGGGGTGCAGGACAGAATTCTTCAATTTTGATTTTTCGCTCTTTTTTTGTTGCCTTTTGCATATGCCATACACATATACTTCCGGCCATGGATTCCAAACCCACTCCGCAATCGCTCCTCCAG